>SXGQ01218317.1_pt1 | contig 15192 bp, 17 predicted proteins | sample 3178371 | NCBI WGS metagenome assembly SXGQ01 (sample SAMN11356859, study PRJNA531348) | freshwater metagenome | isolation source: freshwater sample F1-20 | place: China: Fuxian Lake, Yuxi | collected 2017-12-25
ATTGAAGAGCCACGAACGGCGCGCTTTGATCTCGTCATTGATGGTCTAGAAATAGCTACCGAAGCAGCAAGTAAAGGTGGGCAGATTCGCCTTGAGATGGATGGGCCATTAGTCACTAGTGAGGAGTTCATACGCGGTGCGGGTGAAGAGATCCGCTTTTCGGGCTTGAGCAACCAAATGAAAGAGATAGAGATCTGGTTACCTGCTGGTGCGATGGTAGAGATTCGTTCTATTGCTGCCAATGGCGAAATTCATCCGCCAACCCCCACAAATAAGAAATGTTGGGTTCACTACGGAAGTTCCATTAGTCAATGTGCCGAGACTGAAAGGCCGCTCGACATTTGGTCGGTTCATGCAAGCCGCCTCCTTGGATTGGATATTCGCAATCTTGGCCTTGCCGGTGAAGCCCATCTCGATGGATTTGTCGCACGAACTATCGCTGCGACACCTGCAGATTTCATCTCGCTCAAACTTGGTATCAACGTGGTCAATGGCGACAGCATGCGTGAGCGGACTTTCATCCCAGCAGTACACAACTTCCTCGACACGATTCGCGAAAAGCAAGCCACCACTCCGATTCTGGTGATCTCTCCGATCTATTGCCCTTTCCATGAAAATAATCCAGGGCCAACATTGATTGGCGATGCGGGGTTAACCTCCATGGAGCGTCCGCAGGCTCTTGCCGCAGGAGCTCTTAACCTTCCCAAAATTCGCGGAATATTAGAGAGAATCGTCAGCGAGCGAGGTGATGCAAACCTCTACTTCATGAGCGGCTTACAACTTTTCGATAAGGATGATCTCCACTTGATGCCCGATCTCCTTCACCCTAATTCGGAAGGGTATCGACTAATGGGTGAGCGCTTTGCGAGAATTCAAGGAAAAACTCTCTTCTTTGCCTAGTACCCTTCCTGCTATGCGGGCGGAGTTAGTGTTGAGAGCGCTACGGGAGAAAGCTAACCCCGCCAAAGCCAGAGAGTTGCAAAGGTTTTTTAAGACCGGACCTGGTGATTATGCGCATGGCGACATCTTTTTAGGGATCACAGTCCCTGTCATTCGAGGTATCGCACGGACTTACCGCGATTTATCCCGATCTGAGATTGCAATTCTGATTAATTCGAAGTTCCATGAAGCCCGATTCTGTGCACTGATAATCCTCACTAATCAATACAAGCACGCTAAAAGTGAGAAGGAAGAGCGACAGTATTTTGATTTTTATATGCGCGCACTCAAGCGTGGGAAAATAAATAATTGGGATTTGGTGGATGTCACAGCTCCCACGATTGGTTCTTATCTACTCACAGAGAAGGATTCACTGAAAATCCTGCGCAAGATGGCAGCGAGTGACCATCTATGGGTACGAAGAACCTCAATTCTTTTCACCTTTGCCTCACTTCGTATCGGAGATTTCAAGCCAACTCTCGAAATCTCAACACTGCTCCTGCATGATGATCATGACCTCATACATAAAGCAGTTGGCTGGGCTCTGCGTGAAGTGGGAAAAATCAACCCGACTCAACTACGGTCATATCTGCGCAAGTACGGCCACGAATTGTCGCGGACAACCCTCCGCTATGCGATTGAGAAATTCCCTAAGAGTGAACGGAAGAAGTGGCTCGAGAGCACTCGCTAGTTCTTTGGTTCGCCCTCACCAGAATGGTGTGAGCCTGTAACGCGACCGGCATGAGCCTTAGCGCTTGGATCGCGCTTGGATTTGATGAGGCTAGCAACTGTCGACACGATAAGGATTAAGGCAATGACAGCCAGACTCCAAAGCGTGGGAATCTTTGGGACCTCTGTGTAAATCTCGTGGACGAAGGTGAGCACAAGCTTTATTCCGATGAAAATGAGAATTATGGAAAGACCTAGTGAGAGATAAATTAGCTTGTCGAGTAGGCCTTTTATAAGGAAGTAGAGCGCGCGCAACCCAAGGAGAGCGAAGGCATTAGCAGCAAAAACTAAGAATGCCTCTGAGGTAACACCGAAAGTCGCAGGTATTGAATCGAGCGCGAAGAGAAGATCTGTCGCACCAATAGCAATCATTACTAAGAACATCGGTGTAGCGAAGCGTTTGCCATCGATACGAACAAACAGCTTCGTGCCGTGGTATTCATTGACAGTCGCTATCCGTTTGCGCACCTGCTTAACAATAAAGTTATCCTCTGGTTCAGGATCTTCATCCCAGTGCCTGAATAACCCAACGCCAGTCCATATCAAGATTGCGCCAAAAATTACAAATGTGAAACTGAAGGCGGCGAGCGCTGCCGCACCGACTGCGATAAATATTCCACGGAGCACGAGCGCCAAAATCACGCCGATGAGCAGGACTCGTTGATGATAGATAGATGGCACTGCGAATTGCGCCAAGATAATCACGAAGACGAAGAGGTTATCGACCGAGAGCGATTTCTCAACGAGATAGGCGGCAAAATACTCAGTACCAAATTCGGATCCGTAATTTGACCAGACCCAGACTCCAAAGATGACCGCGATGCCGATATAGAAGATAGACCAAAGAGTGGCCTCTTTGAACATCACATCATGTGGTTTGCTACTAACGGTGAAGAGGTCCACCAGAATTAAGGCAACAATCACACCAATGGTCGCAGCCCAGACTAAGTTAGAGACATCCATTGTTAAGGGGCCTTTCGGAGGTCGAAGCAGCCCTCATGCTATTGGGTCATGTGCCTAACTTCATGTTGAGTGAAACCTGAGAGTTTTGTTACCGGCCAAATAGTCGGTTGAGTAATCCAGGAGACTTTGGGGCGCTTGATGTTTCATGGCCCTGGCAACGATCACTCTTGGGAACTCCCGCTAGCGCGATTTCGATATGTTCCCCACATCCAGACCAGGTGGGCTTACCGCACTGTCGGCACATTACTTTGCTACACATGAACTTCTTCCTTTCTTTCTATATACGAGTTAGCTGGCGACCTACTCCATAGTAGATAGCCCCCATCTAGATTCACTGCCTCGAAACCAAGGCTATTCAACAGCATTGTGGCGGTATGCCCACGTTGCCCCACTTGGCAGGTGACCATTACTTTCTTTGAATGTAATTCTGACAATCGATCCCGTAACTCATCGACAGGAATATTTGTTGCACCAGGAATGCTTCCCTGAGCGAATTCACTATAACTTCGAACATCGACAAGTTTATAGCCCGCATCAACTAACTTCTCAATTTCATCCCACCGAGCAGTGTGCACCAAACCGGTAATTACGTTATCTGCGATGTAGCCCAACATGTTTATTGGATCTTTTGCAGAACCGAATGGCGGAGCATAGGCGAGTTCGAGATCAGCCAACTCGGGGGCCGAGATATTTCCACGGATAGCGGTTGCAATAACATCAATTCGCTTATCCACCCCATCGACGCCGACAGCTTGAGCTCCAAAAATCTCACCCGTCTTCGGTGCAAAGAGAAGTTTGATGGTCATCTGTTGAGCGTTGGGGTAATAACCTGCGTGGGAATTTGGATGTGTATGGATGGTTCGATACTCAATGCCGGCACTCTTAAGGCGTTTCTCATTCCATCCAGTAGTTGCAACAGTTAAGTCGAATACTTTCACAATCGCAGTAGCAATTGTTTTTACCGCTCTGACTTCCTTCCCCGCAATGTGATCTGCAACGACTCGACCATGTCGATTGGCGATGTTCGCAAGTGGTACCAATGTTGCCGAACCATCCAATTCATCAATTTTCTCTGCAGCGTCTCCAATTGCGTAGATATCAGGGTCATTGGTGATATTCACATGATTGACGACGATGCCCCCTTTACTGCCAATATTTAGCCCCGCCTGTTGTGCTAAGGAGACATCGGGCCTAACCCCGATTGCCAGTATCACTAGATCTGCAGGAATTTCAGAATTGTTATTCGTCATTACCGAAGTTGAAGTGACTTTCGTGACGGTAGATTCAAGAAAAAGTTGAACCCCATGATTTTGTAGTTCCTTCGCCACTAGTGATGCCATCTCGGGATCTAGCGGGGCTAAGACCTGGGTGGAAGCTTCGATAATGGAGGTGTTGATACCTCGATGGACCAAGTTTTCTCCAATTTCCAATCCGATAAACCCACCTCCAATGATGACGGCATTCTTGGGCGCGGTGGCAACTGCGCTCACTATTGCTTCGACATCTTCGATGGTACGTAACGTATATGCCTGATTGATTCCCGGGATAGGAGGTATAACTGGCTTTGCTCCCGTACTTAAAATGAGTTTGTCGTATGGAAGGCTATATATTTCATTTTTTTCCAAGTCCTTCACGACGACTATTTTTTCACTCCGTTTTATCTCAACTACTTCACTTCGCACTCGAACATCCAATCGGAATCTCTCATGAAGGCTCTTCGGGGTCTGAAGCAACAATGACTCTTCATCTTCGATAACTCCACCAATGTAGTAGGGCAGTCCACAGTTGGCATAAGAGACATGTCCGCTTTTTTCAAGGACCACAATTTCGGCATGCGCATCCAATCTGCGCAATCGAGTAGCCGCAGACATGCCCCCAGCTACGCCACCAACAATGACTATCTTGTTCATGCCGTAGGCGCTCCAATTTGGGCGAGGTCTGCGAATCCGCCGCTTTGTAGATTAAAGATTGCTGTAAAGCCAGCACTTGCCATCTTTTCAGCGGCTATCGTTGATCTACGACCACTCCTACAATATATGGCGTAATTTGCACTCTTATCTAAAGTGGCAATCTCCGATTCGAAAGCCCCAGCTTCTACATCTATATTCAATGCATTCGCAAGATGACCCTGTGCATATTCCCCCGCAGTGCGAACATCTATGACTGTTATGCCAGGCTCTTGGCTTTTAGCCAAGAAATCCGCAGCATTCAAATTAGTCACTCCCGCCGGTCCTGAACATGCAGTGATTAATAGTAGTGCCGACAGCATTCCGAAAATTTTCTTCATCATCTCTCCTGTTACGCCAAACTTAAGAAAAGCTTCTGTAGTTTCTCTGTAATTTCAGTTGAATTGTTCGAATCTGCCTGAATACACTCTCTTAGACTTGAGGATATGAGTGCAAATGCCGCAGTATTGATTGCCTTATTCACCGCAGCAATTTGTGTGACTACATCTTCACAATCACGTCCTTCTTCAATCATCCTTACGACAGCACCGAGTTGTCCGTGGGCTCGTTTTAGTCGATTGGTGATTGCTGCTGATTCTTCAAACTCGACTTTTATTTTCGATGATTTAGCGCCGATAGTTCGGCCTTCCTTCTTTGTCATCACGACCCGTTTCTCGCTCATTTCGGTCAGGGTAACATACCCCCAGGGGTATATCAAATCGCACCTGGTGAGAGGCTTGTCGAAGGGGTCTCGTCCTCATCACTACACTCTCCACCATGGCGCGCGTGGAATTAGTGGGAGATAACTACATTCTTCGCCTCTCGCGAAGGGAACGGTTCTTCGCCCTCCATGGCGAACCTCAGGCTCCAAAATCGGCGCTCCAATCGGTAGTGCGAGTCACCGATCCGTGGAATCGAGCAACGCTGCGCGGATTAAGAGCGCCCGGAGCTGTAATCCCATACGTAATTCTCTTGGGTACGATGAGATTCCGAGGTGGCAAAGATTTCACTGCTATCTATAAACGAAAACCGGCAAACGTTTATACATTCTCCTCAGGAGAATTCAAACGTTGGATTGTGAGCGAGTAATGACCGAGAAAACTTTCCGATGGGGCATCCTCAGTACTGGAGGAATTGCCCAGCAATTCGCACGGGATTTACATCGACTCCCCGACCACAAAATCGGCGCTGTTGGTTCACGTTCGCAAGAGAAAGCTGATTGGTTCGGCGACCTCTTTAATGTGCCAAACCGATACTCGACGTACCAAGCTCTGGTTAATGACCCAAACGTTGATGGCATTTACGTGGCTACCCATCACCCCATGCATAAGCGCGACACAATCTTGGCGCTCAATGCCGGAAAAGCTGTGCTCTGTGAGAAGCCATTTGCGATGAGCGCTACCGAGACCGAAGAAATGATCTCGGTCGCTCGTTCTAAGAACTTACTTCTCATGGAGGCGATGTGGGCGCGCTTCTTGCCGCACATGTTTGCTGTTCGTGAGGTAATCAAGAGCGGAGTTCTTGGAGAAATCATCAGCGTTCGCGCGGACCATGGCCAATGGTTCAATTTGGATCCAGAGTTTCGCCTCTTCAAGCCAGAACTCGGCGGTGGTGCACTCTTTGATTTAGGTATCTATCCAGTCTCTTTCGCATCTATGGTCCTTGGAACACCAAGCGCGATAACAGCTCGCAGCACTAAGGCCTTCACGGGCGTTGATGGACAAACGTCAATCATCCTCGAATATCCAAATGGTGCTCAGGCGCTCTTGAACACCACAAACCTTGCGGCAACGCCAAATCGTGCTTTGATTGTCGGCACCCAAGCGCGAATTGAAATTGACCGAACCTTCTATGCACCGAGCACCTTCAAAGTCATAAACAATAAGGATGAGGTCATCGGTGGTTTAGCCAAGAAATATCAAGGCCATGGACTTCGTGAGCAGGCCGTTGAATTTGCCCGTTGTTTCCACGCCGGCTTGAAGGAATCCCCAATCCTGCCGCTGGATGAGACGCTTTCAATCATGAAGACCATGACCGAGATTGCTCAACAAATTGGGCTCACTTACCCGAAATTTGCCGAGTAAGGCGAGCCAATCCCCAACTGCTTACCTTGACTAGCGCTTCACGAACAATGGCACCACTCATCTTGCTCACTCCAAATTCACGCTCAACAAATACTATGGGTATTTCAATAATTTGAGCGCCTACTTGATGAGCCTCTCGAGTCATCTCGATTTGGAATGCGTACCCTTCAGATCCAACTCCTTGAAGATTCATCTTCTTAAGTAAGTCCGACCTGTAGATCCTAAATCCCGCCGTGCTATCTCTCACCTTAAATCCAAGTAATTTTCTAGAGTATAGATTTGCGATTCGAGAGAGCGCCTCGCGGTGCTTTGACCAGTTTTGTACGGCACCACCAGGTATCCATCTTGAACCGATGATCAAGTCATGTTGTGGGTTACTGCTGTGAAATTCAAGCATCTTGCGCAAGTCAGAGACACGATGTGAACCATCGGCATCCATCTGAATGATTGTGGAATATCCCCGATCAAGAGCCCACGTAAATCCATCTCGATAGGCGCTACCTAAACCCATCTTTTTTGGGCGCGCAAGAATCGCAACTCGAGAACTACTCTTCTGAAAACCTTCTGCAACAACAGCAGTGCCATCTTTTGACGAATCGTCAACAATTAGGATTTCTACTGGCAATTCAAGTATTTGCGGAAGCAGGCGCCGTAAATTCTCCTCTTCATTAAATGTTGGGATGATTACTATGGTGCTGCCCGTGGCCATACATGCATTCTGGCACTTAATAGCCCCCTCCGTCTCAACCATTTACCTACGCAGGTTCGAGGTTTAGAGTTATCACTATGGCAACTCAGGTGCATATAGAAATGAAATCCCGCTCCGGGACTCTCTTTATCGCCAATGAATGGGTGAAGAGTTCTGGAGATTTGCGAGAGATAATCGATCCAGCCACCGAAGAGGTGGTAGGTGCATTTGCTGAGAGCACAGCAGATGAAATAGAGCGCGCAGTCGCGGCGGCAACTGATGCGCAGCGTCAGTGGTGGGCGATGAGTGCACTCGATCGTGCAAACGCTCTCCATATTGTTGCCGACCGAATGATTGAAAACTCTCCACAGACTGGTGAGTGCCTTACGCGCGAGATGGGTAAACCTTTCCGAGAATCGAATTGGGAGGGTGGAGCGGCTGCTTCGTCTTTTCGCTACTACGCTGAGATTGCGCGAAGTGAGCAAGGGCGAGTGGCCGGACCTGCAATCGCCGGTCAACTTCAGATGGTCATCAAGGAACCACTTGGAACAGTAGTCTCGATAGTCCCCTACAACTTCCCGATGTTGCTCGCTGGTTGGCAAGCCGCAGCCGCTCTCGCTGCTGGAAATTCCATCATCATCAAACCATCAGAACTCACTTCTCTGACTTTGTTGATGTGGATGAAAGCCTTCGATCATTTGCCAGCGGGCCTTGTCCAAGTTCTCACTGGTGGCGCCCAGACGGGTGCGCGTCTGGTCGAACATCCGCAGACTCATGCGATTGCCTTTACCGGCAGCGTTCCAGCGGCACAGGCAGTTGCGAAAGCTGCAGCGGAACGATTCAAACCTACCTTGATTGAAGCATCTGGTAACGATGCCTTTATTGTGATGCCCTCTGCAGATATCGATACTGCTGCTCGTGGCGCTGCCTTCGCTGCATTCTTGAACTGCGGCCAGGTTTGTACCTCTGCCGAACGTTTCTATGTGCATGAAGATATATATGACTCATTCGTAAATCGATTAGCAGAATTAGCCAGTGAACTTCGGATTGGCAGCGGCCTTGGCAAAGTCGATATTGGACCCATGGCCTCTAAGCGTGAATTGGAACGTTTCGAGCGCGTCGTCGCACGTGCGATCGAGCAGGGCGCAGAAGTGGTTACAGGTGGGAAACGGCCCTCTCAATTGAGTAAAGGGTGGTTCTACGAACCCACTGTTCTGAAAGTAACCCACGACATGGATGTCATGCATAGCGAGTGCTTTGGACCGCTGGCTCCCATCTCGAAAGTGAAAAGCCTTCATGAAGCAATATCAAAAGCAAATGATTCTCAACTTGGTCTTGGTGCCAATATTTATACCAATGTTTTAGAGGAATCTTTCCGCGCGGTTAATGAGATTGAAACAGGAATTGTCTGGGTAAACACTCCACTTAATGACAATGATGCCATTCCCTTTGGTGGTCGCAAGTTCACCGGCTCCGGGCGTGAACTGGGTACGGAAGGGCTAGAGCAATTCCGTCGTTCAAAGATGGTGATGATTGCCCCACATGCGGAGGCAGATCCAGAATGGTTCCCCTACCCTGATGCGGATGCTTTTGACGCTCATTCCTAGCAGTGAAACAAGAAAACTTCTTTACGTAATTCTCATCTGGCTACTCTTCGCCAGCGGCATGCAAACCGTAGTGGCGGAAGAAAAAAATATTTGGGATCGCCTGCAAGGTAGTAATCCAAAAGGTTACGTACTTCTTATGAGGCACGCACTTGCACCAGGTATCGGAGACCCAGAAAACTTTCAAATAAATGATTGCTCAACTCAACGAAATCTATCTGCCGAAGGTCGCTCACAAGCAGCAGAAATTGGGCAGTGGTTAAAAGAGACCAAAATAAAAATACTCCGAGTGGAATCTAGTCGCTGGTGTCGGGCTAAGGAGACGGCCCGCCTTCTCGAGGTTGGCCAAGTTAGACTGAACAAGAACTTAGACTCTCTATTTAAAGAGAGTGATATTGCACATCACCCACAAACTCTTCAAATACGTAGAGCAATCGTGGCGCATCGAGATAAGCGAGGACTCCTCGTGATGGTCGGGCACTACGTCAATATCACAGCGCTAACTGGAAGTGGCGTGGAATCAGGTGCGGGAGTAATCGTGAAAGCGGATAAGTCAGGTCGAATCAAGGTGTTGGGAGAAACGCCCGTTTTTAAAATTTCTAGATAAACCACGAGCATTTGTTGGCACTTACACCTCAAATAAGCACTGACCACGTAAAATCTTACAACTATGACTTCCTTCGCTGACCTCATCAAAAAGTTCCCGAAAGATCAACAACTCGCGCTCATGCAAACTATCGAAGCTGCTGAAAAGTTGTACCCACACGCAAAACGTGCCATCGCATGGGGAATGCCCACACTTCAAGTGGGTGAAGATAATCTCTGCCATGTGATGGGTTTTAAGAATCACAACAGTTTCTTTCCCTCGTCTGGGGCCATTGCTGAACAGTTGGCTAATGATTTGAAGCCGTTTAAAGTTTCAAAAGGGACGATTCAGTTTGATCTCGCAAAACCATTTCCTACAAAAATACTGAAGAAGATACTGGCTGCCCGACTCCAGCAAATTAATGATTCATATCCGAAGAAAAGTGGAATCTCTATCGAGTACTACAAAAATGGCGCTATCAAATTTCGAGGCAAAGTGAAAGCAGGAGCGATGCATGGAAAGTGGGAGTTTTTCCGTCTTGATGGTTCCCTCATGCGAAGTGGCTCATTCAAAGACGATAAGCAAGTAGGAGTATGGAGAACCTACAATGCGAAAGGTAAAGTCGTGAAAGAAACTAACTTCAGGTAGAACCTGTAAGAACAAAGCTTCACTTATGACTTTTATTTCTTAAATTCCTCAAACTCTCACTAATCATCAGCCATATCAGAGCTGGCACGAGATCAACACTTCGTTTCACGAACCACTTCACGCCGTTGGTGAGAAGCCAGAATATCTCGTTCTTCTTACTGGCATCGAACTCGATTGGTAGTCGCTTTTTCGCTTTACATGTAAGAAGTAGATTATTCCGTACTAAATCGGCAATTAATTGATGGCCATATGGTGAGGGGTGCATCCGATCGATATGCCATATCTTCGAATCTTGTGAGGTGAGCTTCCCCCAAGTATCAACAAATCGAACATTCTCATAAACCTCTAAGTCCGCCAAGACTTGGTTAAGTAAACGAACTCGTCTAGAAAGAATTCGTCGCAAACTTATTGGACCAGGTGCTGTGATTAATGGATCAGGTAAACCGAGAAAAACTAGGGCGGTGCCTCGTGGTTCTAAGTTGTGGATGAGGGCCACTAGGGATTGATGAATCTCACGCTCCGAGAAGTCCCCTCGAAGAACATCGTTAGTTCCTATGCAGATAAGAGCGATATCTGCGGAGAATGCTAGCGCCGCGTCTGCTTGGTACCTCTGCAAATCGCGGGCCCTTGCCCCATTCTTAGCCACGTTGAGAAATGTGCTGGCGCGGACATCATGTGCGAATCTGCCAACCCACCCAGCCCCAACGGCGGGAATTGGATCTCCAAAATCACCCACTCCGAAAACAGAGCTATCTCCCAGTGCAACGACGCGAGGGTTTTTGATATGTCGAATTTTGAAGAAGAGATCGACATTTCTATCGCCATCTACTTGTAGCTGTCGATTGTCAGAACTCTTCTGAAGAGTCATTGTGGAATCAATTCCGATGTATAGGTCCGAACAAGTGTGCTTGCTGTCCATTCCCAAGAAAAGTTCTCAGCCCTAGCCCTAGCCCGCTCTCTACGAACTGAGCGATCAATTACTACTAACTTTCCCATGTGATTGACCCAATTTTCAGCAGACCTTTCAAGCGATATTCCTGATTGACTATCGATTAATTCCCTAATCGCGGAGGAGTCCCGGCATATCACTGGTGTTCCACAAGCAAGTGATTCCATTGCAGCCAGACCAAAGGTTTCGATAGGTCCCACAGCTAAAAATATTTCAGCTCCGGACATCAACTTTTGGATTTCACCCTTGTCTTGGAGATATCCATGAAATGTAATCGGAAGTGAATTTCGATGAGCATCGGCTCTTAATTTCATTTCTAGTGGACCACTTCCAATAATCTCTAAACGGAGTGGTAGATCTCTTTTTTTTATCTCTTGAGCAATGTCTAACAGGAATTCTGGGTCCTTCTCTTTTGATAACCGAGTGCATGCCAATACATAGCGAATTTCTTGGGCAGTAGCGTTCATGGGAGAAAATTTCTGCAAATCAACACCGAGGGGCACGATTGAGACTCTGCACCGAGATTTCGAAAGGTAGGTTGAAATCAAATCAAATTCCTGAAGGGCGCTCTCGGTCGTTGCAACAACATGATTGACCGCCCGCACTGTTACCTTATTCCAAAAGTTGACGATATGTGATGTACGCGGAAGCCACGGCAGGAAAGCTGACAGCACGCCAAGAATCCGCTCGTGAGCGAAAAAATAGATTGGGATTGATCGACGTTTCGCCCAGCGCGCAATCGAAAGTAGCGTCGTTCGATCCGATAATTCAACGACATCAGGAGCAAAATTGAGTAATTCCTGGCGGATTACCGATTTTCTTAGAATCACTCGATAGCCACCTGACCCCGGAATCTCTGGTGCCTGCACAGTGAGGTGTTTGAGTTTTCCGACAGTCGAGAACTGAGTTCGTTGGCCTGGTGTAATCAAGAGGACGTCATGTCCGAGCTTGACGTATTCTTCGCTCAAGGCATCCATTGTGGTTCGCAATCCCCCACTCCGCGGGGAGTAGAAATTCGCTAAATGTGCAATTCGCATCATACTGCCTGACGAGTGGTAGATCTTTCTCTACGAATCACGTTGAACATTATTTCTTCTAACTCTTTACACACGTTCTCCCATGTTCGATATCGCACGGAGTCATAGGCCTGCGATGCAATTCTCTTTCGTTGACTCTCATCATGGATTAACTCGGCAACTGCTCGTCTGATGGATTTATTCTCTCCTGGTTTATAGAGATATCCAGTTACACCATGTTCAACAAGATCAACAGGCCCGCCGATAGCTGGAGCGACCACTGGTAACCCCGAGGCCATCGCCTCCTGAATCACCTGGCAGAAAGTTTCATTTTCACCTGTGGTTACCAAAATATCCATGGAGGCCATCGCTCTGCTCAAGTCCTCGCCAGAGAGGTGTCCCAAAAATAATCCTCCCTTAAGCGATTTCTGAATGCGTTTACGTGAGGGCCCATCACCAACTATTACTATTTTGATCTTTCGTCCTGATACATGTCCAATATCTGAAATTGCTAAAAGCTTCTCAACTTGTTTTTCGGGAGCTAAGCGACCTACAAAGCCTATGACACATGTTTGCCCATCTGCCCCCCACGATTTGCGAACCTCTTTAGAGCGCCAGCTTGGATTGAACTGTGAGTGATCCACTCCACGACCCCAACGAATGATGTTCGTTACCCCGATTCCCTCAAGCCATTTGATTGAGGCTGTGGAGGGAGCAAGTGTGATATCGCTTCGGGAGTGAATCTTGCGAATCTGTTTGGTTGCCAACTTTTTCGCCCCCGATAGACCGTAGTGTCCAACAAATCCAGCGACATCGGTCTGAAAATTTGCAATCACCGGTACTCCGCAGATTTTGGCCGCCTTTCGCACTTGGTTTCCAAGAAAGAATGGTGAGGCTAAATAGACGAGGTCTGGTTGGAATCGCTCCATGATTCCCACAAGGGTCGCTTTACGCACTTTAGCCACATCCACCTGGGCGAACTTTTGGAACGCGAGAGCAGGCACTCGCACAATCTCGATTTCCGCAAGTTGGTTTGGCCCAAATCCAGGCGCAATTATCTGTACTTGGTGACCTGCTGAAGAAAGATAACGCGCAGCACGTAAAACGGAATTGGAGACTCCATTTGAACGTGGCAGAAACGACTCAGCTGAAATTAGAATTCTCACTGTATTGCCTCTCTATTCCATCTTACTACCTCTAATTGTCCAGGCCCATGGACTTACTGCACTTCAGCATTGGGTAACATCGAAGGTAATTCCTGACCATCTTTTGTCGTCTGATATCAACCTTTTGTTAACCTGTAAATTCCAATTACTCTGCGCTCTTCTGCGAAACTATGACTATGGGAACAAGACGACCAGTAGCGGCATTCTTTGATCTAGATAACACGCTCATCCATGGCTCCTCACTTTTCTATTTCGTTCGAGGGATTGCGCAAGAGGGTATGGTGAAGCAGAAGCAACTCTTCAGATTTGCCTATGAAAATCTCAGGTTTAAGCGGAGCAAAACAGAGAATCCAAATGCGATGAATATTGCTGCGGAACGACTCCTCGGATTTGTCCAAGGTCGCAGCCAGATCCATCTTCAGGGAATGTGCGACCGCCTCGTGGATTTGATCATTGCGCGAAAAGCGATTCCCCAAATGCTAGAGCGAGTGGCTGAACACCAGGCTCTTCGCCATGACACCTGGGTCGTCTCGGCTGCGCCAATAGAAATAGCGGATGCGGTCGCGCGGAAACTAAATATGCGAGGAGCCTTTGGCACCAGAGGAGCTGTGGAGGATGGCCTATACACGGGTACTCTCGCCTCTGAAACTATGCACGGCACGAAGAAGATGCATGCGATTCTCGAAGCTGCCCAGACTTACAACTACGATCTGCAGAAATCATTTGCTTACAGTGACTCAATCAGCGATCTACCCATGCTCTCCTCCGTCGGACGACCTGCGGTTATAAACGCGAGCAAATCGCTTGAGACTATTGCAGTCAAAAATAAGTGGTTGATCCTTACGTAAATGCAAATTTGGAGTCACCGAGGAAATCCAGGACCGGAAAATTCCCTTGCTGCTTTTGATGCAGCACACAAAATTGGGGTTCGCAATTTCGAAACCGATATTCAAGTAACCAAGGATGGGGTAATTGTCCTTGCACACGACCCACATACTGGTCGAGTCGCCCAGCAAAAGCTCATAATAAGTCAGATAGATTTCGCTCAATTAAACGAGGCGACGAACAAGATAGCCGCTCATGAGCCTTGGGGTACCCTCGACGAATTGGTGGCAAGTTATCCTGATGTAAACATCTCGATAGACCTGAAGAGTGATGCGGCGGTCCCTGCAGTTTTGCGCTGGCTTAAGGGGAGAAATTACGACAACTTGATTTTCGGATCGTTCCGACATTCTCGGGTCGTAGAGCTAAGAGCTGCATATCCCTGGCTCAACACATCCCTCACGCCTGTAGAAGTGTCACGAGTAATGCTGGGTCAATCACTGAATAGAAATGGGTATTGGGGTACTAAGAAAGCGATGGTGCCGGAGAATTTCAAAGGTTTAGGAATCGTCAAAGAGAGATTTGTCGATCGATGTCATGAGGAAGATATTGAGGTCCACGTCTGGGTCGTCAACTCACTCACTCAAGCGGAACGGTTGGAAAAAATCGGAGTGGATGGGATCGTCACAGATAATTGTCACTTATTCACCTGAGGCGATTAAACAACGTTGATTCTCGGCGGTGCGCTACTCCGATTTTCGCCTATTTCGGAATATCCGATAAATGACAGAGAGAATGAGAATCACACCTATGCCCTGCAGGCCTGGGGAGTCGTCGGCCTCTCCAGCAACAATGGCGAAAATACCTACTGCAATTATGAAGCCCGCCAGCAATACCATGCGATCACGCTCCTCATTCCTAGAAATTGTTCACCCTCTGTTTTGAGCGCTCGGGCTTTTGTCGCTTCAGTATTGCCGTGCAACACATCCCACCCTCTCCGTACCGCTAGGTCATCTACCGGCCAAACATCAAGGCGCCCTAGTTGGAAAATC
>SXGQ01727757.1_pt1 | contig 15190 bp, 17 predicted proteins | sample 3178371 | NCBI WGS metagenome assembly SXGQ01 (sample SAMN11356859, study PRJNA531348) | freshwater metagenome | isolation source: freshwater sample F1-20 | place: China: Fuxian Lake, Yuxi | collected 2017-12-25
CAAAACTTCGGCATTCAAGGCACTTGCCAAGATCGCGGCAGTGTAATCGGAACCAGAGCGACCCAAAGTGGTCGTTTCCCCTTTGGCGGTTGAAGCTATAAAGCCGGTTACCACTTTAATTCCTTCGCGCTTTGCAAAGTAGTTCTGGATTTGAGCATGGGTACTGATTTCCTCTACGCGCGCCTGCCCAAAGCGATCGTCCGTACGGATAATTTCTCGGGCATCCACAAAACAAGTGGGGATTCCCTGTGCTGCCAATGCTTCTGCCAGAATGTAGGTGCTCAAGCGTTCGCCAAAGCTTGCTACATAATCTAGAGTTCGCAAAGATTGTTCCTTAATCAGGTAGATCCCGTGGTAGAGATCATCCAACTCGTGGAAGCGTTGCCGAATGAATGCATCCACTTTTTCTCTTTTTTCTTTCCCTAGTAGGGAATTGGCCATCCCCAAGTGCCTTTCCTCTAGTGCAAATAATGCTTCCTTATAACTCAAGTTACCTGATTTAGCCAGGTTTGCCATTCCAAAAAGTTGCTCCGTCACACCTCCAAAGGCAGAGAAGACCACTACCAATTCCGAATCTTGGAGTTGGTTTTGAATGATCTGAAAAACTTGCTGAATGTTGCTGGAGTTTTCTACGGAGGAACCTCCAAATTTGATGACTTTCATAACGAAATGGCTAGAAAAAGGCTGGGGCGGATCCAAGATCCAAAAAGAACTAAAAATCTACCCCTGCATGGGCTTTAACTTCTACCAAAACTGCCCTTTCCAATCCTTTCCAGAAAAAGAAAAAGCAATCCAAGGAACGATTTGCGCAGGTAACCTGAAGCCTAAGTAGGAAAATGGAAAAATCATTAGTGAAACAATTGACTTTCAATTTTACTAGAAAAAAATAGAATTGTCAATAAAAATGAAATGAAAGCCTGTTTTTATTACAAATAGCTTACTGTTATATTCTTAAAATTGAATATTTAGAAATCAATTTTGGAAAATGAAAAGCTGGGACAGCCTAGGGTTTCCCTGTTTAATGAATTTCGGTGATGGTCTGTGGCTTTCCTCTAAACTGAATGGCTTCCTTCTTTTTCTTGCCTACCAATAAGTCTCCAAGTGGAGAATTTTTGCTAAGTAAAAACACTTGCTTATCGGCCACTTTCACCTGTCCTATACTTACTGCAAGCAGAAACCAATCCGTCCCCAGTTGCACAAGAGCCCCTTCTTGGACAGTTGGTGGCGTATCTTTAATAGCTTGCAGGCGATACAACTCCTCCAGATCTAGCTTACTTTGTTTGATTTGTTTTTCCAAGGAATTGAGATCCTGTGTCATCGTCTCTCGGCTCGTCTCGTACTTATCACCGGCGCTATTCTTCTCTTCTTCGAGGATGCTCTCAATGATATTTTTGCGCTCCTCTGCAAGAAGCTTTTCTTTTTGTTTTAGCTGGTTGATAGCAGTCTGGTAGACCGCACTTTTAAATTCATTCATACAAGTTACTCTTCACAAGGTTCTTTTCTTCGCGTATCGATGATGTAGACGATTTTCCATCCCGAGGCCATTTTTACTAACTGGAAAGAATTCACTCCACAGTGGGAAAAGGTGTCGTTGACATAAAAACGGTAGGGAGTCCAAGCCGATGCCATAGCCCCATCTACTCGGATTTGGTAGGATAGGATCCGTTCGTCCAGGGTAGTTCCCTCTGGCGTAGTGGTGATTCTTTTTACAAAATCTGCAACAGCATTACTTCCTATTGTGGTTCCCTCAGGCTTCTGTTGCACCGTTTGCATCAGGCCTTCTGTGAAAAAGGCATCTGCTACCATCTTGGCATTTTTTTGTCTCATTCCATCAAAAAGCGAGCGAATCACCGCTTCCACTTCCTGCTCGGCAGTTTGTGCCGCTGCAGGAAAGCAGGCTAGATTAGCTATAAATAAAACAAGTAGGCCAATTTTTTTCATTGATTTAAACTCCTCCATACAGCGTAAAGGTCATGTTTCTTAAGGCTGGGGTATTCAAGGCATAGTGCATTGCTTCTGCAATATCGGAAGGATTCACCCATTTAGAAAAATCTGCTAAAGGCATGGCTGCTCGATTGCTTGGACTATCCAAAATACTAGGCACAAATACATGGGTCTGAATATCCGTTCCTTTTACTTCTTCTGCCACAAGTGCTGCATATCCACTGACCAATTGCTTGCTTAACGCATAGGCTACCGCATCCTTCGCCTCTTTGGGTTCTACTGCAGTACGTGCGCCTACAAAAAATAAAGCGCCTCGTTTCTGCTTAATTAGGAGTGGCAAAAAGGCATTGGCTACTGTAAATGCACTAAAAAAATTGAACTGTATCATTCGGGTCAATTCCTGTTGACTGGTAGAATTCAGGTTGCCAGAGGCATATCCTCCCACCAGCATCGCAATCGCTTCTAGGTCCCCAAATTGCTCTTCGTATTCTTTAATAAAATCAGCTACTGCTCGTTCGTCGGTCACATCGACATCGTAGGTAACATCCGCCTCCTTGGCCTGCTCGTTTGCCTCAGGCCTTACCAAGGCAATGACATAGTATCCTTCTCGTTTAAATTTTTCTACAACAGCAGCGCCTAAGGTGCCTGCAGCGCCAGTAATTAGAATATTTCTGCTCATCAGTCCGTCAAATCCTTCCTATATTTGCTAAAATAGGGTTAATTTTTCGATTGAATCATGAATCATCTCAAAAGCAGTATCCGGATTAAAGAAAATGTACGCAAAACCTACTTTGCGGTTAAGCTTATTCTCCTCATTATTCTAGAGATTTTCTATGCTGGAGACACCGTAGTTGCTCCAATTTTAGAAAAATACGAAATATTAAATCATATCATCCGAGCACTAATTTTTCTCCTGAGTGCCAACTTGATATTTTCATTAGGGAGAATTGTTACGCTTCGGATTTACCTGCAACAACGGGAGGAAACCAAGGTACAGCCCAACTTTATGCTTGGGATTGATCGAATAGAGTTTTTACTCAACTTGATTGCTGTGCTTATCTCCCTGATGCTTGCTTTTGGAATTCAGCCCTTGGAATTTTTGACCAGCATCACCATTGTAGCTGCGGCCTTAGCCTTGCTTACCAAGGACTACATCACCAATATTGTGAATGGATTGATTATGATGTTTTCGGACCAACTTGAAATCGGAGACAAAATTCAAATCGGAAGACATACCGGCTTTATTCGAGACATTACCTTAATCAACATGGTCTTGAAAAACGATTCGGGGGAAATCATTTTGATTCCAAATACCATGGCCTTGGCTGAAGATGTGGTCAATTTTTCCAAAAACAATACCCACCAAGTCATCTTTGATGCAGAGATCACCTCAAAAAATGAAATCCATCTCAGTCAACTTGAGGATTCACTCCAGGTGATTTTAGGCCAATATCCGGAGGTGATCATCAAAGAAGGTGCCCAGCTAAATATTTTGGAGCGCAAAACTGAAAACCTATTGATCCGCTACCAGTTTCCAATCAAATCGGGAGAGAAACCCACAGAGATTTTAGTAAAAAAATCCCTAAATCAAGCCTTTATCGACTGGAATTATGCCCTTAGACAAGCCGAATTACTTTGAGCTCGTTTACCAAGTGGTAGGAGAAATTCCTAAGGGTCGTGTCACGAGTTATGGAGCCATCGCCCATTACCTAGGGCTCAAATCGGGGGCCCGGATGGTGGGCTACGCAATGAATGCAGTCCATACCTTCTCAGAGGTACCCGCCCACCGCGTGGTCAACAGGCAGGGCCTATTGACGGGTAAACACCACTTTGCTACCCCTACCCGCATGGAAGAATTGCTTCTTGCCGATGGAGTCAAGGTAGTGAACGATCAAGTGCAGGACTTCCCTGCTCGATTTTGGGACCCAGAAATAGAATTAGGAGTCTAGGTTTTTTTACGCAGCAGGTAAAGCCCAAGAAACATCAGCGCCCCATTGAGAATGAGCGCTTCAAAGCCAAAGGTATAACCCCAAAGCCATTCTTGCGAATTGGAAGTAATCAAAAATGTCAGGGAAGGAGCAAGCACTGCCAAACCAGGAACCCAGTTGTCTTTTACCTGATGCTTGGTAAATAAGCCAAACCCAAAGAGGCCCAAGAGCGGCCCATAGGTATAGCCTGCTAGGATAAATACCGAATTAATCACGCTTTGGTCGTTGAGCCAATAGAAGGCTAAAATCAACAAAAACATCAGAAACGTGAAGCCAACATGCACAAGCTTGCGGATGAATACTCGTCGTTCTGGGGTATAATTCCGTTCGATCTGAAGAAAGTCATAGCAAAACGAGGTAGTGAGTGCTGTAAGCGTTGAATCTACACTGGAATAGGCTGCCGCCACAATCCCAAGTACAAAGACAATTCCTGCAAATGCAGAGAAATGCTCAGTAGCCAACAGCGGGAATAAACCATCTGTCTTGGAAGGGATGGCAATACCCTTGGTTTCGGCATACAAGTACAGCATCACTCCTAACGATAGAAACAGCAGGTTGACCACTACCAAAATCACGGTAAACCAAAACATATTTTTTTGTGCATCGCCCAAGGTCCGGCATGTGAGGTTTTTTTGCATCATGTCCTGATCCAGCCCCGTCATCACGATGGTAATAAATGCTCCTGAAATAAATTGCTTGAAAAAATTGGTGCCCGCCTTCCAGTCCCAGTTGAAGATTGTCGAACGCTCATCCTCACTTATCCTGCTGATGTAGTCGCCCAAACTTTTCAGTTCCAACTCAGATCCGATCAGCCACATCGTAATCAGGACCGAAGCGAGCATAAACGTCGTCTGAAAAGTATCCGTCCAGACTACTGTCTTTATTCCTCCTCGATAGGTATACAGCCATATCAGGCCCACCGTAATCAACACCGACACCCAAAAAGGAATGCCTAATGCATCAAATAAAATCAGCTGAAGGACACTAGCTACCAGGTACAGGCGAAGCGAGGATCCCAATGATCTAGAAAGAATAAAGAAAAAAGCTCCAGTTTTATAGGACCAAAAACCAAACCGCTCTTCGAGGTAGCTGTAGATGGATACCAAATTTAAGCGGTAGTAGAGCGGCAATAAGACCTTGGCAATGGTAAAGTAACCGAGGGTGTAGCCCAAAACAACTTGGAAGTAATAGAAGTTAGAATTACCAACCTCCCCAGGAACAGAGATAAAGGTGACGCCAGAAAGTGACGCCCCAATCATTCCAAAGGAAACTAAAAACCAGTGCGAGTTGCGATCCCCTGTAAAGAAGGTGTCTCCAGTCAACTTGCGAGTGGTCCACCAAGAAATTAAAAAAAGAAAAATAAAATAAATTGAAATTACTAGTAAAACGAGTTGCGGATTCATATTGTAAGCGTCAGTTGCTCGCTAAGTTGCCCATTATTCTTAATTTTGCAAAATGAACTACTTCAGCACGCCCCTTCCCTATCAAGAAGAAGTTGAGGTCCTCCTCGAGGATCTCGTCGACCAGGAAGCGTTAGACCTGGTTGTATTCAATGACGATGTAAATACGTTTGAGCATGTTACTGCGGTACTTATGAAAGTATGTAAGCATAGCCATGAGCAAGCGGAGCAGTGTACCTTGATCATCCATTATAAGGGGAAATGTGCTGTAAAGAAAGGAACGAGGCCAGAACTCAAACCACTTTGTGAGGCCATTTTGGATGAAGGCATTCAGGCTGCAATTCTTTAAAAATAAATCAAGTGAACTTCCCCTCTAAATTAATTGAAGACGCAGTCACGGAAATCTCCAGGCTTCCAGGCATTGGCAAAAAAACTGCACTTCGGTTGGCTCTGCATTTGCTCAAGCAGCATGAAGCGCATACGGAGGCCTTATCCCTAGCTTTGACGCGCATGCGTGCAGAGGTATCCTATTGCAAAACCTGTCATGCATTGGCAGATGAGGAGCTTTGCTCAACTTGTCAAAGTCACAGAAGAGACCGATCCATAGTCTGTGTAGTAGAGGATATTGGAGATGTACTCGCTATCGAGAATACGAATCAGTACCAGGGAGTCTACCATGTCCTCGGCGGTGTCATCTCCCCCATGCAGGGTATTGGGCCAGAGGAATTGACCTGTGAAAGTTTGGCTACTCGAGTCAAACGAGGGGAAATCAAGGAAATAATTTTGGCTCTATCAGCGACCATGGAGGGGGATACCACCTCTTTTTATCTGGGAAAAATCTTGACCCCACTCGGCGTAAAAATCACCAGCATTGCCCGTGGTATTCCTGTCGGTGGAGAACTTGAGTTTACAGATGAAGTCACGCTCGGCCGCAGTATCCTTACCCGAATAAATTATTCGCAGGAGTAAAGAAATCCTTTGGAAGGAAACTTGGAGAATCTATATTTGCAAACTCTTTAGGGGGATTAGCTCAGCTGGATAGCTTGCCCCGCAGAATTGCGGAGAGCATCCCGCAGCATTGCGGGAGGGTCATCGGTTCGAATCTTAGAAGTATAAATGGGGGATTAGCTCAGCTGGCTAGAGCACTACGCTGGCAGTGTAGGGGTCATCGGTTCGAATCCGTTATCCTCCACAGGGCCCCACAGCATTGCGGGGCCCTTTTTTTGTCTTGTAAAGTTATCCTTGTGGATTTCTAGATAACTGGGGATTAGCTCAGTTGGCTAGTTTGCCCCGTAGAAATACGGGGAAGGAAGAATCCAGTAAAAAATAGAATGTCCCTCATTCAATCAATTCCTTAAAAAAAATTGCCTTATTCCAAATTGGAGCTTATATTTTCCATTAGAAAAAATAAACCCAAAGGATCCAGAACCTACGGTCTTTCTGAGTTCCTTTTTTAATGCTTTATGAAATTAAAATTCATTTTTTTCTTCCTTACCTTGTTTCTCTGCTTGAACTCCCTCGCTGCTGATCCGGAATTTTATCGGCTGAAGGTCACTACGAAAAGGTGGGAAATAGCAGAAAGATCCTCCTTTTTAGAAGGAAAAGTAAGTAAGAAAATTTTAAGCCAGTTAGATAGCATTTATAAAAACCTTCCAACTGGCTACGATTTAAATTACAATCCCTCCAGCCAGACTTTAACCGTTTTTGTACACTGCTCCTTTGATTTTTATTCCATCCAAGATGGCCAGTTAGTTAAAGAGTACCAATATGCAAATAGAGGCTATACTTGTGGATCTTATTTTTTTGTAAAAAACAACACCTACTATCTTCTAGGTGGAAGGGGGTTTTGGAATTACCATTCAGATTTAATGAAATTTGATACCCTAAATGGATCCTGGGAATTCATACAAGCAGCACAGCAACCCTTAGACTATTGGCCGAACGGAACTTACCAAACTTCAAAAGGGATAATGGCCTGGTTGGGAGAATACACGAATCCTCGCATTCCAAGATTAGAGAAAGAAGCCAATGGTTTTTTTCTGGATTTGGAAAAAAAATCCTGGCATCCGATAAAAATCGACATCAAAGAATTTGACTTTGCTCAAATCGCGCATACAAACGAAAGCCATTTGTATGAAACAGAAGATTATGCATTTAGTGTGACTACTACCCAATTGCCAAACCTAGGTTGGTATATCTGGATCATCATAGAAAAAGAAACAGGTAAACTATTTTTTTACGAGGGAAGTAAACATACCCAAATGTTCAATTCTCCCTACTATGAATTCATTGGAAACAAAATTCATTATTTCGGTTACTCCATTACCAACATGATGGAAGGCAAGGAAGCGATGATTGACTTGGATATCATTCGAAGCCAATCCCGTGAAATTGGGCAGGTAATCGTACTTGATACTCCAAATAAAACTAGTAACGCCTCGCTTTTATCGGTACTCCCTTGGATAGGCTTTCCTGTAGTATTTCTACTTGCCCTTTGGCTAGGTATACAGGTTCAAAAAAGAAAAAATAAAGCAGACCAATCATCCCTAGATTCCGATACAGAAACGGAAGGAGAACACGAATCTGAAGAGGAAAACGCAGAAATCCTTCAGCAGCTACTACGCCATAATGGCAAAAAATTGTGTATAGATGAGTTTGATACCGTCTTGGGCATTCATGTGATTACCAACTTTGACTCCAAACGAATCAAACGTTCGCGACTCATCAAATCAATCAACAAAAAACACGAGGAGAAAAATGGCTTCCCGCTAATTACACGAATCAAAAGTTCAGAAGACAAACGCTTCATCTTCTATAAGATTACCTTTGAAAATGGGAACTAAGGAATCAAATCGTCGACAGACGACAGACCACGGTCTGCAGGCTGTCCACGGTCCACAGCTCACTTACTTGAACTTCAAAACTTATTTTCTTTCGGTATTGGTGACAAAGCGGATAATCAGACCACCTTTTATGGGATAATTCAATCCCTAAATAATCCAGTCGCAAAATCATACCCCTACTTTACTTCCTCTGAAAGTACGCTTACTTTAGATCTATGAAAAACCAACTTTGGGCTCTAGTTCTAATCTTCTTTGTATCCAGCTGTGCCTGTGCCCCCGAAGAAATCGCTGAATTTGCCTTTAATGGCATGGAAGGCCTTTTAGGAGATGGATTCCTGCCTTCTGAAGAACTTCGAGCGCTAGGAAAATTTGAAGGGGTCAGCGTCAACCTATCCTCTTCGTCTCAAGATGGGGTTCAAGAGTCCACCATTTTTCTAAAGCTACAAAATGGGGATCCAAAAATCATGGCCGAGCAGCGGGAGCTCTTAGCCCGCAACTGTGCCGAACTCTACCTTCGAGACTTTGAAAATGCAGCGGATTACAAGAAGATCACGATACAATTCGTGCAAACCGATTCCTACAACCCGGCAAATGTATCCTTAGAAGAATACACCTTCGATACCCAGGATTTTTAAATCTCAAGCGAAGGAGATTCCCTAGATTTGTGATTAGCCCCATTCCAAACTCCTCCATCCAATCATCCATGATTTTTAAAGCCATTTGCTCTGATATTGACGGCACCCTCCTCAACTCAGAGCGCTCGCTTTCCCCAAACCTAATCTCAATTGTCTCCTCGATCTCAGCAGAGATCCCATTTTTTCTTGCAAGTGCTCGCATGCCTGCAGCCATGCGACACCTACTTCTTGACCTGAACCGCCCCAAGGAACCCCTCATCGCCTACAACGGTGCATTGGTTTTGGACGCGGAAGGGAAAGAACTCGAATCCATCCACATTCCTATCCACTTAGTAAAAGAGATTGTCCTTCTGGCTAATGATCATTCACTTCATTTGAGCTTACTTTATGGAGAACAATGGCATACCCTGAATGAAGATTATTTTGCGCTACGCGAAATTGAAAACACTAAAGTTGTCCCCTCCTGGACTGACCCATTGGTAGTTATCGAACGATGGAAAGCGGACAATCACGGTGCCCACAAGGTGATGTGCATGGGAGATGCTGTAAAAATCGATCTGGTCTACCAAACCCTAAATAAAAGGCTGGGTACGGAATTGCACCTCTACCGATCCAAAGATACCTACCTGGAAATTGCGCCCAAACCGATCTCCAAAGCCACAGGCTTGAAAACTATTCTTGAGCATGGATATTCCATAGAAATGAACGAGGTAGTTGCCTTCGGCGATGGCTACAACGACATCGACCTACTTCAGCAAGTGGGCTGGGGCGTGGCGGTAGAAAATGCTTTCCCAGAAGTAAAGGCAGTGGCCAATGAGATCACCAAGCACCACAAGGAAGATGGCGTTGCAAGCACCTTGGCCCGCATCTTCCTAGACAAAAAATAATATGATTATCCGCAATAATGCCAGAAGCTCAGCATGCCTATTTATAACTGCGGATAATTGTCAACAGTCCACGGTCAGCGGACCACAGCTTACCTAATTGAACCTCAAACCTTATTTTCTTTGGTTAGTGGTGAAAAAGAGGATAATCATAAAAAATAAATGTTGAGGTTCATTAAAACCTGCTGTGGTCTGTGGACAGTCAATCGTCGACACCCTTTATTCAATTCCCTTGTCCCGCATTTTGACAAACTCATCAAATCGTCGGAAAATGGCTACCGTAAATCCGAACAACATCACAATCGTTCCAATCCAAAGCACATTGATGTAAGGCTTGACAATAGCTTTCATGACCACATAGTCTTTCTGGTACTGATTGACCTTGAAGACAAACTTATTTTGGTCTGGTAGAATGTTTTCCATGCTGATTTTAATTCCCAATTCAGAATCAACCACGGGAAGTTTACCAACCTGATTGTCACGAATGATAAAGGTAGGCTCGAGCAATTTTTCAACATCGTAATCCAGCACACGGATTTTAGCCTTCACAGCCACATCCCCCTCTTTCAAGGTATAGCCATCGATTTCTTTGAGCACTTCGGCCCCATCGAAATACGCCACAAAGTCGGAAACATGAAACTGCTCCCCAGGAGCCACCTCATAGATTTCATCTTCTTTCCACTCTGGATCTGCGAAATCATTCATCGCTGCCACATAGGTGTACAAATCCTTGTTCAGGTAAATTTTGGAATCTGGAGACGAAATCAAACCTCCCATTCCTTCGTTGAACTGGGACATAGGCGAAAGCGAAAACTGCAAAGCCTCGTTCTGTAGGTAATCAATTTTGAAGTAATCATTCTCCTCCAAAACAAGCATTACCGTATCTCCTTTTTTGAAGTAGGCTTTGTAATCTTCCAAGGCTATCGCTTCATTCACCTCACCCGTAGCAGCCAAAATTTTGGCCGGCACATATTCGGGAATCCCCACTGCTTTCTTTTGTCTACCACGGTAGATCACCGTGTAGTCCTTCATCTGAGTAGGCTTGTTGATCCAAAGCAAGACGTGCTCCTTGTTCATTTCATCCTCCCAACTGTTGCTGTAGGTCAGTCCCGACATGTTCATGGAGATAACTTCCGAATAGCCAGAGCTAAACATGATGCCGATCAAAATCATCCCCAAGCCAATGTGTGCCAGCGAACCACCCGCAAGTTTGAAGGTCGACTTTTTAAGTAGCTTGACTAAAATAAATCCATTGGCTACGATGGTAAACATCCCTGTTAATACAATAATGATGTATTTCCAATCGTACACCTTCGCCAAAACAATCACGACTGTGGAAAGGATGATCGAGACCACATAGGGAACTACGAGCGATTCTCCCAAGGTTTTTCTATCGATTTTTTGCCACCAGAAAAACTGCCCTACGGAAGTCAATAAGGCCAATACTACCGCAAACCACAATTGAAATTTGGTGTAAAAACCAATTTGATCTGCTGGTGGAGCCATGTTAGATATCCCTCCAAAACTTTCCACCAAAGCATTCCAAGCAGGAATTGAAGTAGGCAATATCACTTGAAAGGACATCAATCCTAGTGTCATCGCACCTAAGAAAATCCAAAACTCACGGGAATAGACCGATGCCTCTCGTTCGGATGTAGGCAAGTGCTTCCAAGTGCGAGCTGCAAGGAAAATGGCTACTCCCATAAAAAATAGCAAGTAGATCAGCAGCTGTCCAGAAAGACCTAAATCGGTAAAAGAGTGCACCGAAGCATCCCCTAGGACCCCCGAGCGAACCAAGAAGGTAGCGTACAACACTAAGATAAAACTGAGTATCACCAAGACAATGGAGGTCTTCAAGGCAGTGGCACTCTTCTTAAACGTAATCATGGTATGAATAGACGCCACCAAAATCAGCCAGGGTACATACACTGCATTTTCCACTGGATCCCAGTTCCAATATCCCCCAAAATTCAAAGTGACATAGGCCCAATAAGCACCCATGATAATTCCCATCCCCAAAATCATGGCCGAGAAAATCGCCCATGGCAAGGCTGGACGGATCCATTCTGCATACTTTTTGGTGACTAGACCACCAATTAAAAAGGCAAAGGGAACCAGGGTAGAAGCATAGCCCAAAAACAAGGTGGGTGGGTGAATCACCATCCAAATGTTCTGCAAGAGCGGATTGAGACCCGTTCCGTCTTCCGGTACAAAGTCTGGATTTAAATCAAAAATCGGTGCTTGGGTAGCGTCTCGAAGTAAGATAAAAGGGGAACTTCCAATCTTCAGATCTCCAACCACTACCCCCAAGATCATGGAGATCAGGAAGGCCTGTACCAAAGAAAAGACCACCATCACAGGGGCTTCCCAGAACTTGTTGGTGTGTACTAAGATCAAGCCCAGCACTACATTCCAAAATGCCCAAAGGATAAATGCCCCTTCCTGCCCTTCCCAGAAACTGGAAATCATGTAATGGACTGGTAGCGCCTTGGAGCTGTGCGAGTAGGCGTAAAAATACTCGTAGCGTTGATTGTAGATGATTTCAAACAAGGATACGGCGATTAAGCTGGTCGATAGCGCATGAATGTAAAAACTCACGCGACTAAACCTTTGCCAACTGGCTTTTTCCAGTTCGTTGGCACTAAAGTATTGACTGTACGCAAAAGCAGTAACCAAGGCACTCACGAAGGCCACCAAGGTAGTCAGGTGACCAAAATTGCCCACAAAGGTATTTATCATAGGGTTTTACTTGGAGTAGAATTTACCATCAGATGCCTGCAGCTTGCACGTCTGTTTCTTGGTACTTGGAAGGACACTTCATGAGGATCTTGTCTGCCACAAAGATTTCTGGATCTCTGTAGCTCCCAATCACCACTACTTGCTCAGATCGATGAAAATCAGCTGGCACCGGCTGGTTGTAAAATACCTTTTGCTCAGTGCCTTCGTTGTCTACCAAGAAAAAAGTAAAGGAAGTTTTATCCTCCCGAACCTCTATTCCTGTGACTTCACCTACGGCATCTTTTTTTAATTTGCCCACCACATGGATGGCCTTATCCTCCCCATCCTGCTTCATCTCTAAGGCAGTGGTGAAACTCTCGTAGCTACTCGCATCTCCAATCGAGCTAAGAATGATTGCAATGGCTACAGCAATAATTCCTAAGGCAATTAAATGTCCCTTCTTCATGCCAAATCCCTATTTAGTTTGTCCTACTTTTTCCAACTTGGAAACCCTACGATCTGTTTGAATCAGATAGAGTAACAAGCCGATGAAAATCAACACAATGATTCCCACCAACACATATATTTTCCCTTCACTTCTCATGACATCCGCCATCTCTACTTCATTGTTGCTGTAATCAGCAGCAGTAACGGCGATTTTCTCTTGAGCCTGTGCGGCAAAAGAAAAAATTACCAACAGGAATACAACTATTTTTTTCATCGATTAATCATTTACAAGATTTTCCTCCAGTTCTCGCTCTAGCCTACGGATACGAACACGAACAGTGGCGATCCAAGTTCCCAAAAGTGTCCAAGCGATAATCGCTGGATAAAAAACAAGTCGGAGTTTGGAGTCCAAATCGTAGGCATTGAAGCCTGGATTGCCCCCATTTCCAGGGTGCAAACTATCCGTAAGTCTAGGCAATACAAAGATTAAGGGAATGAAGGCAGCGAAAGCAAAAAGATTGTACACCGCAGCAATTCTCCCGCGCTGCTGAGCATCTGAAAGGCTGCCTCTCAAAATTAAATAGGCAAAGTACATCAATAAACCGATAGCAGAAGCATTCTGCTTGGGATCACCACTCCAATAATCTCCCCAAGTAAATTTGGCCCATAGCATGCCCGTAGCGATACCCAGTACGCCAAACAAAATCGCCGCATTGGTAAACTCCAAAGCCATATCATCGTGCTTCAAATCATTACTCCTCAAATACTTCACACTATGCCACGCCGCCACGACAAGCATTAAAATCATCCCAAACCACATGGTCACATGAAAATGGAGCGCACGGATAGTCTCATTCAAGATTGGGAGCCGAGGAGCCTCCAGTAGCAAGCCGCCAACGAGTGTGTACAACAAAAGCCCTACAGTCAGAAATTTCCACCAAGATTGGCGCATAGGAAGGTTTAGAATTTTCCCTACAAAAATAAGGGATATGTTCTTGAATCCCCTTCTTTTTCCAAGAAAAGGAAGAAGGAAACTCGCAATTTAAACAGATTGCATCGCCCCATTAATTTTGAGTACCATCCCCCATTCCTTTCTGCTTTCCCAAATTCAATTCCTACCTTTGGGCCGTGGAACTTCAGAAAAAAGACATCCGTAAATTAACCTTGCCCGAACTTGAAGAGTTCTTTCTAGCCCAGGGGGAGAAAAAGTTCCGCGCCAAGCAAGTCTATGAATGGCTTTGGCATAAGTCGCTGAAAAATTTCGATGAGATGAGCAACATCTCACTTTCCACTCGCGAGCTACTCAAAACTCACTTTACCATCAACCATATCCGTGTGGACCTGATGCAGCACAGCAGCGACGGCACCATCAAAAATGCAGTCAAACTCTTCGATGACAAAATTGTAGAGTCCGTACTAATCCCAACCACCAAGCGGATTACCGCCTGCATATCTTCGCAAGTAGGATGCAGCTTGGATTGCAACTTTTGTGCAACGGCGCGATTGAAGCGCATGCGAAACCTGAATTCTGATGAAATTTATGACCAGGTAGTTGCCATCAAAGACGAGGCGGAAAACTATTTTCAGCGACCTCTAACCAACATTGTCTTTATGGGCATGGGAGAGCCCTTGCTCAACTACGCCAATGTGATCGATGCCATCGATAAAATCACCTCCCCGGAAGGCTTGGGTATGGCTCCCCGGAGAATCACACTTTCCACCGTGGGTATTCCCAAGATGATCCGAAAAATGGCCGAGGATGAGGTAAAATTTAACCTGGCCATCTCCCTCCATTCTGCAATCAACGAGACCCGTTCCCGGCTGATGCCCATCAACGAGGTAAACCCCTTGGAAGACCTAGCTGAAGCCTTATCCTTTTGGTACGCCCGCACCAAACGAAAAGTCACCTATGAATACGTCATCTGGGAAGGAATCAACGACGACGAGCGGCATGCCAAAGCCCTAGCCAAATTTTGTAAAATCATTCCTTCCAAGGTGAATCTCATTCAATACAACCCCATCGATGAGGGAGAATTCAGACAGGCATCACAAGAGGCTGTGGACATGTACCTCCGCCTACTTGAAGGTCAAGGCATCATCGCCAAGGTGCGCAAGTCGAGAGGTCAAGATATCGACGCCGCCTTCGGGCAGCTTGCCAATAAAAACGAAGTAGCCCAACTTCAACCCTCGGATACTAACGCTTGAGGCAACCCTAATCTACCAAAATCGGTATACAACCCTATACCATTCTAATTTTTCAATGAGAGCCATTCAATCCCTACTTTTTTCCCTGAGTCTTCTGATTTTTTCGGTTCCTACCCTAGCTCAAGA
>SXGQ01598659.1_pt1 | contig 15188 bp, 17 predicted proteins | sample 3178371 | NCBI WGS metagenome assembly SXGQ01 (sample SAMN11356859, study PRJNA531348) | freshwater metagenome | isolation source: freshwater sample F1-20 | place: China: Fuxian Lake, Yuxi | collected 2017-12-25
AAATCAACAGCTGAAGCGAAAGCTAAGAAATCAGCGGATGTTGCGAAAGCAGAATCGAAATCTCCGTTAGTTACTGCATCCGCATCAGGTCCATAGATAACTAATTTATCGTATAAACCGGTAGATCCCGAGTAACCGGTAGCTCCTTGAAGAGCAGTAGAAGCTTGAACTAAAACATTAGCTCCAGTTTGTCCAGCGGTTGCAGCTATAACAAAAGAGCTAACTCCTCCTTCTTGATCGTATTCTTTGTTTTCAATTATGCTTCCATAATAAGATAAAAAGTCTAAAGAAGTTGGTTGTTCAGATTCGATTGTATGTCCAACTAAATCTATAAAGTCTCCAGAAACTTCCAGTGGAGAATCATCTAAGAATTCGTTATCGAATCCTAAAAGAAGACCTGTTTTAGAAGTTTCAAGATTAACTAAATCTTGAATATAAAGATTTTCACCATTTTTTGATTGGAATTCTGGAGCTAAAGTACCAGTGTAAACACCTAATACATTAACGTTATCCAAAGCCAAGAATGAATCTAGACCATTTCTTGTAAATCCGAATTGGTCAACATAAGTCTTTTTAAGACCAGTTGCATCGAAATAAGGTCCGAAGATAGGATCAATTGCAAGTGATTGATAATCAGAGAAATCTCCTTCGACTACGATTAAATCGATCATGTAATCGTTAATGTAGTCATTTTCATTCATATATTCTGGAATTTGTCCAACTTGGAACCAATCTTTTGCCAAGATTTCAAATCCTAAAATATCAGATTTTTTAGTAATTACGGAAATTGTTTTTCTACCAACGTTAGCTAAATTAAGTAGCTTGCTAGTAGTTAATTGTTCTGCATTTGCATAATCAACAAAAGTTCTAGCATCAGTAAACCAAAATTTATCCGTATTGAAAAATTCTGTAACTGGTGCAGTTTGAACCGAGTTATTTGTCATTGTTGATGAAGTAGAAACAGTTCTAAATTGACTTGTATCCGCATCAGTCAATTTAAGTAGATTCAAAACAATAACAGGTCCTCTAGATAGACAAGTAAGAACGGTTCTGTGGAAGAACGATCCTTTTCTTTCCAAAGTTGTATCAATATCTCCGAAGATAGTCTTAAAGAAAACTGAATCTTGAACAAAGACAGGAGTGTTAAAAGGTCCTTTCTTTGAGAATCCAATGATAAGACGAATAGTCTCAGCAGGGACATTGATAATTTGGCTCTTGTCAAATTCTAGACGATAAACACCTGAAGATTTGAATTGTTGTAAACTTGGTGAAAGTGCCATTTTATTATACTATTTTTTTACTGTATATATCTCGGTTCGAATAAAATGTTTTTAGAAGAAATCGAATAAATCGTCATCACCTTTATCGGTAAATTCCAATAAGGATTCAATGATTTTTTGCTTTTCTGGCTCAATAAAGTCAAAATACTCTTCAATTATTTCTGTATAGTCCATAGTATCGAAGAAAGAAGAACTATTAATTACAGTCATCATGATATCATCATTTCCTGCTTGAGCTGAATATGTTCCATTAGGATTTCTCGAAAAAAGCTCTGCCTCTTGTATTGATTTCTTTTCTTTTATTTTAATTCTACCTTCCGATATAAGTTTTTTTGCCTTCTCACAAAAGAGTTTTTTGGAGTCTTTCTGAATTCTCAATCCTAAATTTTTGGATCTTGCACCGACTCTATGATAGTATCTAACTATAGTCTCTTCATCAAAATCGTTAGACGATGGATAAAGAGTGACTAAATTTTTAATTAGGTGAGAACCATAAGTGTTGTATTCTATAACCAATCGAAGGTTTTCTTGATTAAAGAAATTTACACAAAGAGTGTAAAGTATTTTTGAAACGTCGTCTATTGAATGTAAATTAGATCTAAATATACCGACTTGTTCGATACCAAAGAAGTCGGATATAGATCCAGGAGATTTGATTGCTTGCATATCAACCTCATCAATTTCAGAAATTTTGAATATGTTAAAAACAGTAAAATCTCTACCTACCCCTTCTGAAAGGTCTATTGTCATCATAAAGAAATTTTTATCCGATTCGATTTCATCTACATCGAAATCAGGATCCCATCTTAGTCCGGAATAATCGATACATAAATCGTCTAAAGGATTTACTTCTCTAAATTCAAAATCTTTTTCGTTTCTTCTTAGTCTTAGAAGCTCTTCGGATGAAAGTAATAAAGAGGAAGAAGATAAAAATTGACATCCGTATTGTTGGTTAAATGCTTCTTCCGAACCCAAATTGGCTATTTCTCTAGCTTTCCAGGCCTCATCTCTTCCGGGAACATCCCACCAATCTACACGAATTGCAGTATATTCATTCATTCCGTTTATCGCCCCATCGTATAAATCATGAAATAGGTCATATCCGTTAGGTGTACTTGTTATAATTACTCTCGATATTTTAGATGAGGAAAGTGTAGGATAAACGTTTTCATAGAAAGGTCTTTTAATGCTTTCTTGAATGTGAGCAAACTCATCGAGGAATAGAAGGTGAATAGTAAAACCGATACCACCGGTCTTTGTTGTATTTTGTCCAATGATTCGACATTTATTATCGAACATCATTGTCATTACGTCTTTTTTAATAACTCCAGGCTTAAGAAAGAAAGGAAGACCTTCAACGATAGCTTTGATCTTGTCCATGATTTCTTTAGTTGTAGCTCCTTTGTTAGACATAAGAAGTACGTTTTTATCAAAGTGAAATAGAAGATACCAGGTTAAAAATATAGATGAAGTGATCGTCTTTCCAATTTGTCTAGGTGCAAGAAATATATTCCATCGATTATCTTGATATGAACGAAGAACTCTTTCTTGATATGGTCTTAGTTGAATTTTCATATACCCTTCGTCCGTCATTACTTGACAATAGGTATTAGCGAAATGTACAATATCTCTTGCACATTTCTTTATTTCTTCCATTTCCCAATCAGTATATTCAAATACGATATTTCCTTTCTTATAATCAGGATTCCCCTCATAGAAGGGATGTTCAGATGTATTATAACCCTCTTCCATGGCCAAAAGCAATTTATCGACTTTGGCACTTGTCCATATTACTCTATCATCTGATTCTTCTTTGTATTCTTTTACTTTGAACATATAGTATTTTCAAAAAGTTTAGTATTTTACTTTTTATTGATTTCTTTTTTTGATCTTGTAGATACACGAATTCTATATAATCTTCGTCTTCGTTACCTAACTCACTTATCCTATCTTGATGTATCCAATCGTCCGGAGGGATATCATCAGAACTCGGTCTGTCCATCTGAATCGAAATCTTCTTCGTCTATTTTTTCTTCCTCGTTACCTAATTCAGCTTGAATGTCCTTCATTAGATTTCGAGTTCCTCGGTTTACGGATATTCCTTTTACTTCAGTTACATCAATTGCTTTAGCATCCGAATAGATGTCAATATCCCTTTTAATTTTTTTCATATTTTCTTCGGCTGCCATCATATGTAAAGTTTGATGTTTCATAATATCTAACATCGTTTTTTGAAGACCGCCTAAAACTTCGAACATTCTAGGAGTAAATTCTCCTGAATCGATAGTTCTCATTAAAGTTGTTATTGCATGTTCAGCAATTTGCATTTGGTTAATTAAATTAGCAAGAGTCATCATATCAACTTTCGCCTTTAATTGAACGTATTCATTTTGTTTAATCAAATCTTGTGAAAGATAAAATTTCAAAAGAGAATTCATAAGCTTCTTTGCATCGTTAGTAGCATTTCCTTTTGCTACTATATAATCCATCGGTTCGTGCTCATTAAATGCAGGCAATCCTGAATTTGAGGTTGCAGGTAAATTATCGTCATTTAATAAGTCATCGATACTCCTTCTAACTGGATTATCGTTTGTATTCTGTTCTTCGCTCATAGTCGATTTCTTTATTATATGAATGATTATCTAACGTATTCCTTAATCATTCTTAGAGGAGGTATAGCGTTATCTATAAGAAGTCCGTATCTGGCTTCTCTAACCACATATTGGTTTAAGAAGAGAGCCTGTTTTTCTTCCTCTATAATTTCAGACATTACTCTAACATTAGTGATTCCTATAGTTCCTGCTCTTAATTCGAAAGTTCCACCGCTAATAACTTCCGAAGGCGTAATTTCTGAGGTCTTGGAATAAATGAGCTTAAGATCTGTAGTTTTATTTTGAGTCGGTTGATTTGGATTGTATTTCATTTCCCAGATATAAACTGCTAATTGAGAGTATTCATTAAGATGGTTAATTACTAATCCATACCAAGTCTCAGGACTGAGTGTAGGTATGTCGAAAGTAATTGATTCATCATTAATTTTAGCAGTAATAGATTTGGCTATTGCAGAATCAGCAGTAGTTCCAGCGACATAATTTAGAGTAAATCGATAGCCTTTTTCGGACGTATCATTATAACCTTCTAAAAGAGTATCATAGGTGTTAGTTGATGTGTTACTAAAAACGGTTTTTGTAGTTTTGAACCACATAGTGAATGCAGTATTTTCATCAACCTTCCTATTAACTGGAAGTTTATATTTGACTGCTAAGTCATTCCAATTCATTGATGTTTTCATATCATAAAAATACTTTCCGACGACAGTAAAATAGTTTGTTAGGTCTTTTACTTCTATTTTTAGAATAGTATTTATACTCGATCTAACTTTATCAAATCCACCAACTGCAACGGTTGTGTATTGCATAGGTTTCGTAATATCGATAAACTCTTTGTCGATTTCAGGTTGTAGAATTTCATCAAAGTCTTCTGTGAGATCATCAACATATTTAGCAATATCAGGATTTTCTCTCATGACATTAGCTTTATCTTGCCATTTATAAAGCATAACTTTATAATAGGCTTCAGCAGCCATAAAGTCTCGATATAAGTAGGCAGAATGAACTTCGAATAATCGATCTATTAGAGGAAAATACAAATAGTCTTTTTGCTCGGGTAAATCATCGAAACCGAATGCTCTTTCGAAATGTTCTTTAACGATATGTACTTCAATACCGTCACCAAAATCAATATCAATAGGCATGAATTTAATAGCGTTATCCGGAAGTGCATTATCAGGAACTAAAATTTTGATGTCCTTTACATCAGTCACTTCATATAGAGAGTATTCCTTTAGAACAGCATCGGCAGATTCAATTTTTGCTTGTGTTTTGAAATATCTAACACAATGTCCGAACATCTCAGAAACTGCACAAGAAAGGTCCTTCCATAACTGTATACCTGGACCCATTACATCGTAAGGTCTAAATAGAGTATCGGAATTACAATTCAAAGAGACTCCTGAATTAAAATTAGGAGTAACACAAGAACTTGCTTTACATGCTGACTGTGTAGGAAATAGGTCTCCTGCTCTTTGAGCCGTTTCAGGAGCCGAACCGTGAGTTAAATCCAAAACAAGAGTTTCTATTCTTCTTGCTCCAGTTTCAGATCCTCTTCTTACAAATCTTAATTGAAGATCGAAAGAGTTATTCTTTAGAATGTCGGCATAAATTGCCGCATGGTTAGTGTTAACTCCACCAACTCTAAAGTCTATCCAAGAAGACCATGTAATATGTGGTTTTCCTGAAGCTCTGTCTAACTGTTTGGTATCGTATGACCATCTAATCTGAACGTTATGACCGTTCTCTAAAGTATCTAACGGAACGAGATCAAATTCGATAGAATTTATAGAATCCACATACAAAAACGGCTCAGAAAACGAAACTAATAAAGTATCGCCTTCTTTGTATGTGATATTATTCGCATTGATATTGAGTGTGTATTTCATGCAAATTTTGCCTTATTTGTTTATAGCGGCAAAAATCAAAGAAATAATTATACCAACTAATGACGTATAAACGATCCATAGTGCTTTACTAACACTATCTTTCCATTTCTCCATATTATCGACTTTATTTCTAATTTCAGGAATATCGTCTAAAATGTCTTCAGATCTGGAGATAGAATCAGAATTCTTATTAATTCTTACTATAACACCATCATCAGGATTAAAAAGTCTTTTCTTAAAATACTCGAGGTCCTCTTTGATTGTTTTTTGGTCCTCACTCAAACTTTGAATAGATTTTTTAATTACCTCTAACTCACCATTCGGAAGTTTCTTCTTGATCAGTTCTAGAGCTATTAAAATTTCTTCTATTCTAGGATCATTTCCTGCCATTTACTAATTCTTTGTTTTTTCTATATATCAATTTTCAACAATAACAAGTAGAATTGGATTATCCTTTTCGATCTTAGAACCTAAAGCTAGCAGTATATTATCGACATAAGCAACCTCTTCCTCGTCTTCTAAAGTATGAATATATTTTACTAATCTATCAATAAGATCCTGAGAAGAGATTTCAAAATAAGGAGATTTATCGAATATATCTCTCTTCCATACTTCGATTTTTTGAAAGATTTCCTGACATTTTTCAAGGAATTCTTCTGTACAAAAGGAAGGGAAATTTATTCGAGAATGTACGATTCTAAAGTCAAAATAAATAGAATCCTTATTGATTCTCGAATAGACCTCAGAATTAGAAACGTTAATTTTGAAGTATTTAAGAGTACCGAATTCTTTTATCATGTTATCGATAAAATAAATCGAAGTGACGTTATCACTTAAAGATTTTCCAGTAAGAGATTCGAAACCTCGAATATCCTTTCTAAATGTTGTATTTAGAACAGAAATAACATCCTCGACTCTAACAAAAAATGAATTAGAAATATCAGAATCCAACTTCACTAAATGAGCTTTTTCTTTTAGCTCGGAAATTAAAATACGATCTTTGTAATTGTTTTTGTAAAGATAAATTTCGAGAATGAGAGGATCTATGACATTTGTAATCATATCATCGTTGAATTCATCAGTCATACATTTTAATTTGTTTCTCGATAGATGAAATGATTTTTTTCATATCATCCGGATAGAAACGAATTGCATCTTTAAGATCCCTTTCAGTTAATCCATTTCGTTGCATCCATATCTTTGCAGCTTCAGGATCAGGTTTATAGATTTTTTCGTTCTTTTCTAGTTTTTTTGTCTTAGTATATATCCATCCTGGGACTCTTCCATTGAATCGCATTCCTATCATTTGCCATAAATCCATTACAGCAGATCCGTTCATTCCTACACGATTTAGTTGTTGTGCGGTCGTAGGAAATTTAATCGACATAAATCTTTGAACCATAAAGAAATGTCGACCTTTATCCGAAGACTTTATTTTAGAAAATCTTGCAGGATCTGTAAATAGAACTTTAACAAATTCGAACAATTCCATATTATTCCTTTTCTTCTTTTATGTCATTAATGAATTCTTGAGCATCTTCTAATCGACTATCTCGAGTTTCCTTAAGATATTTTTTATGTTCTAAAAGAAGTCTTTTTTCTTCGATTTGATTTTTCTTTTCTAATCCTTCTGCAATTCTTTCTAATTGCTTTGCTATGGCCGGTAAGTCTACATTAAGAAATTTCATACCGGCACGAGTTCTTGAAAATTCGTCCATGTTTTATTTATTTTATGATTAGATTATTTCAGAAGATCATTCCAAAAGCCATCATCGAAAGAACCTTTAGGAGATTCGTTAATTTTAACTTCAGATTTCGGCTTTTCAACTCCGATTGAATTAAATAGACCGGACTCGTTAAATTCAGTCTTTTTTTCTTTTGTATATGAAGTTCCTTTAAGGATTTGTTCTTTATCAAGAATTCCATGAATTTCGGAAGCCGAAAGAGTTGCAGTTTTTTCTTCGATTTTTTGAAACATTGCTTCGGAAACTTCAGAAGGTATGCAATTGATATGTAGATAAACAAGGTCTCGGTTAGTTTTCCATCTATGAATAATTTCTTCGATAGGCTTTTCGATTTTAATTACTCGTTTAGCCGTTTCGCAGATTTCTAAAATATGTTCGTCGCTAAAGAAATGAGCATTGTTTACAAAGACTTTGTTATCCTTATAGGAATTAAGAATTTCGGAAACGTGTTTATCTGTTACTCGATATGTAATAGGACCTCGTTTAGTTTCTTTGATTACAGTGTGTAATGGTGGAACGTTATCGCCTGAATCGCCAACTAGAATTTTCTTAAAGATAAATTCGTTTACGTTGACTTCATGGGATTTCATTTTGTTACCTTTAACGATATCTCGAAGTTGTTGCTTTGTATTGCTGAGTATATCGGTAGGTAAATTGAAGATATCTTGCGTTGTATTTAATTCTTCTTGATTTAGCCAAGAATCGAATTTAGGAAAAACGTGTAGGTCTTTATCGAATTTATTGTAATAAACAGTATTAGCACCAGAAGATTTATCCATATTGACCAATTGTAAAAGGTCGTTATCGCCTGAAATAATGATTGCATTTTGACCGTTTTGATTTAGATATGAAGACCATGCAAAGATTAGATCGTCGGCTTCGGCTTGATGGACACGATTGACAATAACCCCAAGAGATTCGAGAGATTTTACGAATTCGTTATGAACATCATAAATAGCAGACCAATCGATAGAAGATGATTTTACTCGATTTGCTTTGTATTCTTGATCTAAGAATTTTTTACGCCATGAAGAAGAATCGACAGTATAAACGATTCGATTTACGACACCTTCGAATCTGCGTATTTCGGCTGAGAAATCGACGGCCAATTTCCAAAGAAGAAGATTTTTGTCTGCTTCGGGTTCGTCGATAAAATTGAAGGGTTTGCCTGTTTTAATTTTTTGACCGATGAAATAAGTTTTGTGTAGCCAAAAGTTACCATCGAATATAAGAGTGTATTTACCAGTCATATGTTATGATTTTTTAATTATATGTAGATTAATTCCAGTTGATTTGGGAGACCGTCTTACGAAGGGGTTCTTTTTTAAGGTATTCAGATAACTCTTGTGAAGACATGATTTCAATATCTTCCATCCATCTTTCGTCCCATATTTCATATTGATCGGATTTCCTAGAAGACTCTAGTACAGAGATTATTGATCCATCCTTACGTATGTAGATGTAGTTAGTTGCAAACATTAGAAAAGGATTTTCGGTAACTGTGAAGTCTACCGGGAATTGAATTTCTTGTGACATATTTGTGTATTAAATTTATAGTATAAAAATAATACAAAAACCCGACACTTGAAAATATCAGGTCAAAAAGTTATTAACAATTTATAAAATTGAAAGTGTCTCTTCGAAAGTTTTCGGATCGTATCCTAATTCCCTTCTAGCTTTTGAGATATCGAATCCTGTCTTTGGTGGTCTTTTTGCAGGTTGATTAAGAGTTGAACTGTTAGTCTTTTGAATTAAAGAGGTATCGTAATTAAAGAACTTTGCAATTCGAAAAACGATTTCATATATGGACATTGTTTCAGGTCCACATATATGATAAACTCCTTGTTTATTTAATTCGCATACTCGAATACATGCCCAAGCCAAATCATCTGCCCATGTAGGAGCTCTAAATTGATCGTCAATAATTGATATAGATTGACCTCGACTTAAAACTCCTTTAGCCCAATAAATGATATTTCCTCGACTTAATTCTACTCCGCTTCCATAAACTATGATAGTTCGTATAATAGACCAATTTTGATTTTCGTCGTTATGTAATACATTTTCGGCATCAACTTTAGATTTTGCATAAACGCTTAAAGGATTAGGAATGTCTTCTTCTACGTAATTTCCTTTCTCTCCGTCGAAGATAAAATCTGTCGAAAGGAGTTGAAGATGTATATTCATTTCTTTCGAAACTCTCCAAAGATTTTCTGTAGAAACGACATTAAGAGTATGACACTCCTTTTGACTAACTTCACATTGATCTACTGCAGTCATAGCTGCAGTATGAATTATGTGAGTGGGTTTATGTCGTTGAATGCAATCTAGAACATCTTCATAATTACGAATATCCAATGTTTCGTAATGAGTAGTCGGACATTTAGAATTTCTGTCGTTACCTATTGATGTTGCAATGAAATCGATGTTTCTTTTTAGACATTGATTCACTATTTTCTGGCCTAAAAGACCGTTACTTCCCGTAATTAATAATTTCATCTATTTGATTTTAATATATCCGTTACTAAGAACGAAGAATAAGCTGTATTTTGTATACGAGTGAAAGCATTGTAATAACAGGGTCGATAACAAATCGACTTTCGTATGAATGTCTATTGACTTCGAAACAGATTTCACCTATCTTATGTACCTTATTGGGATGTTCCATTTGAATGTATTCGACAAATTCTTGACCTAAAGCTTGAATAACATCATCGACTTTAGAGGAATAATTCGATACGAGATATTGGTAATTTTTTACTTCATCGTTTCCGGGATTAAAGATGTGTTGGTACAGGTCTTTGAAAACACCTTGAAATTTACGAACATCATCTAGAGAAATTTTAGTTCGACCTTCGGCATGATATCCCTGAAGGATTGAAATAGTAGCTCGAAGATCTGGGAATTTTCTTCGAACTAATTCAATTAAGGCATCTTTTTCGATTTCCATGCCTTCGATTTTAAGGATTTCGAATACTCGCTTAAAGTATTTCTTTTCGATTTCCTTTTCTTCTACATCAGAAAAGTCGAAGTTGATGCATTCGAATCTAGATTGAATGTTATCTGGAATTTTGTTGAAGTAATTACAGGTTGCTATAAAACGAGCAGTTGAATGGAATTGTTCGATAGTTCCACGAAGAGCTTTCATGTATTGATCAGAAACACCATCAAACTCGTCGAGAATAACAACCTTTAGCTTTCTTTCGCCATCAATAACAGAAAGAGTTGAACAAAATTCCGTGATCTTTGATCGAACAACATCAACACCTGTTTCGGAAGAACAATTGATATACATTGAAGGATGATCAGATGCGAGAATTTTAGCAGAGCTTGTTTTACCGGATCCTGGTCCGCCATAAAAAAGAAGGTTTTGATAAACGCCATTCTTTAGCTTGTTATACACTCGATCAGGTACGATCAATTCATCTAGTTCAGTAGGACGATATCTTTCAGTCCAGAGTAATTTTTTTGGATTCATATATATTTTATGATATGCAGTATGTTATGATTCTTACTAAAAATGCGGTAGCATAAAGGGATAATGTAAGTCCGCATAGGATATAGACTAGGTTATAAAATCTGTCTTCGTTCATATTATTCAGAGATTGTGTAGGTTGCAGAAATTCCAGTTAAAAACATTAAGCAAAGAGTAAAGCCGATTTCGTTAAGAGTTCCGGCAAAATGTATGTGATTTTGCAAAGTTCCTTGCATCATGAAATAGGTAAGAAAACATCCTGTGATAGTCATTATCAAATACCCGAGCTTTTTAAGATTTTTCATATTTGTGTATTAAATTTATAGTATAAAAATAATAAAAATTTTCCAAAGAAAAAAATTTTTTATGTTAAATTTTTGTTAAATTTTGTTAAAGTTATTAACAATTGAAAGTTCATTTTCTTGAGTTTTTCGAATAAATATGTTATTAAAAACAACATAAAAAAAGCTTTTTTAATGGATGAAAAAGTTCGATGAACCTCCTAAGCGAGAGGAACCGGTTCAAGTAATTTATTTGAACGAAATATCCAATCGAATAGAAAAATGGAAAGGGCTACTACCGAGAGTTAAACCGTTTTATGCTATAAAATCAAATCCAGACAGCAAAATTGTCGAAACAACTCTACAACACAATATAGGTTATGATTGTGCGAGTAAGAAGGAAATCAAAACCATGTTAGACCTGGGAATAACTCCTGACAGAATAATCTACGCAAATCCATTTAAGCAATCAGACTTTATCGAATATGCCATAGAAAACGGAGTTTATAGAATGACTCTAGACTCTGTATATGAATTAGAAAAGATTGCAAAAATCGACAAAGAAAAAAAGTCTAAGTTGGTTTTAAGATTGAAGGTTGACTCAGGAGAGTCTTCAATAATTTCATTTTCAGAAAAATTCGGAGCAACTCGAGAAGTTGCTCTTGGTATATTGATACGAGCAAAAGAGCTTGGATTAGATTTTATAGGTGTTAGCTTTCATGTAGGATCTATGTGTCATAATCCTAATATATTCGAAACCTCTATTAAGTTTTGTCGAGAAATTTTCGACTTAGCAAAAACTTTTGGTTTTGATATGAACTTTTTAGATTTAGGTGGAGGATTTTCTGGTAAAACATTTGAAGCTTGTGCGAAAGTAATTAATCAATCAATAGACAAATATGAATTCGAAGGAATCGAAATTATAGCTGAACCTGGAAGATTTTTTTGTGAATCTTCCACTGATGTATACTGTCGTGTAATAGGCAAATCTCTTAAAAACAATAAATTCCATTACATTCTAAATGATGGAGTATACAATTCTTTCGTATCTGTTATTTATGATGCTAGAAAACCAGTTCCTGAAGTTCTTAAACCTTTCGTAGAAGAGGCCTATCCTTCGGTTATTTGGGGAAATACTTGTGATAGCGTAGATTGTTTAGGAAAGGACTTTTATTTGCAAGAATTAGAAATAGGAGATTGGTTAGTTTTTAGAGAATATGGAGCATACGGACAGCCATGTGAAGGATTTAATGGATTCGATCTAACCGAAAAAATATACTTGAACCATGAATATGAAAGATATTAGTAATAAGCTACATATTGTTAGTTGGCTTCTAAAAGACGCTTTTTGGTGTCTTCAATGGACAATACCTGCAATTTTTATGATATTCCCTACTATCGGTCTAATGGCTTGGATGTTATACAAACATCCCGAAGACAGATTAGAGAATTTAACCACTTCTTCGTGGATTCTTATGAATATCCTTTGGATGTTACATGAATTACCAACTCAATGGCCAAAATGGCCGGTCTACTTCCCTATGATCATGGGAGCTTTATTTTCTATAATCTTGATATCCAAACTAAAAAAGGTCAGTTAAAAACTGACCTTTCTTTTTAATCTTTAATAAATTTGATTCCAGCATGAGGATCTCTTTTGGCGTCTCCTGCACCATAAACTCCATCGAATGTAGTTACTACAAAAGTTTTATTAGGAGAAACTGCACATCCAATTCTTTCCATGAATTTTCTATTCACTAAGAATTTAGTAGATTTTTCTTTTCTGTTAACTAAAGAAACGTGAACGTCTTTATATCTCTTACCGGCAAATTGCATATCTAACTCGATTATAGGTCTTTCATGTGTTTCGGATCCTACTTCAGCATTAGCAAAACCTATGACTTTCGAAGTAAAGCTCTTTCCACCTAATTCCCATTTAACAACTTTTTTGTCGTCACTTAATTCGGCTTTATCATAAGTCATCGAACAAGAAAGTGAACCGTTACCCGTGTCAAATTTAGCAACGATATCCCCAATTCCTTCGACGTGAACTACTTCTCTGAATCCTACAACTTTTTTAGAACGTATCCAATTAGCTTTATCTGTTACGAAATCAACGATATCGGCAACAACATCGATTCCTGTAGCCTTTTTTAATCCTTGAGTTCCGGGAGAAGAGTTAACTTCCAGAACGTAATTTTTACCTGTCTTTTTATCTACGATTAGATCGACACCACACCAATTACATCCGATAGCTTTTGCAGCAGAGATTGCAACTTCTTCTTGTTCTTTAGTTACTTTTGTTTTTTCGACAGTTCCGCCTAAAGAGTAATTTGTACGGAAATCTTTCTTAACTCGATTTCTTCTCATATATCCTAGAAGAATCGAATCTGTATCTTCAGGAACAGGTGCATTAAATTTCTTAGTCAGTACGTGAATTCTTAGATCGTAATCAGATTCAATTTTTTCTTGAATAAGGATTTCTATTGATTTATCCAGCTTCCAAATAGTTTGTAATACAGATTTAAGAGAACCATAAGAATCCACTATAGAAACTCCTATTCCATGAGAACCGGAAAGTAGCTTAATAACAACAGGAAATTTACCTCCAACTTCTTTTACACCTTGATCGATTTTATCTTCATTTTCTATGATTGCCATTTTCGGAACAGGGATTCCTGCATCCATTAACAATTTAGAAGTAACGAATTTATTTTCACATGCCATAATAGAATCTAGAGTATTCACAACAAAGAATCCATTATCTTCCAATGTGGTAACAACGTCTCTTGTATGAGTGGAAGAAACTACTCCTCTACGAGTAAGAATTGCAGTATCGTCTACTGAAATTCCCATTGGCTTTTTATTTTTGGCATCGAAAATTAAAAAGTCATATTTCATTTTCTTGTCAGGAATAATGGAAGCCGTAGAAACATCTATTATTCGACATTCAATTCCTCGTTTTTTACATTCAGCCTCAACTGCAGGAACTGTATATGATTCTTCACTTAGATTAGAAAGAAGAACCAATTTTGTTTTGGGTTTCTTGGAACTTTTTGCTTCGTTTAAAGCATTAAATTCATTAAAGTAGAGAATTTCTCTTTTCATTTTTCTTAATATATTTTATGAATTTTTGTTGTGTTTCACGTAATAATTTTTTGTAGTGATCTCCGAATTTTACCATCGAATCAATAACTAATTGACTTACTTTTTTATTGTCCTTTATGTAATATGTATAACACTTCTTACAGCAAAAGTTCTCAGAATTAAATTTATCTACTCTGGACTTTATAGGTGCTTTACAAAAGGCACAGTCCCAATCAAGTATTTTATAAGAGTCCTTCACGTTTGAATACGTGGATATCTCTCGGGTCTCTAGATTAACAAACGGACGTTGATTATAGGATATATTAATTCTAGCTTCTTCCATCTGAAAAAGACAATTTAAGAATTGATCGTCATCTGCATTCTTCTTAATTACCTCATTTTTCAAAAGAATCCTTTGATATCTAGGAGGTAAAGAAGAAAGTAGAATGCCAAAACGAGTCTTGGCTCGACCTTTATTTTGTCTCTTAATCTTAATCATAAAGATGATCGTAGAAATCTGTTTCTATTTTTCTTTCCAACATGATTAATGCAGCTTCAATAGCCCATATTTCCTGTTCGAACAATTCTGGATCCATTCCGTATTCTAAAGACTCTTTCAATTTTTTAATTGCAGCTCCTAGAGCTTCTACGTTTTTATTGATTGCGAGTATTTTATTAGGATCGTCTGTCTTTTTAAGAGCTTCTTTAGCACCGGCCAATTTCTTCTCAAGTTGTTCAACCTTAAATTTATTTGCTGCTTCATCCGCTCCCTTTTCAACTTTCTTTCCTCTTAATTTAGCATCAGTAGGTTTCGATATACCT
>SXGQ01274677.1_pt1 | contig 15187 bp, 18 predicted proteins | sample 3178371 | NCBI WGS metagenome assembly SXGQ01 (sample SAMN11356859, study PRJNA531348) | freshwater metagenome | isolation source: freshwater sample F1-20 | place: China: Fuxian Lake, Yuxi | collected 2017-12-25
CAAGTCCAATCAGGTTTTTTCAAATAAGAACTAGGGACAATCTCCCACCATTCTTTCCCATCAAAAATATACACCTTATGTGTATCCTTATCAAGGAAAAATGTACCTTTTTTATATTTCATACCCATTCAGGTTTACGCACAGGCATACGGAGATAGTTGTCCTTCACCCAAGGTTTTGAAGCAATGTACCTTTTATAAGCAGTAAAGGTATCAATGCTATCATCAAATTTCCAGTCTTCAGGCATTGCCCTAGCAAATGGAGTCACTTCAGTTATCTTGCCTTTAGGGAAAAGATAATAGGCATCTACAAGAGTCTTGTAGCAAGAGTGAACTTTATTATAGCGTAGTTGATATTCATCACACAAGTTCATCCCCCATTTAATCAACCAATAGGCATTGTGGATACTATCCAATGCCCATTTGGTACAGGGATGATTACGAAACGCACCCTTTTCAGTTCGATAGGGAGTGCCATCAATTTTAGGAAGAGTACCGTAGTTATGACCCCATTTTTCAGATGCCACGATGGAGAGCATTTGACAGCATTCCAGAGGCATCTTGACAATGTGTTTGTCGGGGAGGCATACGGCACTTTCAGCAGGCCAAGGAGATGTTACAAAGATGTTCATCCAAAAGTCGAATCAGGTTCCAGAGCAATATAATACTTCAGGTTGTACTTGGTATTTGTGAACTGAGACAAAAGTTTAGAAGACACCACCACATCATAGGCACCAGGAATGATCTTGATGTTTTCTACCTTGAAGTTGAAAGTGAATTCAGCATCAGTCTCGCCAACCACGATAGCGTATTCGTTAGAAGTATCGTTCTTCTTATCACGAACCACCAGTTTGATTACGCCATTTTCACCAACGGCAGACAGGTCAGGAAGTTGATACACTGCTGCTGCCTTGACCAGTTTCTCCAGAGAAGTGCTATCCAGTTGGAAACACACATCTTGAGAGGGAAGTTGAATTTCCTTATCTGGAGGTGAGATAATCACATTTGGATCGGCATAGAAATACTTCACCCGACGCTTACCTTCCTTGATACTGAGATAAGACTCTTCAGTAAAATCAAGATCAGGGTCCTGATGAAGTCCCAGACCATTCAGAAACTGGTTCAAATCGTAGATAGCAAAGTCACGAGGAAACTCTTCAGTGATATCTGCCTCAGCTAGTATGTTTTTTGCTACCGAAATGGTGCGAAGTTGATTACCTTGCTTTACAAGAATTGAGTTGTTGATACCAGCAAAGTTCTTGAGAAGAGCGAGAGTATTGTCAGAGAGTTTCATAGTTTTGTTTTGGAGTTTCATAATCAACGGAATTCAGTCAGACCATTATCTTTGCGAGAATAATGACCATCAAAGTGAAGCAGCAGCATAGCATAGTGAATCACTTTAAGAAGGTCACGTTTGTTACGACCATCTTTATCACCATAACGACTGCCATACTTGAGGATGTTTGCTTGGCAGAATCCAGGAGCAAGGTCTTTAGCGGCCATCAAGTCAATGGTTTGAATATCATCTTGATTGTGACCACAATAGTGACTGCCGTAAGTGCTAGTCACATAGTCTTCAATATCTTTAAGAATTTTATCTTCGTTGTATTTCCAGAGATGATTAGTGTTTTCAGGCATAGTAATAGTAAAGGTTGAATCACTCATAAAGGGAAGGCACATTTTTACCTTCCCCAATTATATCAGAAAACTTCGTCAGAGGCAAATGCGGCACGAGTTTCTGCTTCGGTGGGACCAGCAGGCATCTGGAAATCAGCATCCACCTTGTCATACAGTTCCAGGAAAGACTGCTTGGTTTCATCATCAAAGCGGTTCACACACACTTGGATTGCCTTTGCTTTGTCTTGGAAGATGCTGTAGGCACGGATGATGTGAACCAGACGACGGGTGCTGATGATTTCCTCAATACCACCATCGTAGAAGGTCTTGCGGATGATATCTGCCCAGTCCACCAGGCGCTTACAGAAATCACGGTCTTCCACACCCAGATCCAGAGCGATGCCTTCCAAGATCTTCTGCTCAGTAGCAGGAGCAGGATAGGACTGCTCAAAGGTCACAGGGAAACGCTCAAGGAATGCCTCATTGAGCACATTGGTGCCGATGAAGCGACCGTCATCAGAACCTTTACCTTTAGTGTTGGCGGTGGCGATGATATTGAAACCAGAAGCAGGTTTCACAAAGCGACCAATCTTTTTCAGGAAGACACCTTTACCTTCCAGAATAGATTGAAGGCAGAGAATCTTGTTAGAGGCAAGGTCAATCTCATCCAGCAGGAGAATAGCACCACGCTCAAGTGCTTCAACCACAGGACCATTGTGCCAAACAGTTTCACCATTCACCAGGCGGAAACCACCAATCAGGTCATCTTCATCAGTTTCGATGGTGATGTTCACACGAATCAATTCACGCTTAAGTTGAGCACACGCTTGCTCCACCGAGAACGTTTTACCATTACCCGACAGACCCGTAATGAACGCAGGGTAGAAGATACGGGACTGAATAATTTTTTTAATATCACCAAAGTTACCAAACTTGACGAAGGTATCATCTTTATCAGGAATGAGGTTTTGTTCAGAGGCAGGGAGAACAGCAGGAGCCTGGAAAGAACGCTCAATCTCTTCAACACGTTCTTGAGTCACTTCCAGATTCCAACGTCCACGGGCAGTCTTGTACTTTTCAAGGCGGCGAGTCACAGTCTGAACGTTCAGACTACGAGAAGCACAAAAACCTTTGAGGTCGCCAGAAGTAATTTCAGAACCATAAAGTTCCTTGATGCTTTCAATGAGTTGTTGATCGTTCACAGAAGACTTGCGAGGCATAATGTAGTTAGGTGGTTTGTTTCAACAGACATATTATACACAGAAAAGGGGGGTTCAAAACCCCCCTGTGGTCAGTTCACCAACTGTCCCTTGAGTTTTTCAAAATTTTCTCTGCTAGCAATCTTACCAGTGTATCCAGGATAAAACTTATTAACAATCGCGGAGATTCCCATAGCAGTGATAGCACTATCACAAATCACCCACACTTCTTTAGTATCGTATTTAACTACGTGTTCAAGTGGAAATTTAGATTTGTTCATTAATCTTCAACCGTAAATGTTTTGTTCTTGACTTTAGTATCAAACTCTCCAGTTCTACCTGGTTTCATTTTACCTATTTTAACATTTTTTCCTTTACCAGGCCAAGATGTTTTTGAAGTTCCTTTAAGAGTTGCGCTTCCGCCTGCTTTGCGTTGAATCAAAACAGAATCTTGATCGTATTTTTTACCAAGTTTCTCAACCGTTTTCTTAAACTTCCTTTTACCCATTTTACCAGGAGTAATAACGTGAGATTTTTCTCCCACCTTTTTCTCTTGAGGAGTCCCTGGGTTTTCCGTATACCTACCTTTGACTTTTGTAGGTCCTGGCAGACCAGCACCTCTTACATCTTTTTCAAGTTGCTTAGAACGTGCTTTATTTTCTGATTTTGATTTGTCACCACGCTGGGCTGACATGATTGCCATACCACCCCTCTTAGACTTTCCCATTACACGAGTAAGAGAAGTTTCTTGAAGAGAATAACATTCTACCATAAACTCTTGAAAAGTTTTCATATTCAATCAAAAGTAAATTCTTTTTTCCTCTTACCCACCTTAGGTGCCGCTTTCTCAACAGTAACCTTCTCAACCTCAACGGACTCTGATTTTAATTCTGGTTCAGGAACCGATACTGGATCTTGAAACAAGTCTGTAAATCTACTCATTAGACTCAATAGAACTCTTTTAGTTATTTATCAGGCAACCAACTCTACAAACTCACCAAGAATCTTTTTGTTCATTTTCTTAGACTTCAAACTCCTTACAAAAGCAGATTTGATTTGAGACTTGGTGGCATCTTCAGCAACTTCAAACTCACTGTTCTGAGCAAGGGCATTAGCAGAGAGACCAAAATAAGAATGATATCCAGACTTCTTAATGGTAAATGCCTTTTCTTTTTTCCAAGCAGTCATCACTTTTTCATAGTCAGGTCCATAATATCCACAATAACGGCGGATGAAGTTACCAGCATCACGACCTTCAAGGACACGAATACCAATGAAGTTAATATCAGTAAAACGATCACGAAGATTCTGAAGCAGAATATCAGTGAACCCATGCCATTCAGTATCACAAGAATAGGTGTTACCAGTCTTACGGTCACGGAGGAAAGCATTAGGACCGATGTGAGCAGTGCCCATAAAAGGTTCTTGCTCCCAGTGACGCTGAACTTCACGGTGATACTTAATCATACAAGCCTCACCATCGGTCAGCACAACACACTGAACTTTCTGGAGTTTGTTCTCTTTCTGGAACTTGGGCAGAATCTGATGAAGAGAAATGAGTGCTTCATTCAAAGGAGTTCCAGACAAACTCAGACCAGTAGGAACAGGATATCGAGTTTGAGTCCAGCGACCGAAAGAATAAGCAAGACGATAGATATTCTTCATCTGTTCTTCCAGAGTTTTACCATTCACTTTACTAGTCAGTAGGTTCATCATAGAGAACCATTCACCAACTTGAAGCAGACCATCTTTTTTCTTATAGGCAAGTTCACGCAGACTGGCATTACCCTGCTCATCGTAAGAGACAAGAGGATAATCTGAAGTGAAAGCATAAACCTCAAATGGAATCGCCACTTTCTTACAGAACCAAACCAGATTGAACAGTTGCTTGACCGTATCCAACATCACATCACACATCGAACCAGACCAGTCCAGAACAAACACCAGACCGTGATTCTTACCATCAGCAAGAGTGGTCACCTTACGGAACAGGTCTTCGTTGTACTTATAAGTGTGAAGTTTAGTACAGTCCAGAACACCAGTGCGAGCAGTCGAAGCACGGGAATAAGAGTCTGCTGCCTTACGACACTCAAACTCCTTTACCAGATAGTTGACTTCTTTCTGAGCAGAACGCTTGAACTGGTTGAACTGACTATCAACATCACCAAAAACAACCTCTTGAGTATACAACAGATTATTCAACCAACTTTCCCACTCATCCCGACAACGATTGTGAATCTCAGCATTAGGAACAACAATCTTTTTCAGGTCAAGTTGAGGCAGTTCCAGATACACATTCTCATAACCATCACGGTTGACGAGTTCTTTCAGTGCCTCTTCCAGATTGTCCATCGTCTTGACTTCTGGTTCTTCATCTCGCTCACCACCAACAGGAGCATCATTTTTCTGCTGCTGAGAAGTTTCACTAGAAGGAGCACCATCCGAACCATCAGACTCAGGTTGGTCATTCTCACCTTCCTGCTGGTCAGAGAAGTCAGAAGCAGGTTGCTGACTTGCGCCAGAATCCTGAGATTGTAGATCATCCAGTTGGATCTTAGTTTCTTCCTGTTGCTTTTGTTTACAATACTTATAAAGTGCCTCAGCAGCAGTCAGAACCTCAGGGAAGGTTTCAGTTTTAGCAATCTGATTGATAATCTCAGTCTCTTCTCCACGCTCAATCAGAATATCAGTGAAGTTGCCGATCTTGAACCACAGGTTTGCGCGGTCGGCAAGGTTCATCTCATCAACTTTCTCATCACCAATCTGAAAAAAGTCATCATCCGCAAGTTCCTTGTATCCGTTAAAGAAAGTCTTAGCAAGACCAGGATAACGCCGCTTCATCAGTTTCTCAATACGAGCATCTTCCACAATGTTCACAAACTGAGGAGGAACCTTGACTTTATCAGTCCAATCCTCATCGGGTGTATAGAGTGCGTGTCCAACCTCATGCCCAACCAACAGGTCATACACGGTGTTGCTTGCCTTCTCCCACATCGGCAGAGTGAGCACACGAGTATGAACATTGAACTGAGCAGTCTCTACCTTCTTGTGCTCAACCACAAGGTCTTCAGTAGCAAGCAGTTTAGCAAGTTGAGACTTGATTTCGTGGCGGACAGTCATTTGATTTGAATCGTATGAACGTATAATACAGAAGAACCTCCCTTTTTGGGGGAGGTCATGTGCCGCTTTTTGAAGTGGCTCAGTCGTGCTTTTGCTTGTCGGAGTGCTTGCGGTTTCAGTTTCCGCTTTTGCTCCTTTTTAGAGTGGTGATAGCGGTTGGGAACTTGCATCGGTCTTATGCTAATGGGGATATTTTATATGCCAATAATCTTTTATTGTGAGAGATATGTGCCAGTTTATTTATTGTCCCATCTTTTGAGTGCCGACTGCCTCATTTTTTCTTTTGTTTCGGGAGAATGTGTTTTTCCAGTCCTATTATTTCCTCTTTTTTTAGCAGCAATTTTCATTTTCTCTATAGTTTCTGGACTCATCTTTTTACCTTTACCACCCTCTCCTATTTTTCTCTTATGCTCTTCCGAAAGTTTTCTTCCAATCATAGACATTCTATGTTTTTCAATCTGCTCTGGAGTTTTCTTTTTCCCCTTTAAAGATTGACTTATCTTATTACAAGTTTCTTTAGATGCTTTCCATCCACTTTTTCCATCCCCACCATCAGTGAGATTTCTCAAAATCCCAGTCCCATTATCTTTTCTACCATAAACAGAAATCATATAAATTTCGTGTTTGATTGCTTCGTCTTCACTAATATTATTTTTTAATATAAGTATTCTTTCCTTTGGTGGGATAGTAACATAATGCCCAGAATGTAAATGTCTTTGAGTTTTACATTTACCTTTTCCAATATAATATGGAGTTTTATCTTCTCTCAAATAAGCGTAAGTATAATAATTTGTCATTACACTTTCAAATTACTATTATTATTTATACTCATTCCATTCTACTAAAACCTTTTACTTTAGAAAATTTAATTACATTCTCAAATTTGTCATGTAAGTCTGCCTTATGAGAAATCACGAAGATATTAGCATCCTTAATGACATAACGGATAATCTTCAAGAACTCATCGGTGCCGAATCCATCAAGTGAAGAATCAAATACCTCATCCATGATCAGCAGATTGGTATTGACGGAGTTTTTGACTCGGGCAACTTCTCTCCAAGTGAAGAGTAGGGCAAGGTCGATTCTCATTTTTTCACCCTCACTGAAAGAACTATAAGAAAAATCTTCGTGAATGGGTGATTTTACCGTTTCGTTAAACTCTTCATCAAGATGGAAGTTAATATAAAAATCCATCATCTGAAGATAACGATTCACCTGCTGATTTATGAACGGAAGATACTTCTTGATGATCTTCGTTTTAACACCATCGTCCTTGAGTAAGGAGTAGGCAAAATCGTAATAAACGATTTCTTCTTTTTTCTTTGAAAGGTCTTCGAATGTTTTTTGGAGATTATCCCGAAATTCTTCTAACTTCTCATGTTCAGTATTTCGGTTTTCAAGTTGATTGGTAATTGTTTGAATTTGAGTTTCAAGATCTCGGATTTGTCTTTGGTTAAGGGAAATCCTAGTATTGTTTTGAGAAATCTCATGGTTGAGTTTCGTAATCTCCTTGGAAAGTGCGATAAATTGACGCTCTCTTTCTTGTTCTATTTTTATAGTCTCTTCCAGGTCATCATAACCTTTCTTGAGTTCCTTTGCCTTATTTTGAGCGTCTGTAATTCTATTTAACCGAAATTCTTCTTCAATCGTCTGAGTACAAGTAGGGCAGACCGTATTCTCAGTGAAAAACTTGTGCTCTTTAGTAATAGCAGATACTTTCTGAGAAATTTTACCTTTGAGATTGTTAAGCTTTACTAACTTATCTCCAGCACCAACAACCTCTTCTTGCTCTTTCGTGTACTTGAAAACATCCTCTTCAGTCTTAGCATTCTCATTCATATAAATGCCAACTTCTTTATCCAAATTGGCAATCTTTTCTTTATTGGCGTTAATATTGGCATTACCACGATTCTCAAGTTCTTCGATGAAGTTTTGCTGCATCTTCATTTTATCTTTGAGATTTTCCTTACGCAACTCAAGAGACTTTACCTGATCTTTTTGTATACGGATTTTATCTTTAATCAGGTTGTTCATCGCAGAAAAGATACGAATATCCAAAAGATCTTCAATCACTTCACGACGATGTGCCGTTGCTAATTGCATAAATGGTACAAAAGTGCTGCTACCAAGAATCACAATCTGTGTGAAAGACTTATAATTTACTTTAAGAATATTCTCCTCAAGAATTTTTTGATTGGCACGATCATCTGCCTCCTTGTGAAGGGGATTTCCGTTCACCTCAATATCAAAGACGTTTGGTTTGATTCCGCGACGAACAAGATAATCACGACTATTTACAGAAAACTCAATCTCAACCAAACAATCTTTTTCGTTAGTTGTATTGACTAATTGAGGTTTATTAATTTTACGGAATGGTTTATTAAAAAGAACAAAGGTCAAGGCATCCAGAACAGTAGACTTACCTGCACCATTTGTTCCTATAATCAAATTGGTATTATTTTTTTCAAAGTCAATCTCTGTGAATTGATTCCCAGATGAAAGAAAATTTTTATACCTAATCTTGTGAAATACTAACATTTTTTGGGGGGATTACGATATCGTCAGGAGTGATCACAGCATACTTGTAATTATACAGCTTACAAGTCTTTATGGCAAGTTCATCATCAACTTCCACAACATCCATCTCAGTTTCTTCTTGATCTTCTAGCATCAAGGCATATCGAGTAGCATCATCCTCTTCCTCAAATAGAAACAAAACTTTCTGACCATACTGGTCTTGAACGGCATAAGCACCGTCATCTTTTCGATCTTTGAGTGTAAGGAGGAACATTTACTCTACCTCGCAAGCTTGTCGATAAAGATCCTGAAAAATACCTTTGATAATGTTTTTATCAAATTCAAATTCTGCTTCGTCAATGTAACGATTCAGGATAGACATTGTATTTTCTTCTTCATCAACCTCAAAATCTTCACTTTCCTGAATATCAAAGTTTTCTACAATTTTGAGATCTTGTACTCCTACGGTATAAAGTTTATCAATAAACTTTTCAAAATCTTTTGGTTTAGACTTTTTACGGACAATAACTTTCACAATCTTGTTTTCATACTCCGTCGTATCAAACAATTGATAGGGAGTATCCTCATAGTAAATGTTATAGAATAATTTATAAGGATTATTGATTGGAGTGTGCTCTAATGTTTCGGTATCAAAAATATGAAATCCCCGAGTATCATTTACATCAGTCCAATACATCTCATAAGGATTGCCTAGATAGAAGACTTTTCCGTTGTTCGATCGAGTGTGATAGTGTCCCGAGTAGACTCGTTCGAACTTCTCAAATAGTTTGCTCTCCAAACCGTGCTCCATGATGAGTTGTCGATTAACTCTAAATCCTTGGAGTTCAAGGTGCCCCATCGCACACTTGCTAGTAGTCTTTTCAATAAGTTTGAGAGTTTTTGCTTCATTTTCTTGATTAATCCAAGGTAAAAATAAAATCTTCAATCCACCAATATTAACTTCTGTCGGGTCACTATAAGTCTTTATATTAGAATAAGTTTGAAGAATAAGTTCTGGTGAGTTTACACTGTTGGTATTCTTATAGTAAGTATCGTGATTGCCAACGATCATGTGAACATCATACTTTTTGAGTGGGTCAAATACAACCCTTTTTGACCACTCTAAACTTTGATAATCAATTGACTTGCGACTATCAAAGGCATCACCCATATGAATGACTGCCTCTACCCCATGTTCTTCAAGGGCAGGAAAAAATACATTCTTGTAAAAGAGTTCAAAATAATCGTGGAGATACTTTGATCCTTTTTTGGCACCATAATGAGTGTCCGTGATAATGGCAACCTTCATCTATTAGTCTTGTATGTGATGTTGTCTTTAATGGTATTATAGTCTGAACTGCTACCAGAAAGCAAGCTATCGTCAACCATCATTACCTCATCAAACCCAGTGCGTTCGATAATCTTGGTTTTAATATCCAACTGTTTCTTTTCTTTTTGGATTCTTCTCAGAAATGCGTAGTGAATAATCTGAGTAAAATAAGCAAATGGATTCTGTGATTTTTCTGGATTAAAGTTATGAATATACTGAACGCAGTTTTCAATTCCATCGGAAATCATATCATCCCGAAACATGTAATTCACAAAGTTCGGTTTGTATGATAAGTGTGTGGCAATCTTAAGGAAACACTCGCCCAAATAATTCGTAATACGGGGTTTAGGAAGACCTGCCTCTTTGGCAGCAGCAACCTTTGTACGATACACGATCAGTGCTTCGAGTAACTCCTTGTTGTTTACATAATGTTCTGACTTTTTCTTTGGCATAGCATTGGATTAATAAATCTATAAGTTGTATTAATTATACCACACTTTTAGGGCTTGACAACATTTAAAAAGTTGTGTAGACTACCTTTGTCCCGGTTGAAAGATGAGATTTAGCTTTCTTTAAGACCTTTAAAGATCCTTTCAAGTTTTTTACGAGCATCATCGACAGAAGAGATATATCCCATTTTATCAGAGACCTTTACTTGTCCACTTGGTTTATAAACATCTACACTATCATCTTCATCATTAATATAAGACTCATAGACTTGAATGACTTTTTGATCCTTTGTTTCAGTCATTGTAATTACACTATTGAGTTTAATGATAAAGATATCATCGTCAGATAATTCCATCCATGGTTTTACTTTGATGAATGATCCAGTAGAAGAATGAATCATTTTCATGGTTAATGGGTTTTGAAGAATAATCAGAGGATCACCATCATTTTCATCCACTGAAATGAGAGCGATGATTTCTTCTCCAGAAATTAATTTTATGATTGCGTAAAACTCTTCTCCCATTAGTTTTTTAGCGGAATGTTTACAATATCATAGTTAAAGTTTTCTTCGTTATAGACCTTGATTCTTTCGATTAAATGATTGAGTGTATAATTCTTTCTTGACTTATAACTGATATCATCGGCAATGTCATATAAAGTTGCTTTTGTTTTATTGTCCCCTTTTCTTAGGACTCTTCCAATTGATTGAAGATTTCGGATTCTTGATTTACTGGGAGAAGCAAAGATTACATTGTGTAAATTTTTAATATTAATACCAGTTGAAAAAGTTCCGTAGGAAGCAACGATAATTGCGTTATTTTCTTTTTCGGTAATTTCTCTGACCTTTTCTCGGTCCTCTGTATCTACACCACCATGAACAAAGAAGACATGACGATCTTCATTGATACTCTTATTTATGAGATCGTATAATGGTTGTCCATGACCTTCGACTCTGGAAAATAGAATCAGAGTATTACCTTTGAGATCTAAGGCAAGGTTCTTAATAAACTTGTTTCTTTTTTCGTGATTGATGATGTATTGAACTTCATCTTCAAATGTTTCAAACTTATTCGGTGGATGTTTCAATAGAAGTATGTTAATGTCCAGTTTGGCTACGTGACCTTTCTGCATCAGTTCTTCTGTTCTGATGATTTTATATGATGGACCAAACAAACCTTCTAGAACCCACTTATGTGTTTGTGTACCATCTAATGTTCCTGTGAAACCAAAACGATATTTTGCATCAGAAAGTTTTGTCATTATAGATACTAATGACTTTGATTTAAACTGGTGTGCTTCATCTCCAACTACCACATTAAATCTTGAAAAGTATTGACGGGGAAGTTTGTAGATGGATTGCCAGGTTGTAATAATTACCTGAGAGTCTGTTTCTCTTTCTTTACCTGCGTATATCTTGTGGCAATATGAACCCACATCCCATCCATAATCTGCAAAGTCTTTATACATCTGCTCTACAAGGGATGTCGTCGGAACGACTATCAGAGTATTTTGTCCTTTCTCAACGTAATATCGGACAATTGAATATATCATCAACGACTTTCCAGAAGCAGTTGGAGATATCAGCAACTTGCGATTATGTCTTAAAGCGTCGTATACTCCCTCAACTTGGTACTCGCGGGGAGCATACTTGCAAATAGAAGTCATATAATCCTTTACACCTTCCTTCGAAATCATATCATTGACTTCAAAAGGAAGACCGTAAAACTTATTATTGGTAAACTCATAAGTATACTCGTGATTTTCGCAGAAACGAGTAATCTTATCTAATAAACCTATGTAGATTTCACCAGTTTGTGTATTGAATAACCGTATTTTCCCATCCCAGTGCCTGTTCCGAAACTGGGGCATGAATTTAGCACCTGGCACATCAAATGTAAACTGATCCGCAAGTTCATAATAAACATGAGGTTCTGCTTTTACTTGAAGATATACCTCATTCTTTTTTGATATAACCAAGTGCGACATTCATAAAATATCAGTTATTAATATTTATTTCACTAATTGAACCCCGCTTGGAAACGGTGCCACTCAATCGCATTTTTAATTTGGTAAGTTCGATTTGAGATTGTTTTGATAACCTCTTCAAGAAATTTGAGCATGATGTCATAATATCTAATCTTAAGCTCAACCTTACTTAACTTCTCATCCCCATCCATATGCCTCTGTAATGCCTCTTTGTCTCTAACCTTATATGGGAAAGGTTCTTCCTCATAGACCTCTATAGGCGCCTTTCCTGTGTAGTAGTTGTATCGTTCAAGTTTGACTCTGTTGTAAGTCTCTCTTGCCTTCTCTCTTAGTAGGGTAATTGTATTGTAGAGGGTATAATATTTTGCGTGAAGTTGAGGAATTTTTAAAGATTCATCGTGTAAATTATCAGGATCAATAACAGAATCTCTCTGCCACATCTCCTGAATCTCATCAAGATTCATAGAGGATCGCCGTTAGTATCAACAATATTATACACAGTATACTTGAAAGTTGCCTCTGCTGTAAAGTACTGAATGTCAGTAACCGTGGAATCAAATTCCAGTGATGTGAGTGAGACTGGAAATAAGTCTTTGAATTTTACGTTGGCAGTTGGTCTATAATTTGAATTTAAAATACTCAGAGAACCATCGCTATATTGTTCTTTTAAATCACGAACACCATCATCATTTGTGGTGAGATTTCTAAACTGTTGAGTCGTTTCTGGAAACCCTAAACCAGTCAACCAATTATGGACTGCCATATAATTTTCAAGACTTTCATCGACCAAAAAACTAATTGTTAGATCTCCATAGGTCAACTTTTCACCAGGTACATCCAGGTCTTTTAAGTATGATGGTTGTATCGCTGTACCAAGATTTATTTCTGGTATTCTTGAAGAGTTACAGAAAAACGAAACTTTTGGATACTTCGCCAGTGTAAATTTGAATCCAACTGGAGACAAAAAGTTTCTATTTTGTATTTGATTACTGAATGCCGATGCCATTTTATTTTTATTTAGATAAAAAAAGAGACCCTTTCGGGTCTCTTGGATGGAATTGTGATTCCGTGATCACATTAAATTGGTAACCTTGACTCTTCTGTAGTAAACGTTGGAGTTTCTCTCCAGAACGCCAGGGTTGGTGAGGGTAGCACCTTTTGCGAATGGGTTGGCAACAATTCCATAACGGGTCTTGAAGCCAATTTTTGGCTGGAAGGTGTTCTCGCCAACGGCACGTACCATCTGGAGAGGTACGTATGGGCAGTAGAACAGACCAGCGTCATAAGGTGAAGAACCCTTGTAACCAACAACGTAGTACTGGTTAGCAGAGTTGTTCGCTGCGTATGGGTCAATGTATACGCGGAACTTACCAGCAAGAACACCAGCGAAGGTGTTACCAGTGTCATCAACGTTGAGGTTAGCGTTGAGGGCTGGGGTGTAATCGAGTACACCAGCCATGGTCAGAGCGGAGGCAACGTCTGCGGAGCAGAGGATCATGTTGCCCTTCCCTCTACGGGTTCTCTGGGCGATTTGGTTAGCATCACGCTCGATCTGGAAGATCAGACCCTTGAACTTCTCAACCGACCAACGACCGTTGGAGTCAACGTCGAGGTCAAAAGTACCAGCAGTTGCGGTGTTGACAGCAGCACCAGTTTCAGCAACGTTGTAGATGGTACGGATAACTTCACGGTTGATTTCGGCAAGAATCTCAGTTGACAGAATGTTTGCCAACTCAGCTTCTGCGTTCAGACCGTGAATTGCCTTGAGGTCTTGAGCGAGTTCTAGTGAGTACTCAGCTTTCAGAGCTCTTGACTTAGCAGTAACGGTGACTTTCTCGATCGAGAATGCCATCTCGTTGAACTGGTTTCCAGCACCGTTGCCAAGGTTCTCAGACTCATCGGTACGCATACCCTGACCTACGTTGTAGGTAGTGGCAGTTGCGCTACCGATTGGGTTCAGAGCACCAGGGTTGGTTCCTTGCTGTGCGGTAGTACCAAGACCAACGCTACCATCGGTCCATCCGTTGGTGAGGTTGAATCCATCATCCTGACCAGAGAATGCGGTATCTACTTCGTTGTAGAATGCTTCCGAACCGCTTTGGTTGGTGTAGCGTGAACGCATTGCGAAGATCAGTCCAGTAGGACCGTTCATTGGTTGAACGCCAGCCAGGTCATAAGCAACCAGGTTAGGCATTGCACGTCTGATCAGGGAGATCAGAACAGGGTCGAAACCAGCAACAGGTGAAGATGCGCCTGCTGAGAAACCAGCATTTGTACCACTGTTGGTGTTGACGGTTGGGGTTTCGTAAAGGAACTCACGCTCTTCGCGGAGTGCTCTTTCTTGGTTCTCCAGGAGAACTGCGGTCACCGCTCTACGATGTGAATCTTTGATAGGATCAAGACCTTCGTAGTCAAGGAGTGGTGCCCACTTCTCCTGCAGGTGTTCTTGGTTGAACGCTTGCATTTGATTTTACCTCTTTTTGAAAAAATTAGTTTGAACTATGATCTAAAAATCACTTTTTAGAAACTCTATTCAGAGTCTGAAGATATGACTCCATTAAACCAGAAACTGGCTTGTAATCGGCAGTTGAATTCTCTTCAGAGAGATTCTCTGAATTGTCTCTTTGAGTACCAGCATTTGATGGGAAATAAGATTCCCTCAGGGTTACTAGCTTCTCACGATAGTCTGCTTCACTTTCAAACTCAACATTTTCGGCAAGAGAAGCGAGTTTGTCCTTCTGAGAAAGTGCGAGACCCTCAGCGACTTCAGCAAAGATTACATCAGCGACTGACTCTGCTAATCTTCTATTGAGAGCAACATTTCTTTGAATTTGCTCGTTGAGTTTTTCTTCCATTTCATCAAGTTTATCTACCATGCTCTCGATGACATCATATCTATCTTCAGGGATTGTTACATAATGATCTTCAAAAAGACTCTTCATTCCTTGGAGGAATGATTCGGTCATTTC
>SXGQ01493667.1_pt1 | contig 15185 bp, 31 predicted proteins | sample 3178371 | NCBI WGS metagenome assembly SXGQ01 (sample SAMN11356859, study PRJNA531348) | freshwater metagenome | isolation source: freshwater sample F1-20 | place: China: Fuxian Lake, Yuxi | collected 2017-12-25
ACAAAAAAAAGCTATTTTGGAATGCATAAACAAGGTAATTGAATGGAGCGACAATAAATGTTTAATTATCCAAGGGCATAGGGATTTCCCTAACCAGAATAAAGCTTGCCCATGTTTTGACGCTAAAGCGGAATATAGAGGGATTGTATGAAAGCGATACTAGAATTTAATTTACCAGAGGACAATTACGAGTTTGCAAACGCAACACAAGGCGCTAAAATGCGCTCTATATTGTGGGATTTGGACCAATGGTTACGCGCTAAACTTAAATTTGAGGAATTAACAGACGAACAATACGACACATTTAAAAAAACGCGAGAATATTTACGCAGCTTATTAATTGACGAAAATATAGATTTAGATAAATAAAATGCCGCTACCTAAACCAAAACCAAACGAGAGCCAAAACGATTTTGTAGCCAGATGCATAACAGACCCAGTTGTTGAGCGGGAGTTTCCACGCGAAGACCAGCGCGTTGTAATTTGTTACGTTCAATTTAGAGGTAAAACTACAAAGCAATGAAGGAATTACTAGACGACGAACGAATTAGAATTGCTATTTTATCTTTTATAGCTGGAATAATTTTAGCTTTTATCGTTTATCCAAAACAGGAACTGGAAACAATTTACAAAACCAAAATTGAGCGATTGACTGATACTCTATACATCACGTCCAGCGATACGGTTTACATCCCTAAAACAAAGATAAAAACGCAAGTTATTAGGGATACGGTGCTAATTGATTTTAAGCCTAAAATTAACGCTTTTACGGCGTCGTTTCCTTTTGAGCATGGAAGTACAAGCGTAAGCGGTGAAGTCTTGGGAGAAGTCCTAAAAATGACGGCTATTAACGATTTTAAATTGCCAGTAGTTACCAACACAATTACCGAGACAAAAACGGAGACAATTATAAAGAAGAGCAAAGGTTTTTATTTGGGCGCAAGCATTAACTCTTTGTTAGATTTAGGCGCAACGGCTTCTTATGTGGACAATAAATATTTGTTTCAATACCAATTCCAACCCGTGACAAAAACGCACACGTTAGGCGTTAGTAAAAAGTTATTTTAAAAGTTAACAAAAGTTTGCAATTTGTAAACCTATGGGTTTGTTTGTTACCTTTTTATATTTTTTTGTAACAGATACCTAAGTTATTCGGAAAATTTCCGATAAGGTTAAAGATATTTTACAAAAACGTCACATAAAGTGCAATATATGTGACGTTAATAAGCAAAAAGTAGGTTAATGATAATATATTTTGCCAAATCGTGCATTTAATTACACTTTTGACAATTTAATTCGAAAGTGCCATAATATAGTCCAGTATTTTGCACAATAAACTGGACATATTTTGCACAATAAACTGGACATTTTATAAAGTATCTTTTAAATTAGCTTTCATTAACTTAATCATGTTCTGTTTGTCCTTTACGCTTTTCCAGTTGTTGGAGCCGTCTAATTCGTCGTAATTACTGGCGTCGATTGCATGAATTTTTAATAAAACTAAGTACCCAATAAGGTCGTTTATAACGTCTTCGTCGTCGCGGTCTAAGGACCCGTTTTTAATGCGCTTTAATTTGTCGTCAATGCGGACCAGTAGTCCGTCTTTTGCGGACAACTGACTAAACACCCCCAACGGCTCAAATGCGCTATTGCCGTACTTTTGATTTTTAGCAATTAGCAACTCTTTAATTTCAATTAAAACGTTGGAAACTTTAACGCTAAACTCTAGCATAAATTTTAGAAAATGAGGTAAATTTTTCGCCTTTAATGTACTGGGACGTTCTAAATTTAGACCGTCCTTTTTTGATTAGCAAGCCATCGGAAAACAAAACGTAAAATTCGTTTTCGGCAATGATTTCGTTAAACTCTAAATAGTCCCAAAACCATTCCGCTGGCTTGCGGTTTTCGTCGATTACTTTGGTTGCGTTGCCAAAGCCAAATGGGTTTAAAATTTGGTCCTCATGCATACGCAAGTTAAAAGCATAAAAACCGACACTTTAAAAAAAAATCGCTTTTTGTTAAATTATTTTTTATTAATTCTTTTGTTTTTAATTTATTCCTTATAATTTTGGTATAGTTATTCATTTAAACATTAACCAAAACTAAAAAAATCATGAAAATTCAAGACATTAAAAAAGACAGTCAATTTGAAGAAATTACTTTTGCAACAGTTTCAGTAATGGGTGTTGCAGGATATCCATCTGCTTTTAACTCTTATGAAAGAAATGTGACTAAAGGAGTTAAGTCGATTACAGAAGATACGATATTGCAATATAAAGGTACAGTAGAGCTTTTTAGAAAATTTATAGAGTTAGAAGATGGCGATATTATTTGCATGTTTTGTTCTCGACTTGTTGGAACTCAAGAATTTGGTGAATTACGTTATGCTAAACATGTTTACAGAAACACAATATAAAACCATGAATTACGACCAAGAACAATTTTACGACCAAGAGGTAATGTTTGACTATGAGGACAAAACTTACATTTGGCAAGGCGACTACTCAGTTACCAGCTGGGGCGAAGACGAAAGCGAATTTGCGCCAGCATACGGCGAAATTGAAGTTAAGATTGAAAACACCTATTCTTTTTCTTGTTTTCAAGACGAATCGGAAATTATTCCAACGCCATCTTTATTAATGCAGTTGGAGTTAGAAATTGAACGCAACCTTTAAACAAAACAAAACCTATGGAAAAATCACAAAGTATTCAAAACCTTACCCAATCTTTAGCCAAGTTTCACGCTATGGTTGGGCGCATTTCTAAAGATGCAAAAAACCCGTTTTTTAAAAGCAATTACGCCAGCCTCCCGCACATTATTACCGAGGTTAGCGACCCGCTTGAAAAAGCTGGTTTAATCCTTAGCCAATTTCCAAACGGCGACGGACTTACAACTATGCTAATACACGCGGAAACGGGCGAGTACATTTACGCAACTTACACGTTGCAAGTTGTTAGACAGAACGACCCACAAGCGCAAGGCTCGGCAATTAGTTACGCTCGACGTTACGCCATTACAAGCATTTTAAACTTAGCAATAAGCGACGACGACGCAGAGGCGGCAACACGACCAGTAAGGCAACAACAAGCGCCAAAAGCGCCCGTAAAGGTTGAACCAACCGAGGAACAGTTTGCGTATATTGTGCGCTATTTAAACGGAACCGACGCGCAACGTAAACAAGCGCTTGAGGCGATTACCAAATACAATTTTAATAAGGACCAACAAGACACTTTAGACGGATTAATATAATGGCAAATTTATACGAAATAACACGGGAGGCGCTAGAGTTAGCCTTTCTATTGGAGACTGAGGAACTGACGCCAGAATTAGAGGCGGCCCTAGTAATTAACCAAGAACAGTTGCAAACTAAGGCAGGCAACTATGCCAAGGTAATTGCAAACATCCAGAGCGATGCGGACGCAATAGACGCCGAAATAAAGCGGTTAAAGGCAATGAAAGAAAGTAAAGAGCGAGCGATTGACAGACTAAAGGACGCGGTTAAAAATGCAATGCTAATTAGTAACATTGATAAAATAGAATCGCCTTTATTTAAATTGTCCTTACGCCGTAGCGAGTCCGTCGAAGTTGACTTGGTCGAGGCATTACCTAGCGATTTTAGGACCATTAAAAACGTTGTGACCGCTGACAAAGTAGCAATAAAAGAAGCTATTAAACGCGGCGAAAATGTCATTGGCGCCAGACTAATCGAAAACTTTAACCTCCAGATAAAATGAGTCCAGATATAACAATGTGCGATGGGACAAATTGTCCTCAGAAAGAAACGTGTTACCGATACACGGCCAAGCCAAGCGACTACCAAAGCTATTTTATAAATCCGCCAATTAAGGAAGGAAAATGCGAAATGTATTGGGGCGAAAACGCGCAATCAGTTTATAATCAACTTAAAGAAATACTAAAATGAAATATTTAAATAAGGAAATTCAACGACCCGCAGACTTAGCGCCAAAAGGCGTGGCCTCTACATACGACAAAGAGAAATTACCTTTTAACGAAACTTGGGTTAGATTATGGAAAATGTTGAAATAATGGACAAAATTAAGGCGCTTTATTTACAAGGATTAACCCGCAAAAAGATAGCCAAGGCGCTTGGATTAGACGACCAAAAAGTAGGGTATTTGCTTTATACTAAAATGAAGCTGCACAAAATTTACCCGCGCAAATTAATGGACGAAAACATTTTTAACATTTTGACCGACGACCAAATAAAACGCATTTTAACGCTAGCGACATACGGTTACGAATGCAGAGAAATAGCCGAGGACCAAAAGTTGGAATTTCGCAAGGTTAGAAAGTTGCTGGACGTGGCCGAGGCTAAAAAAATGATTGAGAAAAAGGTTTAAAATCTTTGTTATTAATTAGATTATTTAGATATTTCGAAACATTTAAACAAACACCTATGGAAAAAGTAACTCAATTTGGTCCTAAATACGGGCCAATCACAAAAGAAGGCGCTAAGTATATGTACGACTTTTATGCCGCTGAATCAGTAATTGGTTCGATTGACTGGCCAATCGCTAAAAAAATGATGGATTTTTACAAAACCTACTTATGAAAACACTTGGAAAAATTATTTACACAATTGTCGCATTTGCGCCAATCTTTGCGCTGGGTTACTTACTTGGACTTAAATTACTTTAACAATTAAACTAAAAAACACCTATGGAAACAATTTCAATTAATGTCGAAAAGTTTGTGCAATACGAAATAGACTTGCCCAAATACCTTAAGGTTTCACCTCGTTTTTTTATAAAAATTTTAAATGAGGATTTGCATTTGTACGTCGGTAAAGACGACCAACTTTCTGGACTATTGCCAGAAATTGACATAAAGAAAAATACTATTTTAAGTTGGGTTAACTCTTTTAAATGGGAGATAATTACTGAGGACGAATTTTTAAGCGCTTACTTTGAAACTAAATATTTAATCGAAAAACTTGCTGAAATATGAAAACGACAGACTCACAAAACGCGCTAATTAAAGGCTGGTTGTTAAACGGATATTCTATAACCCCGCTGGAGGCTTTAAACCAGTTCGGTTGTTTTAGGCTTGCCGCTAGAATTGCCGACCTTAGAGACCAGAGCCTAAACGTGGTAACAGATATGGTTACGCTTGAAAATGGAAAGAGAGTTGCACGATATTATTTAAGGCGTTGAAGTATAATAGCGATTTTAAATACGATTTAGAATTTGGAGTTTTAGAGGGCGAAACTTGGTTTGAACAAATAATTTCCAACCGCAAATTTGAGGTTAAAACAGACCGATTAAGCGCAAAAACTGGCAACATATTTATTGAGTACGAAAGCCGCGGCAAACCCTCTGGAATTAAAACAACGCAAGCCGATTACTGGGTTTATAAAGTGACTGAAACTAAAGCAATCGTTATAAAAACAGACGAATTAAAAACAATTGTAAGGCAATTAATTATTGATAAAAAAGCAATTTCAAACGTTCGAGGCGGTGACAATAATACCAGCCTCGGCGTTTTGGTTAAAATAAAAGATTTACTATGAGACGACGAAACTTAACCGAATACGAGAAAGAGTTAATATTTGAAAAATGGCAAGACCGTACGCCGACCAAGGTAATTGCTTTGGAAATGGGAGTTAGTTACGCTTGCGTTTATTTTCAACTAAAGAAACGTTACCTCGTTGGATAATTTAAAAAGAATTATATTTGTGTATTGAAATGGAATATTTGAGAGGTCGCAGCCTTAAATATTTCATAGGTTTATAACCAACTGGCCCCGACGACTGCGACACGTTTGGGGCCTTTTTATTTATTATGAACGGTAAAAAATCTTTTGTCCTTTATACCGACCAAAAAGAGGTATTTGACGAACTAACAGACGAAGACGCTGGCAAGTTGATAAAGCATATTTTTGCCTATGTTAACGACGAAAATCCAGAGCAAAACGACAAGCTTTTAAAAATTGCTTTTTTACCAATTAAGACGCAACTAAAACGCGACTTGGTAATATGGGACGAAAAGAAACAACAACGCGCGGAAGCTGGACGTATGGGAGGTCTAGCAAAAGCTAGCAAAGCTAGCAATGCTAGCGAAATCCTAGCAAAGCCTAGCAACGCTAAGCAAAGCCTAGCAAACTTAGCTGTTAATGTAAATGGTAATGTTAATGTAAATGATAATGTTAATGTAAATGGAAATGTAAAAAAACAAATAAGCGCTAACGCTCTTTTTTCTTTGGACAATGTGTTTATTGATTTTGAAAAAGAAAAGCCTTTAAAGCGTCCTTACTTTGAGCGCATGAGCGAAGTACATGGCATTGACACAAAAACCGTAAAGGAATTTTTTAAAAAATGGGAAATTTTAAAAGAAGGCGAATGCATGACAATTGCAAAAGCTGAAAACTCTTTTAACCTTTATTTGTCAAATAATTTAAAAAGCAATTTTAAACCGCCAGAGAAAAAAGAAAATTACAACGTCTTTGAAGAAATATGGCAAGATATGCAAAAAGAAAAAGAGCAATTAAATCAAAATAAATAATGAACGACACAATAATTAAGCATCTAAAAAAAATGGAATTTGTTTGCGGTCTAAAACAATTTAAAGAATACAAAAAAGAAGACGCAACGGAGTTAATTGAATGCCTAAACGACTTGTTTAAAAAATTTGGCTGGATGACAGACGAACGCGTTGACTACATTTTGCACGCTGGACTTAGGGGCCAGTACGGCGATTTTTACCACGTTAACGAAAAGACAGTAAACGGCTGGATTAACCAATATTACCAGCATCACCAAAGCCAAATTGTTATGGAAATCCAAAACCAGAACAACAAAGACAAAGAGGCAAGCGCTGAGGAAATAGCGTACTGGCTTGAGGTTGGTAAAAACATTTTTCGCGAGAATTACCAGCACGCTAAAGAAACGGGATTTTGCAAAGATATTGCCGAATGGGGCGTTAACTGGTTTAACAAGTTTCAAGAAAAAGGAATTTTAAAACCTTGGCTTTACAACTTAGAGGAAATAGAAAAAGACGTGCGCAAAGAATTAAGATTGTCAAGTAGGTACGTTGAAGAATCAACAGTTGGCGCCAAGTCAAAAAATAAGATTTGGAAATTATTTATTTTAGAATCAATTAAAGAGAATAAAAATTTAGATAAATTAATATGATAAATACAGAAAAAAAATATTTGGTTTTATACGATAAAAATCCAAATACCTCATCATTGCATAATCAATATGAGGCTTACACAATTTCAGAAACTGAATTTTTATACGCAAAAAATGAAGAGTTTTTAAGAACAAAAAAATTGGCAATAGAAAAAAACATAAGAGTATTTTATTTTGAATTAAAAGAGCCAATAGTAAAAATTATTCCAGATGCAAAAGTAATTATAAACAAATAAACAACTAAAAAAATGGGAAAAATCTACGGCGGTAATGCCAAAGTAATTACAACAAAATTTGGCGAAATGTGGAAAGTAAGCCAAAACCGCAGCGATTTAGAAAAGTTGTTAAAGTACATGAATGACAACGATACCGAATGGGTAAACCTAGACATTAAGGAAAAGCCGCAAAAGGTCGATGGCAAGCCAACGCACTATTTGGAACTTTACCAAAAGGAAAGCAACGAGAATAAGCCAAAGGAAAAAAACGACTGGGTCCCAGTTGTAGCTAAAAAGGAAATAATTGAAAAATATGAAAAAGATACTTTACCTTTTTAAGCCAAGCCAAGAGAATTTATTTAGCGCCGTTAACACGGTGCTAGGTATTTTCTTATTCATGTATTTTGAAATGCCGTTTGGACTTTTGTTTATGGTTTCCGTTGCATTGTTTACCATTGCAATGGACTTGGTTTATAAGTGGTGTAAATGATTCAATTTAAGCTAAACGAAAAGCCGCTAAGTGTAAATGAGGCGTGGCAAGGCAAACGCTTTAAAACGCCTCTTTACAAGTCTTACGAACAAACCATTTTGTTACAAATGCCAAAGGGAAAAATTGAACCCGAGCAAATACTAAGGATTGAGTTTTTTTTTGGATTTAGCAACAAGGCAAGCGACTTGGACAACCCTGTTAAATTGCTTTTGGATATTGCACAAAAAAAATACGGCTTTAACGATAAAAACGTTTTCGAGTTAAACGTTCGCAAATGCATAGTAAAGAAAGGCGAGGAATTTATACAGATGGGCATTTATAAACTTTTGCCATTTTAAACAAAATCTTTGCTTTTGCTTGGATAATTATTTAAAACTTATATTTGTGCAAATAACTGAAAAATGAGTTTAGAAGAAGGCCGACTAATAAGACGCACAAGAAAAAAGCTAGGAATTAACCAAGTAGATTTAGCGCAAAAAATTGGTTTAAGTCATCAACCAATTAACCAATTTGAAAACGGATTTGAATCAATAAGCGTTTACAACTTGCGTAAAATTTGCGACGCAATTGGCTTGGAAATTATAATTAGAGAAAAAAATGGCTAAAGTTTTGCCAAAATTAAAGTTAGATTATTCGTTAGAAATTAGATACAGATTGAGGGATGGCAGCTGGAGCGCATGGAGTAATAAAGGCCACGGCATATTTATAAACATAGAAATAGTCCAGCGCCAGATTAGACTATTGGCAAGCGCTTACCAAGGCAGAGAAAAAGAGGTTAGATTTGAACGAAACGGTAAGCTTTGCGATTTTTCTGGAAACGTTACAAATCAAGTAATTACATTATTATAATTTCATAGAGTTTATTTTGGGTTTTTGTTTGACTGAAAAGCCTTAGCCGCGTGGCTGAGGTTTTTTTATAACTAAAAAAAAAATGAAAATAAATAATTTAGGATTTTGGGAAACTACCGACGGAACGGGACACATACACGACCGCAGTTTAGCCGATGCGTTGGCAAGTTATTTGTTAATTACTGGACATAAAACCGTTGTCGACTTTGGTTGTGGTATGGGTGACTATGCGAGGGCATTTAAGGCATTAAATTTGACCGTGGAGGCGTTCGATGGGAATCCAAATACAGAAGCATTAACGCAAGGCATTGGCAGCGTGCTAGACCTATCTAAGCCGTTCTATTTAAAAAAAAAATTTGACGCAGTATTGTCGCTAGAAGTTGGCGAGCATATCCCGCAAGAATTTGAGGACGTTTTTATTACCAACATAACTAAGCACGTTAAAAAAACGCTAATTATTTCTTGGGCAGTAGAAGGCCAAAAAGGGGACGGCCACGTAAACTGCAAGAATAATGACTACATTATTTCGCAGATTGAGGAACGCGGTTTTAAGTACAATAAAAAAGCAAGTGAGGAACTGAGAAAAGCCGCAACAAATGCGTCTTGGTTTGGATACACTTTATTGGTTTTTAATAAGGTCTAGCGGTCGCTAAACTTTTTTTTATCTTTACTTGAATAAACAAATTTTTGCAAAATGGCAAACGGACACGGTGGAGCAAGAATAGGCGGAGGTCGCAGACCAAAGGCCGACGAAATAAAAGTTATTGAGCAAATGGATGCGATTGCCGTACCCGAGCAAGCATGGCAAGCGCTTTGGAATCGTTGCGAAGACGGCGACATACAAGCGATAAAAACGTGGTTAAATTATCGTTTTGGAATGCCTAAACAACAAATCGACGTAACAACCCAAGGCGACAAAGTAACGCCGCCAATTGAGTGGCTTAAATCCAAGTAATGAGCGCAATTAAATTGTTGGATAAATACCAACCGCTTTTTTTTGAGGTACCGCAAACCCGTTATTATTTAGTTACTGGCGGCCGTGGCTCTGGCAAGTCTTGGACTTTGTCTATGTTTTTGCTTAACCTAACTTATCAAGAAGGCCATATTATTTTATTTACCCGTTGGACTTTAACAAGTGCGTTTATTTCGATTATTCCAGAATTTATTGACAAAATAGAGTTAATGAATAAAGAGGGCGACTTTGAAATTACCCAGAGCGAAATAATTAACAAAGTCACGGGGTCTAAAATACTATTTCGAGGCATAAAGACTAGCCAAGGCACGGCCACGGCTAACCTAAAATCAATCGCTGGGGTAACAACTTGGCTACTTGACGAAGCCGAGGAACTTGTTGACGAAGATATTTTTGACCGCATTGACCTATCCGTTAGGGCCGTAGACAGGCCAAACCGTGTTTTGTTGGTAATGAACCCAGCAACCAAAGAGCATTGGGTTTATAAGCGTTTTTTTGAGGATTACGCGGTTAATTCTGGCTTTATTGGGATTAAAAACGATTGTACTTACATTCATACGACCTATTTAGACAACATAGAAAACCTAAACCCAACCGTTATAAATCGTTTTGAGGTTATGCGCGAGCGCAACCCGACCAAATATAACCATATTGTTTTGGGTAACTGGATGGACAAAGCCGAGGGCGTAATATTTGAAAATTGGAAAATTGGCAATTTCGATACGTCTTTACCATTTGGTTTTGGCATGGACTTTGGATTTTCAATCGACCCGACGACCTTAATTAAGGTTGCCATAGACGAAGACAAAGGAATAATTTATTGCGAGGAATGTTTTGCGGAGGTTGGTTTAACAACGGCGGACATTGCCAAAAAAATTGGTAAATATTGTCAGCCTAACGAAATGATTGTAGCGGATAGCGCCGAGCCAAGGCTAATAAACGAGGTTTACAACATGGGTTTTAATATTATCCCATGCACTAAAGGCCCAGATTCGGTAAGGTATGGCATTATAAAAATGCAAGATTACCAAATTGTCGTAACCGCCGAAAGTAAAGAAATTATAAAGGAACTTAACAACTACATTTGGAGCGACAAGCGAAGCGATACACCGCGGGACCAATACAACCACACAATCGACGCAATACGCTACGCATTTGACAAGCTTAAAGCCAACGATTTTTGGCACGTTTAGAATATTAAATCAATTTTTTATATTAATCCCCTATTTTTACAAAAAAAGAATTACGGAATGAATTATATAGACCGCCTCAAATCCCTAGTTGGACTTAGCAAGAAGGACACCACATATTTAAACGCCGTTTTCCCGTACTTGGGCAACAACGTAATTTGGACCGCACCAACAACGCAAAACTTTATAGAAAAAGGTCTTTACCTTAACTCAGACCTTTACGCAATCATTAATCTTATCATTAACAAACTTTCGTCGGCGCCTCTGGTAACCTACGAAATTAAGGACCAAAAAGCCTTTAATTATTACAAGACAATGAGCGGCGACGCGGGTAATTCTGGCGCCAAATGGTCAGCTGAAAAGCTACGGACAAAAGCGTTAGAAGAGGTAAGCATTCCAGAATTTGACAAGCTTTTAAAGAAGCCAAACGAGTTTCAAACTTGGGACCTTTGGTTAAAAGAAATTGCCGCTTTTCGTTTAATTACTGGCAACGCCTACATGTACGGCGCCCGTCGTGGAGGTCAAGAAAATGCGCCAATAATTGCGCTTTATTCTTTGCCGTCTCAGTTTATGGAAATTATTTCTGGCGGCTTAAACCAACCAATTAAAGAATATCGACTAACGTACAACGGTTACGAGCGAATTGATGCCAACAACGTTGGACATTTAAAAAATTTTAATATCAGTTACCAAGCTGGAACGGCTAACCATCTTTACGGGGCCTCGCCTTTGCGGTCCGCAGTTCGCGACCTTACAACCTCCAACGACGGTAAGCAAGCGCTTTTGTCTATGCTGCAAAACATGGGAGCGCGTGGAATACTAACGGGCGACGGTACGGTTAACATTACACGCGAACAAGCGCAAGGATTAAAAGAGGATTACGCATCCAACTACCAAGGCGCTAACAAAGCGGGCGACGTAATCATTACGCCAGCCAAATTGTCTTGGGTTCAAATGGGAATGAATGCCGTAGATATGTCAATTATTGACACGCAAAAAGTAATTTTACGCTCATTATGCCGCGTTTATGGCGTCGATGCAAAGCTACTTGGCGACACCGAGGCAAGTACATTTAATAACACCGAAACGGCTTATAAGGCCCTAATTAATAACGTTGTTAGACCGTTGCACGTTGAAATTAGAGACGTGTTAAACAACTGGCTTTTGCCAAGCTACGGCAAAAACAACTACTTTGTCGATTTTGATTACATGGCTTATCCAGAAATGCAAGACGACATGGACAAATTAGTTGCCCAGTTGTCAGCGGCTTACTGGTTAACGCCAAACGAGAAACGCGCGGCAATGAATTACGGCGAGTACGAAAACGAGTTAATGGATAAACCATTTATTCCGCAAGGCTTAATGTCTTTAGACGAATTTGGAGCGCAACCAGTTGAAAATATAGACAACGCTGGAGACTATGCCGAAACCAACTCGTAAGGAAATTGCCTTAGCTAATCAATTAGACGCATTACAAAGACGTTTTGAAAGGCGATACGAAAAGCAAGTTTACACGGCTTTAAAAAAGCAATTGCAGCCGTACTTGGATGCAATTAAACAAGCGCCCGCAAATATTAACCAATTTGACTTAATTACGCCCGCGCCTTTAGCTGACGTTTTGGAAAACCTTTACGTTACCGCTGGCGTTGCCTATGCTGAGGCAATGTATAACGCAATACAACCGCCAAGCAAAGCAACAAAAGAACAGTTACGCGCTGGCTGGCGGGATTTTATGCGCCGTTTTGCAGTTACCAATTTGACGGGCCTATTGCTAGACATTAACCGCACGTCCGTTGCGTTAATCGAGCGACTTGTTGCCGCTGGATTACAAGAAGGCAAAGGCGTTTTGGATATTGCGCGAAGCATAGAGCAAACCGTTGGCGCCATATTTACCAATCGAGCCAAGTTAATTGCGCGCACGGAAATGGTAAAGGCTACTAATACCGCCGCAATGCAATCGGCTGCGACCTCGGATTTTATGTACGAAAAGAAATGGGTTCCAGCAAACGACCAAAGGACTAGACCCGACCATTTAGCAATGCTTAACTCGGCTTATATACCTTTTGACGCAAAATTTACCGTTGGCGGTTATCAAATGGACCGACCAGCGGACCCAAGCGCGCCCGCATCGCAGGTTTGCAATTGCCGTTGCAAGGTTGTATTTAGATTAATGCGAGACGTTGACGGGTTACCTATTCGTAAATGATTGCCAAGATAATTAATTTGGATTCGCGCCGCGATAAATGGCGCGCTTGCGAAATAGAATTAGGCCCGCATTTTGAACTTGAGCGAGTGCCAGCAATTAAAAACGAATTTGGTTGGCTTGGATTGTGGCAAACATTTAAACAGATATTTGCGCAAGCTAACGGCGACGTTTTAATTTTTGAGGACGACGCAACTTACAGAGGTTGGGCGACAAATTTGGAAAACGCAATAAAGGATTTACCGCAAGGTTGGGAAATGTTAATGCTAGGGGCCAATATAAAAGACCAGAGGCTAGACAGAATAAATAAAACTTTGGCCCGTACTTACGGCGCTTGGACAACGCACGCAATTTATTACTCGCATAGCCTATGCAAAGAAATGGCAAGTTTGGATTTAACCGTGCCAATTGACGAATATTTTAGAACGGTTATACATCCACGCGGCAACAGTTACATTGTTTACCCATTCCTAAGTTACCAGCGCCCGAGCGACTCAGACATTGAAGGCGGTCATAAAGATTATACAAATTTATTTATTGACTCAGAAAACAGAGTGCGCGATTTTGTTAATCAATAATTTATTGGTTTGCTTTATTTATTTAGACTTTTATTTTTACAAAAAAAGACGCAATGATTTACAAGAATATAAGCGAGGGAATTATTGAAGACGTGGACGACGTTAAAGGCATCGTAACGGGTTATTTTTCCGCGTTCAATAACATAGACTCAGACGGCGACGTTATTGTTTCTGGGGCCTATAAAAAGACCGTTGGCGAAAACGGGCCAATGGGCCGCAATCGAATAATGCATTTATTGCAGCATAACCCATTAATGCCATTGGCAAAACCAATAGAGTTAATTGAAGATGGCAAAGGTTTGCGTTTTGTTTCTAAGATTACAGAAACCAGCTACGGCAAAGACGTAATAAAGCTTTATGCTGAGGGCGTATTTAACGAGCATTCCGTAGGCTTTGAAATTGTAAAGAGCGACAATAAGGCGGGTTACCGTGAAATTAGAGAAATTAAACTTTGGGAGGGTTCAACTGTTACATGGGGGGCCAATCCAAATACGCCAATTGAGTCAATGAAAAGCTGGGACAAGCCAAAGAGCGAGGAAATGATTGCAAAGTTTTGCGGCATTCTTAGAAATGGCGACCTTAGCGACGAATCAATGATTACTTTAGAAATTGGATTAAAACAAATACAAGAGCATTTAAAGGCATTGGAAACAAAGTCAGTTTTAACCGTGGAATCCGACGCAAGTCAATTCGTAAGCGAGCAAGACCCGACGTTAGCAATGGCTTTGGAGTTTGAATATATACCTAAATTTAAAAAATTTATTTAACAACAAAATGGAAGCAATTAAATCACAATTAGACTCAGTATTGGCTAAATTGGAAGGCAACGAGGCGTTGATTTCTGACGTAAAGTCAATGAAAGAAGCTGGCGAAGAATTCAGAAAAAATCTTACCGCTGAAACCGCAAAGCTAAACGAAAAGGCAACTGCGCTACAAAGCCAGTTGGACCAAGTAGACGCAAGAACTCAAGCGGGTTTTGCAAGCGCTCAAAAAGGTTATTCTTTTTCTAGCGAATTAGAAAAGGCGTTTAACTCTGACGCATTTGGAAACTACAAAAGCGGAAACGCTAACAAAGTAAAGTTGGACCTTGAATTGAAAGGTGGCGACATGACAATTGGAAACACTTATACTGGCGAAGTTATTCCAGCTGAAAGAGTACCAGATTTAAAATTTGTACCTAACAGAAAAGTAAACGTACGTCAGTTGTTGCCAGTTGGTCAAACCTCTAGCAACCTAATCCGTTTTGTGCGCGAATCAGCATACGATAACGCTGCGGCTCCAACCGCGCAAGGTTCTGCAAAGCCTCAGTCTGATTTCGACCTAACTGCGGTGGACCGTTCAATTAGAACAATCCCAACTTTTATGCGATTGACAAAAGAAATGTTGGACGACACTCCTGGCCTAATCGCTTACCTTTCTAGCCGTGCGCCTAGCAAACTTTTGAACATCGAAGACACCCAAATTTTGTACGGGTCTGGTGCTGGTCAAAACTTGCATGGTTTCGCAACTGACGGGTCGGCTTATACTAACGTTTCT
>SXGQ01145077.1_pt1 | contig 15177 bp, 13 predicted proteins | sample 3178371 | NCBI WGS metagenome assembly SXGQ01 (sample SAMN11356859, study PRJNA531348) | freshwater metagenome | isolation source: freshwater sample F1-20 | place: China: Fuxian Lake, Yuxi | collected 2017-12-25
CCTCTCTATTTTCTCTAAACGCTTTGTTTACATAGTAAATAGGGGTTCCTTCTAATCCGTAACTTGAAATTACCACATCTCCTTTTCGCGAAATTAAACCAAATGAAGTATCGGTATTTTTTAAGGTTTGGCCTTCTAAACTAGCTAATTTATCAGCATTTTCTACCTCAAATCCTGAATTACTTGATTCGAATGGAACGCACTCAATCTGTTTTAAAAGGAAAAGATCTAGCCAACCTCCAGTTGAGCCTGTTTTCTTCCAAGAAGCACCACCCATTGCGAATACTAAATGATCAAATGAGTAAGTAACTTCCTTTTTATCATATTCTAAAACAACTTCTTTTTCGCTAAAATCAATTAGTTTATGAGAATAATGAATAAAGCCTCCTAGTTTTTCGATTGTAGTAAGCCAATTCGTTAGAACTTCTATTGGTTTGATTCCTTTGATCGGGAAGATTTTTCCTGAACTGCCTACATAAGTTTCAATTTGAATGGATTGTAACCATTTTCTCCACTCATCATTATCAAATTTTAGAAAAGCATCTTTTAGAAAAGGATGATTATATTTTGCTTTGAAGGCATCTTTATCTTCTGAATGTGTAAGATTAAAACCTCCGTGACCAGCGACTAAAAACTTTCTTCCAGCTGCTTTTTTATGATCGAAGAAATGAACTTCAAAACCTGCTTGTAAAAGAGTTGTTCCTGTCATTAATCCTGCAGGTCCCATTCCGATAATACAAACTTTTTTTGATTTCAATTTCTTACGTTTATTTTAATTCGTCCCAGTAAATAGCCAGCTTACCTGTTGACGATTTATTTTCTAGAATTTCGTGTGCTTTCGCTATTTCGGAAACAGAATAATTTCCTCCTTTTTGTGGTAGGATAACCCCTTCTTTATATAGTTTCAAAACTTGCTGTAAACAATAAGACATCACTTTTTGTTTGTTATCAGCAATCTTTAACATATTGACACCTACTATATTTTTTGAGCGCATCATCAATCCAATAGGAATAACCAAGCCCATTTTACGAACGAAATTTAAAGTCGAGAAAAATCCCCATTTTGAGCCCGACATCTCAGCTCCTCCAAATAAAATCAATCGACCCCCTGAACCTAATAACCTGAAATCTTTTTTAAATGTTGAACCTGCCACCGGATTATAACTTATATCCAAACGATCGCCATTTAATTGTTTTTCAATCTCAGCTTCGTAATCAACTTGATTATAATTAATTACAAAATCAGCTCCTAATGATTTTACTAATTCTCTTTTATCTTCCGAACCAATTTTAGCAAAAACAATTGCTCCTTTCTTTTTGGCTAATTGAATCAGAATCGTACCAACTCCTCCGGCAGCAGCGTGAACCAATACTTTCTCCCCTTCTCTTACGGGTGTTAAATATTCTGCCATATAGTAAGCTGTAACGGATTGAGTACAAAGTCCCAAAGCTATGGTAGAATCCATCTCTTCAATCTCTACAACAGCAGATTCAAAGGTTGTAACGTGTTTTGAATATCCTCCGAATCGACAAAAACCCACTACTCGCTTGCCAATTTTATCATTTGAGACGTTTACTCCAACATTTACAATTTTTCCAACTACCTCATATCCAATAATACAAGGCATCGGTGGCGCTTCTCTGTATAGCCCATTTCGAGCCATTACATCTGCATAATTTAACCCAAAAGCTTCTACTTCAATGATTACCTCATTTTCCTTAGGAAGCGAAACGGTAAAAACTCTTTTTTCGAAAGCTTTGTATGCATTTCCTTTTTGAATTAGATAAATTGCTTCAGAGTTAATTTTTCCCATTTTTCCCTTCAATAATAATAACAATTTCGCCTTTTGGAGGATGTAGTTCGTAATATTCTTTTACTTCTTTAGCCGTTCCTCGTTTGTATTCTTCGTAAATTTTAGTCAACTCACGAACAACACACACTTTTCGTTCTGGCCCCATAAACTCTTCTATTTGAGCTAAACATTTCACCAAACGATGCGGAGATTCGTACAAAATCGTTGTTCTTTCTTCTTGTTCTATGGCTAATAATTTTGTTTGACGCCCTTTTTTATGCGGAAGAAAACCTTCAAAACAAAAACGATCGCACGGAAATCCACTCGCTACTAAAGCTGGTACAAAAGCCGTTGGGCCAGGCAAACATTCAACCTCAATACCTTCTGAAACACACTCTCTTGCTAATAAAAATCCAGGATCTGAAATTCCGGGCGTACCAGCATCAGAAACCAAAACAGCAAGAGTGCAACTTTTAATTTTATCAATCGTTGAACTTAACGCTTTGTGTTCGTTATGCGAATGAAAAGGCAAAACATGTGCACTAATTTCTAAATGATTCAGCAATTTTTTTGTGACACGTGTATCTTCAGCAAAAATGATATCTGCTTCCTTTAAAATTCGAATGGAACGTAATGTTATATCTTCCAAATTGCCAATAGGCGTGGGTACTAAACAAAGTTTTGCCATAAAGTATGTTTTTACACTGTAAAGATAGAGAAAGAGATGAATGATTTGATTATTGTCAATTGATAATTATAAATAGTTCTGTAACAATATAGAATTCAACCGTTATAGAGTATATTCTCTCCAAAATTAAAACTATGAAAACGATCACACTCCTTCTTGGACTAGTTGCATTCAATGCGATGAGTCAAAATGAAAATCTAACAACTCAAAGTAAAGAAATGGAAGTATTAATTTACCCAAATCCAGCGATTGATAACTGTGTTATAAAAGTGGATGAAGGCACTAACTGTAGTTTAATTAACTCAGCTGGAACAATCATTGGAACGTGGAAAGTAGATTATTCAAACACCCTCCATTTATCCGATTTAAAATCAGGTATATTTCAACTAGTGATTGAAAAAGATGCAGTTCGAGTGATTAAAAAAATTATTGTACTATAAATCAAAAAGCGTCTGAATCAATCGAAACAGACGCTTTTAATTTTATATTAATTTCGATTATTTGAATAAACAAATTCCGTAGTAAATTAAAGCTGCCAGACCCGCACTAACAGGAATAGTAAGCACCCAAGCCCAAAGTAGACCGATAGTTACACCCCAACGAACAGCACTCAAACGTTTAGTTGCACCAACACCGATAATAGAACCTGTAATCGTATGCGTTGTAGAAACTGGTATCCCTAAATTACTTACAACAAATAAAGTCAAAGCTCCAGCTGTTTCAGCACAAACACCTTCTAAAGGAGTTACTTTCGTAATTTTAGAACCCATTGTTTTCACAATTTTCCAACCTCCGAATAAAGTACCAATAGAAATCATTAAATAACATCCAAAAGAAATCCAAAAAGGCATAGTGCTTGAATTTACTTTAGTCACTAATTTATGTTCTGATTTCAATTCTCCTTTCACGACAAAGTCACTAAACAATCCAGCTTTCGAATATTTTTGTGATAAATTTTTACTTTTGAATATAACCTCATCAGAATCAGCATCATAAATATCATGCCCTTTCGAATACACATGTAAATGATCTAATTCATCCTCAGCAGATTTATAATCAGAAAATTTATTCGATTTTGAATAATTTGTGTTTAATTTTTCATTGTTAAAGATAACCTCTTTCGATTTTAAATCAATGATTTTATCATCTTGTGCATAAAAAACTACATTTTCTACTTTCCCTAATTCAGGTTTGTATTTATGTTTTTTTCCATTTTCATCCTTAAATTCAATTTGCATTACCTCTGCAATTTTGAAATTTGAGTCAATGTTTTCAACTTTATTTTCAGGATTACGACTATAGTTTCCATAAACCATTAAAGCAGCACATATAATCCCCATTACTTTTTGTGAATCTGCACCTCCATGACCTAAAGAGAAAGCTGCTGAAGAAAGCAATTGTAATCTCTTGTACATATTTGATTCTTTTAGAGCAGTTTGCTTTTTACCATGGAAAAACATGTAATACAAATAAGCTAAAATGAAGATAACCAACATTAAAAGTACAATATTCATCATAACTGGTTTCATATCCATGAATTCAACCATGTAATTCATAACGAAATACAATCCAACTGAACCAGCTAAAATGATAAAGAATTTCAAGAATACTTTCCTACTCAAAGTAACTAAAGCAAGAACAAAAGCGATGATTCCTCCAATAAAAGGAGAAAGAAAAATAAAAGCAATAATTTTTAATATTTCAGTAGAATCAATTACACCAAAACCACCATGGGCAACAGCAGCACCTGCAAAACCACCTATTAATGTATGAGAAGAAGAAGATGGTATCCCTAATTTCCATGTAAATAAATTCCAAATAGTTGCCGCTAGAAGTCCCGCTAAAATCACCCATAAATCTATCGCACTGTTATCCACCGTTTTAGCAACAGTATTACCAACACTCATGTCAAATACCCAAAATGCTAGAACGTTGAAACCAGCTGCCCAAACAACGGCTTGAAAAGGAGACAATACCTTAGTGGCAACAACTGTAGCAATCGAGTTAGCCGCATCGTGAAAACCATTCACTAAGTCGAACAGTAATGCAATAACGATTACAACTATTAATAATTCAAACATATTAATGTATTTAATTAAGCGTACTTAACAATAATAGATTCCATCACATTTCCTGCATCTTCGCATTTATCTGTAACGATTTCCATTAATTTGTAAATTTCTCGTTTCTTGATTAATGTTTTAATATCCTGTTCATTATCAAAAAGATTTTCAATACTTGAATCAAATAAATCATCCGCTTGATTTTCAATGCTATTGATTTTAATGATGCAATTCATCACTTTTTGAGTGTTTTTCAAATCTCTCAATTCTGTAACTGCACTATTTACAGCTAAGACAGATTCTTTTATCGCATCAGCCATTTTCTTTATAGATGGGTCAGATGGATCAATTTTGTACATATTTATTTTTTTACCAACTGCATAAATGAAATCAGCAATATCATCTAAAGCGGTAGCTAAACTATGAATATCTTCTCTATCAAACGGAGTTATAAAGTTTTGACTTAACTCTATAAAAATTTGATGGGTCAATAAATCATTTTTATGCTCCAAATCTTCCATATCTTTAATGATAACCGCTCTTTTATTGAAGTCAAGCTCATTAACACATAAAACCAAATTTGATGCTATCAATTCTAAGTTCGCACTAGCATTTTCGAAAAGAGTAAAGAATACTCTATCTTTTGGTAAAAAGAATTTTAAAATTTTAGAAGCCATATCATTAATTTTTGGGCAAAGATATAAGTAAATTTTAGGCTTGCTTCATAAGTAGCAAAAAAGTAATGTTAACATAATATTGAAGTAAATTAAAACGAAATGAAGTTCGATAGATTTAAAACCTTCATCAGTCAATAATCATCTTAATATCAAACATATAACACAAACTATACTAAAAAAATACATATTGATAAATACAATTATAGATTAATAAGTTTTATTTTTTTAAAAATTAAGTTTAAAATGAATGTCCCCGAAATTTAAAAATAAAACATACTTGATTAAAAGTCCTTTTTCCTATTTAAACGTTAATTAAAATTTAATGGAAGTGTCTCAGCGATATCTGAAACTGACCAAGAAGTAGTTTTAATTTCTTGACCGTGTTTCATGTATTTTTTTAGAAGAATTTGATCTTGATTTCTTTTTACAATACCTTCAAACATTAATTCTCCAGTCTCATAATAAATTTTTAATGGTCCTTCTATGGTTTTATTTACATGTGAGATTTTAATTCTTGGATTGCCATTTTTCCATAAATACTCCCAAGTGTTTTCAACTTTGTTATCAATAAAACTTCCAAACATACTTTATATCATTAATAAATTATAGGATAAAAGTAGAAGTAATATTATAAAAGATGTTTACGAGAAAATTAAGACTATATTAGGATTATAGTATTTTATATTTACAATTACTTTACATTAAAAATCCCCTTCCGAAAATTCAGAAGGGGATTTGTCTATCATCTAAACATCTAATGTCTAAAAATTTAACAAAATTCTTTGTAAGCTTCTGAAAGATTATCAGCAATCATTTGCGCAGAACCACCTTCAATATGATGTCTTTCTAAGAAATGCACCAACTTTCCATCCTTAAATAAAGCAATTGATGGAGAAGACGGAGGATACGGTAAAAAATACTTACGTGCTTGAGCAACAGCATCTGTATCTACACCAGCGAAAACTGTCGCTAAATGTTTAGGAGCTTTGTCAGCATTTAAAGATAATTTTACACCTGGACGCATATTTCCTGCTGCGCATCCGCATACAGAATTTACAACAACAAGTAAAGTACCATCACTATTTTTGATTGTTTCATCTACTTGATCTGCTGATATTAACTGTTCGAACCCTACGTTTGTAAGATCGTTTTTCATTGGTTGAACTAATTCTGGAGGATACATAGTATATCTATTTAAAATTATTTACTACAAAAATACTAATTTAGATAGATTCTAAGTAAAAAAATCAAATAAATAGATACTTTCTACCATTCAAAAGAAATTTGCAAAATAATTTAATAGAAAACCATATATTCGCTCTATTGATTTTTTAGAAACTCGTATGAAAAAATATTTATTTTCTATCTTATTTAATTTACTATTAGGAAATTTTGTTTTTTCTCAAACAACAAATTTAGGTGAACCGTTGCTTTTAAAGTCAAAAATTCAACCAACTCAATCATTCTATCGCACGCCTTCTGTTGATAATGCATTAGAATTAAAATCTTCACAGAATGATCTTACGAAAGTCCGTTATTTTGGGAAAGAATTCAATGTATCAATCGATGTCTTAGAATTAGCTGAAAAAACAGTTCTTCCAAGTGGCGATATTCTGTATCAATATGGTATTGAATGTAAAAATGCACTTTCAATCAATCTTCAATTCGATCAATTTTATCTTCCCGAAGGAGCTACTGTATATTTAGTCGATCCTATTCATCGTAAATTTGATGGAGCTTACACTCATTTCAATAATAACAAAGCAAGTATGCTTGGGACAGAGATTTTGAAATCGGATAAAGTGATTATTGAAGTCGTAATTCCAGCAGATAAGCAACAACTTGCAAAATTAAATTTAGGGTTGATAGTACATGGGTATAAATCTATCGAATCTATGCTAAAATCATTGAACTCTTCTGGAACATGTGAAATAGATGTTAATTGTCCTTTGGGATTGGGATGGGAAAATCAACGAAATTCGGTTGCTCTTATGATTATGGGGGGTTCAACTTGTACCGGCTCTTTGGTGAACAATACTTCTGGGACAATAATTCCCTATTTTTTATCTGCTAATCATTGTGGTACATCTCCGGGAGCATGGGTATTTCGTTTCAAATGGGAATCTCCTGAGAATCAAGTTGATTGTGGAACTGCTGCACCTTCTGTTGATGGGCCAACCAATATGACTGTTAATGGAGGAACATTGTGTTCAAATTATTCGGCATCTGATTTTACCTTAACCCTGTTAAATCAAGCTCCAGATCCAAGTTGGGATATTTATTATAACGGTTGGGATAGAACAGATGTTCCAGCAACTCAACTTACTGTTATTCATCATCCAGCAGGTGATATTAAAAAAATATCCCGAGATAATAGTTCTGCTGTTTCTGCCTCATTTAACGGAGGAGCTTCTGATAGCCATTGGCAAGCACCCTCTTGGGATTATGGTGCAACTGAAGGCGGTTCTTCTGGTTCGCCGCTATATAATCAAGACCATAGAACAATCGGGCAATTACATGGTGGAAACTCAGATTGTGGCGCATCCCCTTCAATGATGAATGATGAATTTGGAAAATTTTATGTTTCATGGGATGGTGAAGGTACTGACCTTACTAGATTAAGTAATTGGTTAGACCCTGGAAATATTGCACCTAATTTCATTGATGGTGTAAATCCTGCAATACCCTCCTTAACTGCCGATGGTGGGATAGGAAATGTAACCATTGAAAAAAGCACCTTATGTGGTGGTAATTTAACCACTCATTTACAAATATATAACGCTGGAATCGATACTATATTTACAGCTGATATTCAGTATTCATTTGACAACGGGACAAGTTTGATTTATCATTGGTCAGACACATTGACTTCAAATCATTCAACCCCGATAACACTTCCTACAGTTACATTATCTGGCGGAAATCATTCTGTTAAATGTATTTTTATAAACACAACCAAAACGGACTTAAATCCAAAAAATGATACGATTGTAAAAACGTTTAAAACAATCGATAATGGAATTATTTTAAAATTAAACATGACTATATTTTGCGATGCAAATGAAAATTCATGGAAATTAATTGATGAAAATCAACAAGTTGTTGCTTCTGGTGGTCCATTTGCTAATATAACGCCTAACATTATTAAAGATTCTGTTTGTATAACTCCTTCTTGTTATACTTTTAAATTGTTTGACACGTATGGTGATGGTATTGTAGGATATGGTAATGGCTGTGAATCAGGATTTTATAAATTAATGGATTCAGACAGTACCATTATAAGTCAATTGACACCAGATAGCGCTGCATTTGGGTTTACTTATTCTTCTACTTTTTGTGCTAAAATAGAAGAAACTTTAGCAGCAGATGGTTTGACTATTTATCCAAATCCAAGCAACTCATTTATAACTATTAATTCAAATGATATACAAATCAAGACATTAGAAATCACATCCATAACTGGACAAAGAGTCTACTACGAAGATGAAATCAATCTAAACTCAAAAAAATTAAATGTATCCAACTATTCAAAAGGAATATATTACTTGAAAATTTCTAGTAATAATGAAATTGTTGTGAAATCGTTGGTGGTAAATTAGAATGAGATTAAGCTGAATTTCTCAACTTAACCCCAACCTCAACCATATATTAATACTTTATAAATACATTTTTAGGTTCTGTAAAGAAACGTAACGCTTCTAATCCACCTTCTCTTCCAACACCTGAAGATTTCATTCCTCCGAACGGTGTTCTTAAATCTCTTACCATCCAAGAATTAATCCATACAATACCTGATTGTGCTTGATCAGCTACTCGATGTGCTCTTTTTAAATCGGACGTCCATAATGTTGTTTGAAGTCCGTATTCTGTTGAATTTGCCATCATCAATACTTCTTCTTCCGTATCAAAAGGTGTAATTGTTACAACTGGTCCGAAAATTTCTTCTTGGTTCGTTCTACAATCGTATGGTAATCCTTCGATTACTGTCGGACGCATATAATAACCATTTTCGTAAGGAGCTTCTAATTGAACTCGAACGCCACCAGTTAAAACAGTACCGCCTTCTTCTTTTGCTAATTCAACATAAGACAATACTTTCTCGATATGTGGTAAAGAAACCAATGCACCCATATTTGCTTTAGGATCAGTCGGATTCGAAACAACCGAACGATTTACTTTGTCTACAAACGCTTTTTTGAATTTTTCGTAAATAGAACGCTCAATAAATATACGAGATCCACATAAACAAATCTGACCTTGATTTGCAAATGAAGAACGAATCGTTGTACTCAACATATCATCAAAATCACAATCAGCGAAGATAATCACTGGGTTTTTACCTCCTAATTCAAGCGATAATTTCTTGAACATTGGTGCCGCAGTTCGTGCTAAATATTCACCTGTTTTTGTACCTCCTGTAAATGAAATCGCTTTGATTTTTTTATGTTTCACAATTGCATCACCTACCTTATGACCTAAACCATGCAAAATATTCAAAACTCCGGCAGGCATTCCTGCTTCTTCGGCTACTTTTCCAAGTAAATAAGCCGTATATGGTGTAACCTCTGATGGTTTTGCTATTACACAGTTACCTGCCGCTAAAGCTGGAGCTATTTTCCAAGAAAATAAATACAAAGGTAAATTCCAAGGAGAAATACACCCTACAATTCCGATCGGTTTACGCAAGGTATAATTGATCCCTTCGCCCTCCATATAATGAGATTCAGAAGAAAAATGCGTAATTGCAGTTGCGAAAAAATGAAAGTTTGATACAGAACGTGGAATATCAACATGCGCTGCCAAAGATACTGGTTTACCATTGTCTCTTGATTCAGCCTGAACAAATTCGTCCATTCTGCGCTCTATACCTTCTGAAAGTCGAACCAAAATTTTACTTCTTTCTTCCACGGTCATTTTAGACCAAATAGGAAATGCTTTTTCAGCAGCCTCAACCGCTAATTCAACATCTCTCTCATCAGAATCAGGAATTAAACTGTAAACATTTCCCGTCGCAGGTTCGTAATTATCAATATAATCTCCTCCAATCGGTGCTCTGTATACACCATCTATGAAATTTTGTAATTTTTCCATCTTTTATTGTTTGATGTTGAATGTTTAGTTGTTAATGTTAAATGAAAAATATGACCCAAATTTCGTTATCAAACATTCATAATCCAACATTATATTATTTTACCTGCACATTATATTCCTTCAATTGTTCCAAATATTCTTTTGAATGAAAATCGATTCCTTTTAATTCGGATGTTTTTGCCGATTTTAATTCTTGTCTTTTAATACTAGTTAAAAAACGTCGAATATCCTCATCATTCTCTAAAATAATTCCTGGAACTGGAACAGATTCACCTTTCTCATTTTTGGCCACCATCGTGAAATAAGAAGAATTGCAGTGTTTCTTTTCCCCTGTTCGAATGTTTTCAGAATCCACTCGAATTCCAACTACCATCGAACTTTTTCCTGTATAATTTATCGAAGCTCGAAGTGTAACTAACTCCCCTACTTCAATTGGATTTAAAAAATCAACGGTATTTACTGAAGCCGTAACACTATAATTTCCAGAATGTTTTGAAGCACAAGCAAAAGCGATTTGATCCATCAAAGATAAAATATATCCTCCGTGAATTTTACCGCTAAAGTTAGAATTACTCGGAAGCATTAGTTGTGAGAACAATACTTCCGAATCTTTTTTATATTTGAAATTATCTTTCATTTTTTTCTAGATTCAAGACTTAAAGATACAAGATATAAAGACTTATTCTTAAACTCAGTCTTTGAGCGAAGCGGTCTAGTGTCTTGCAGTCTTTTAATCTAAACTAAAGAAAGCATTTTATCCATTACTTCTTGAGAATCCCATTTTTCTTCGATGTTTGGAAGTTTCATTACTTGTTCCATAATCGCGTCTTGTTCTACCCCATTCTGAACTACTTTGTTGTAACGAATGTGACTAAATGTTACTTGAGAATACAATGGCAACCATTTATCAGGGTGTAAATCATTGAACTTACTTTCAATTTTTTTACGCAATAACCATTCTTTATTCCCAGTTAAGTCACGCATTTCAACGTAATTTCTTAATGATAAATCGATGATTGCATTTCCATCTGGAACTCTTTCTTTTGAATAAGCACTCAATAAACCATCCCAATTTCCGTTTGCTGCATCTAACATTTCTCCGAAAATTGTACAATCTTCAAATCCACAATTCATTCCTTGTCCGTAGAAAGGAACTGTAGCGTGAGCTGAATCACCTAATAAAAGGATTTTATCTTCGTAATTCCATGGACTACAACGAACCATTACCAATGAAGAAGTTTGATTTTCCATATAATCATCCAATAAAGTTGGCATTAAAGGTATAGTATCGGCAAATGTTTCATTAAAAAATGCACTCACTTTCTCTTTGGTATTGATTGTATCAAATGATTTTTCACCAAACATTGGGAAGAATAATGTACACGTAAAACTACCATCCATATTCGCTAAGGCAATCATCATGAATTCACCTCTTGGCCAAATATGAAGGCAGTTTTTATCTAATTTATGCGTTCCGTCTTCGTTTGGAGGGATAACTAATTCTTTATATCCGTGATCTAAATATTTTTGAGAATAATCAAACATCGGTGTTTTTTGCATTCTAAAACGAACAGCCGAAAAAGCCCCGTCTGTGGCAAAAATTGAATCAAAAGAATGCTTTTCTTCTTCTTTTGTTTCTAGATTTTCAAAAATTAATGTGTTTGTATTTAGCTCAACATCCATACATTTTCTATTGAAATTGTATTTAATTGACGGATATTTATCTGCTAAATTCATCAATTTTTGATTCAACCCTCCTCTAGGTACAGAATAAATCGCCTGATCTTCTTTACCATACTGTTGATATGACAATGTACCATCCACCGCGTGCATGCAACGTTTGTACATCGGAATCGATATAGCTTTTATGTCTTCTTCAATACCCGCTTCTCTCAAGGCTTTCAACCCTCTGTCTGAAAGCGCAAGGTTGATTGATCTCCCTGCTATTAATTTCGCTTTACGTAAATCAGGTCGGTTTTCAAAAACTGAAACATCATACCCTTTTTTCGCCATCAAGATCGCTTGTAAACTCCCTACTAAACCTGATCCTACAATTCCTATTTTTTTCATTCGATTCCGTTTTTAAACTAATTTCCTTTTCCTCCCCCTTAATCCCCCTCCAAAGGGGGAAAAATTCGATATACTTATTTTTACAATCAAGACATTAAGAATCAAGATTTCAAGACTTATTCTCTCAAAAACAGCACATCAGTCTTTGAGCGAAGCGGTCTTTTGTCTTACTGTCTAATATCTAAATTGCTTTTTCCAATATTTGTCCGAAGTAAAACACATCTTCAAACGAGTTGTATAACGGTGCTGGAGCAACACGAATTACGTTTGGCTCTCTCCAATCTGCTATCACTCCTTCTTCTGTAATTTTATCAAATAATTTTCTTGCTTCACCGTGAACTAAAATCGACAATTGTGCGCCTCTTTTGGTTTTATCTCTCGGTGTAATGATTTCAAACGTGCAATTTTCTTTGTTTCTTTCTGAAATATCATCAATCACATATTCTAAATAAGCAGTTAAAATATCTCTTTTAGCGCCAATTTTATCCATTCCTGCCTCTTCAAAAATATCCAAAGATGCGTTATGAGCTGCCATTCCTAAAACTGGAGCATTACTTAATTGCCATCCTTCAGCTCCTTTCATCGGTTGAAATCCTGGTTCCATTAAAAAACGAGTCGCTTTATCATGACCCCACCATCCTGCGAAACGAGGTAATTGAGGAGAATCAGCGTGACGTTCATGTATATACATTCCAGAAACACCACCTGGAGAAGAGTTCAAATATTTATAACTACACCAAGCAGCAAAATCTACTCCCCATTCGTGTAATTTCAAATTGACATTTCCAGCTGCATGCGCTAAGTCGAAACCAGCAATAGCTCCTACTTTGTGAGCTGCTTCTGTAATCGACTTCATATCAAACAATTGACCAGAATAATAATTTACTCCGCCAATCATTACCAAAGCTAATTCATCACCTACTTCAGCTATTTTAGCTAAAACATCTTCTTCTCTAATCAAATGTTCACCTTCTCTTGGTGCAATTTCAATTAAGTCTTCTTCCATACTTAATCCATGAAACTTAATTTGAGATTCCAATGCATATTGATCACTTGGAAACGCTTTTGCCTCACAAATTAATTTCTTTCTTTTTCCTTCTGGTCGGAAAAAAGAAACCATCAATAAATGTAAATTAGTTGTTAATGAATGAGTTACAACAACTTCAATCGGTTTAGCACCAACAATATTTGCTACTTTATTTGTTAAATTTTCGTGGTATGAAAACCAAGGTTTTTTCGCTAAAAAATGAGCTTCAACTCCGTATGATGCCCAAGCATCTAACTCTTCTAACAAATACTCTTTCGTTGATTTTGGTTGTAATCCTAACGAATTTCCTGTAAAATAACGAATTGTTTTTTCATGGAAATTAGGCAGATGAAAACGTTCTCTAAATGATTTTAATGGATCTTTTTCATCCATTTGTTGGGCAAAAGAAAGGGTATTCTCAAAATTACTCATAGAAACTTGTATTTTAATTGCGCAAAATTATGTGTACTATTTATGTTTTCAAATATAGACAATTTGAAACCTATTTTAACTCAAAAATAGGGGAATGTTACAGAAATAACATAATTTTTTCTTTCTGTAATAAAAATGAAGTTTCTACCATATAATATTAGTTTCAACAATCCACTTTTAGTAAAGTTTCATAATAGTTAAAAAACGACTATTGAAAGCATGTATTTTTGCAAAATGAGATTAAGTGTATTTATCTGTTTTTTAGCTGTTTCATTCGCTTCTTTTTCGCAAGGAAAGAAAATTACAGTCGTTATAGATGCAGGTCACGGAGGAAATGACCACGGTTTTATTGCGGAAGATGCAACACTCCTACCAGAAAAAGCACTGAATTTATTGATAGCAAACAAGGTTGGTGGATATGTTCAACAATATTTGACGAACATTGAAATTATATATACGCGAACAGATGATACTTATATAAGTCTAGACGACCGTGTTTTCAAAGCAAATTCAATAAATGCAGACTTGTTTATCAGTATTCATTGTAATGCGAATGATCATCAGATGGTGCACGGAACTGAATCGCACGTGCATACTTTGGATTCTAAAAAATCGGTTGATTTAGCACAAATAATGGAAAAAGAATTTTCTTCTAAAGCGGGCAGACATTCGAGAGGAGTTAAAGACAGTGATGACAGACAACATTCGCTTCAAGTATTGAAATACACAAATATGACCAGCCTATTAATTGAGTGTGGTTTTATGACGAATGCAAAAGAAGCGAAATACTTAAATACCACTGAAGGTCAAGATGTTATCGCATCCGCCATTTTCAGAGGAATTAGAACGTATGTTCAAAAAGAAAATCCAAATACCAATTTCATTAAATCAACAATTACTGCTAAACCGATTGCAAAAAACAATACAACAACTCCACCAGTTACTTCGCCTAAAACAACGGCAAATTCAACCGCCACAACTGCTGCTAAACCAATCGATGCTACCTATGCAATTCAAATTTTATCGACTAAAGAACCAATTGAAATAGATGCGCCAGCATTCAAAAAAATAGATGAAAAAGTAATCCGACAGAAAGTGAATACAACAAGTGAATTTAAATACCGCTATTTAGTGGGTTCATTTGATTCTAGAGAAGCCGGGGCAACCACTTTAAAGAAAATTCAAACCAATGGTTTCAAGGATGCAATTATCATTCAACTTGATTAATTAATTTAAAATCAATGAGTTATTAAAATAAACCCTAAAATTATCCATTTTTATTAAAATTTTTCCAAAATTATCTTTGTTAAATAAATTCTTTCATTAACTTTGCAGA
>SXGQ01145172.1_pt1 | contig 15174 bp, 15 predicted proteins | sample 3178371 | NCBI WGS metagenome assembly SXGQ01 (sample SAMN11356859, study PRJNA531348) | freshwater metagenome | isolation source: freshwater sample F1-20 | place: China: Fuxian Lake, Yuxi | collected 2017-12-25
CATCGATGTGACTGGCAAATTTCACGCCTTCATCGGTGAGCTTACGCGTTCCAGACAGCGAATACACTTGGTAGCCGCCACTATCGGTCAGTACCGGACGATCCCAATTGCTAAAGCCATGGATGCCACCGGCCTTCTGCAGCACATCCAGTCCCGGGCGCAAATACAGGTGATAGGTATTGCCCAAAATGATATCTGCATTGATATCGTTTTTGTTTAGCAGAAAATTGCGATGCACCCCTTTGACAGTTCCTGCTGTGCCAACAGGCATAAAAATGGGGGTTTGGATTCGTCCGTGTGCGGTATCAATGACACCTGCCCTTGCTTTGGTAAAGGGATCTCTATGTTGTAATACGAAATTCAATTCTGAGCCATCAAAGAGATACTGAACAGACGCGGATAGATGGCCGACAAACTACCAGAGTAGTAACTATTCGGCACTTTTATTAAAGCATTATTCAGTCCGTTAGACATTTTTAATTCAAGCGACAAATCCACAAAATCGAGGCGAAACTCCATGCCCGCACCCACTTCGTAGTAATAGGTATTCGCTTTCAAGGCGATGAGCGGCTTAGATTCTCCAATCACCAAGCCTTCATTGCTTTGGAAATCATGCGACCAACGAACCCCACCCAAAACATACATGCGCGTATTGTTGGGCATGTCGGAGCGATACTTGAGCGTCACCGGCACATCGAATGAAATGGTTTCAATTTTGATATTGGGACCCGGGGTATTCTGCCAGGTATATTGAATGTTGCGCTGATGCAATTGCAACATGGTCAGTGTCTTCACTTCCCAATACTTCCCAAATCGATAGGCGACGGAACCACCAAATCCTCCACCTGCCTGTCCTTGAGGACGGATGCTGGCGATAGAATCGGTGCGTTGCCAAAAAACGGGATCGAGCTCCATTTTCATTTTGGCCGATGTTCCTGCGAAAGCGATTCCCCAGAAAAAATGCTTGCGGTAATCCCGATTGTAATCGCGGGGCTGGGCAATTGACTTGCCAACCAACACAGACAACAATATGAACAGAATTACTTTACGCATGTGTACATTGTACAGATTCCGAAGGTAAGGGGTTTAAAAGTAACGCTGGAAAAGCCCACAGATTTTGCTTTGGATGCAAATTCATCCCCTTCTGGGAAGGCAGCCACACTCTGGGGCAAATAGGTATAGGCATTGGTACTGCGTGATAGCATCTTCCCCAAGAGCGGAAGGATGTTTTTAAAGTAAAACCAATACAATCGGGAGAAGATTGGGTTGGTGGGTTTGCTAAACTCCAAGACCACCATCGGACCGCCGGGTTTCAACACGCGCTGCATTTCTGCCAGACCGGCCAATAGGTTCTCAAAGTTACGCACACCAAAACTCACGGTTACGGCATCAAATTCAGCATCTTGGAAAGGCAATTTCTCCGAATCGGCTTGTTGTAAAACGATGCGATTGGTGAGTTGTTTTTGGTTGAGTTTTATTTGCCCAAAATCCAACATCCCTTGGCTAATGTCCACACCCACAACACTTGCTTGGGGTATTTTGATGAGCTCAATGGCCAGATCAGCCGTACCCGTTGCCACATCGAGAATGCGTTTTGCGCCAAAGGAATTGACGTTTTTACGCACCTTGGTACGCCAGGAATAATCTACACCGAGCGACAAAAAATGATTTAAAAAATCATATCGGGGAGAAATGTTATCGAACATTTCCTCGACTTGTTGTTTTTTTGAAGCCTCGGAGGCAGGATTGGGTTTAACTTGCGTGGCCACGATAAAAATACAAATATACGCAATTGCCGTCACTCCCTTGAATCCTCAGTCCAAGTCTTTCACCGAAAACACAAGAAAATCGCATGGAAATTAATACCGCAGAATACATTGGTAGTTGGCAGAAAAACGCCGACATGCCCCATACCGAGAAACCCGAATTTGCCTTCATCGGTCGAAGCAACGTGGGTAAAAGTAGCTTGATCAACATGCTCACCCAACGCAATGGCCTTGCCAAGACCAGTTCAACACCTGGGAAAACCCAATCCATCAATTTGTTTTTACTCAACAAACAGATTCAATTCGTGGATTTGCCGGGTTATGGGTACGCGAAACTCTCCAAAGACAAACGGGAGATTTTTGGCAAAATGATCAAGCATTATTTGCACGAAAGGGTGAATTTATACTGTTTGTTCGTATTGGTTGACTTGCGCATTAAGCCACAGCAGATCGACATGGATTTCATCAACGAGTGTGGTGAGCACGACATTCCGATGGCTTTGATCGGAACCAAAGCGGATAAGTTAAAACCCGCAGAATTGGAGGCCAACAAAGCAGCCATTGACGCCAAACTGTTGGAGGTATGGAACGAATTGCCTCCCTTTTTCATCAGCAGCTCCGAAAGCAAACTCGGTCGCGACGAAATTTGGAACTTCATCAAAGGCTCCTTGCCGAAGTAAGTAACACTGATTTTACTTTTTTCTCCAGTCTGTTAAGGGGCTAGTACAGCCAATTGCCACGCTGACTAATGTTGAAAGAAGAAATGCTAAAAAAACATTGCCCCATTGGCCTTTAAATGCCTCTCTAGCTTCTTTGATGATTTGATCATTGTTTTTTCGAATGGCTGTTTCCATAATTTGATTAGTTTCAAAAAATCGACTACTCTATTCAGTTTTCGGCTTCCCTGTTTTTGATGTCGTGAATTTAGTAATATTACGCACAACGGTTTCGGGCTTTGCGATCGGGCGGGATTTTTAGCACTAAACTTGTTACGAAGCACGAATTTCAAATATAGCAAAAAGCATCAAACGAAGCACGAAAGCCCGCCTGACGCAAAACCGCTGTTAGCCATTGCCTCATCTACTTCCCTAACCATCCATCAATAAACCCTTGTTTTACATCCGGATAAGAATACAAAAGATAGACTGAAATGACGATAACTGAAATCATTTTCCAGTGGTTTTTGAATAGGATTTCAAAATCCGCGAATAATTGTTTCATGTTTATATTAATTTTTGTCAGAGGTTTAAGTCGGTTAATTGTTACTATTTAATTTGAATACAAAGATAATCAGTTTAAAAATTTCCCTTTAACACATCCACACCGATGGCATATCCGTAAACTTTTCCATTGGCATCTTTGTAAATTCTGATTTTATTGCAAGCCATTCCTAAATTTACCTTTGTCCAGGTTTTACCACCATCTTTGGTTTCATAACCGCTGTTCATGGTGCCAACGAAACCATGGTTTTCGTCAATAAAACCAATGCCAAATTCTCTTGCTCCAGCATCTTCCACTAAGTTGATTTCATTCCAAGTTTCACCGCCATCTGTAGTTTTGGCAATGCGTTGTTGTTTCACGTTTGGATCAGGATTATAGGATTGTATGGTTACATAGCCAACTTCCTTTGTTGGAAAAGAGGTCTTCCAAGTGGTCTCGAACGGACGATTGGATTGGTACACCTTTTTCCATGTTTTTCCTCCATCGCTGGTTTTTAAAATCAAGGCATTCGAATTTTCCATATCTTCATCGGAAGCAGCACAAACAAATCCATTGTTTTTATCGAACATTTTGATATCAAAGAGCATTTTACAGTCGTTGTTCATACTATTGGAAGTCCAAGTTTCGCCACCATCGTGTGATACCATCATATTAGCTGGAGAACCTACACGACCAACTGCATAAATATGTATTTTGTAGTCTATTTTGCCGTGATTAATGTATTGTTCTTTAACGATATCAATCGCACACAATCCTTTCACATAAGGCCCGGAGTACGATACAGGTGTCCACGTTTTACCGCCATCGGTTGTTCCATAAAGCGGAATGGTATCCGTTACGTTTGGAAAATAGTCTGTTCCTACTGTTCCCACAAAACCGCTTAAACTATCTACAAATGCGATGCAACGGAAAAAGGTTCCTTTCTTTTCAAGTTGTTTTTCCCAAGTTTCGCCGCCATTTTTTGTGTGGTAAATGCTTCCGTATCCGTTGACATACCACCCTTCGTTTTCATTGATAAACGTGATGTCATCTTGCTTCCCAGGGTAGCGTTCGGTATTCAGTTTTTTCCAACCCTTTTCAGGAAGTTTAACGTCATCTTTTTTGGATAGAATTTCATTGCTCCATTTTACTGCGGATTTTCCGACCTCATGGTTGTATTCATCAAACAATTGCTGAATTTGACCATTTGCGAATTTGTTGTAGGCCTCTTGCATCGTTCCCGACTTCGCGAAAAAATGATCCGTTGAAGGATAAGTCATCAAAGTGGCATTCCCCGGATTGAAATAATTCACCGTATTAACAATTTGCTGGTGATCAGCTCTTGAAAAGGCTTGAAAATCAGATTCACCAAATTGCACCAAGACTTTTGCAGTAGTATTTTTCCAATTTTCTAAATGAGGGTAATCCTGAATTTGTCTCCAGTACTCTGCATTTCTTGAGTAAATTTTTCCTTTACCATCGTATTCCCAACTAGTGCGTAAAATACTGTCGGCCTTAGTTTCTTTAGCAATATCTTCAAGTTTTTCTTTCTTAACGAAGTAACGATAATTCAAATCATATTGAGCAATTACAGATTGTTCCACTTCAATCGGGTTCATGCCTGATAATGCATTTTGAACGCGATACATTTCAATTTGATACTCAAACCAAGATTTAGCAGTAGTTCCATATACTACAACACCTGCAACTTTATTTTTTGCACTAATTGCTGGCGCAACAATTCCACCCATGGAATGACCAACAATAATGATTTGATTAGAATCTACATAGTGAAGCGACTTCAACTTTTTTAATCCAATTTCAAAATTTTCAATTTCATCTAGCAAATCACAAGACTCGCAAGGAGGTGTGTTTTTGCTGTCACCTAAGCCACTTTTTTCAATGCGAAGGGTTACGTAACCGGCATCAACATAAGCATCCACTATGCGTTTGTAGGGATGGTCGTTGGTCAATTCATCAATGCTACTACAGGTATATCCAGGAATGAAGAGCATCGCTGGCATTTTATTCTCCTTGATTGGTTTGTTGATGATGACCCGAAGCTGTCCGCCTTTATAATTCGCTTCATCGTAAATGACAGTAGCATTATCATCTGTTTCGTACGGACGAGCAACGACTTTTGCTTTGAGTGTGAGATTCTTTTTTCCACGAAGTACTGACAGTTGAATTTCTTTGCCCGGTTCGTAGCTCAAGAATTGTGTAATAAATTCATCAGCAGAAGTAAAGGTTTTTTCACCAATCTTAGTGATAATATCCTTTTCTTGAAGCTTCAGTTCAACACTTGTTCCGCGAACAACTTGTACGACTTTACAGCCGGAAGTTCCATTTTCGGTGACAAATTCAAGTCGTGCACCGAATTGCACTTTACGCTGAAGTTGGGAATACCCATTAACACTAATAAATAATAGAAAACAAAGATAAATTAATCGAATCATGACTTTTTTAAGACAAAAAAAACCTCTTTCAGGAACTTCCTCTTGTTAAAAATTGCTTATTTAATAAATTGACTTGGTGATTGCCCAAAAGCTTGCTTGAATGCTTTAGAGAAAGAAGCTAAATCAGCATAGCCATAAGCAAAAGCAGTATCAAGAATAGAAACACCTTTTAGTATTTCGAGTTTCGCATTCTCTAATCTTCTCCGGATTTGATATTGATAAGGGGATAATCCAAAAACGTTCTTAAAAAGGCGAATGAAATGATATTTTGATATACCAGCCGCTGAACTGATTTCATCCAACGATAAGTTTTTAATTGCGTGCAGATCAAGCAGTTCTTTTGTTTTAAGTAATAAGCGAAAAACTTCTTCATTGGTATTTGCTTTTTTAAATTCCATTTTATTCAAATGATTGAATATAAAACGCTGGTCAGTTATTATGGATTCTGCCAATGAGTAGAACAATTCTGCCTGCAAAAACTGCATATCGTGATTTCTTGTTTTGATCGATTCATTAATTTCAACCAATGAATAACCCAAGGTGGTGTTTTTGATATTGTAGCGATTCACAAAAAACTGATCGGAGAGCAAAAATTCTGTGAGGTCTACACCGTTCAAATCATAATAGTTGGCAACTTCAGAAATGATTTCAGAAGAAACATCTATGCAAAGGCCTAGAACAGTTTTCTGGTTATCTATCTTAACAACGGAAGATGTGAAATCGTTTCCAATGATGTATTCACCCTCTTTAACTGAAAATTTTTTATTATTGGCGAAATAGGTTTCTTCACCTGATGCGACATATTTGATACCCAAACCAGTAAAAGGTGTTTCGGCTTCCAGTTTGTTGAATTCTGAAAACCGAATGGCGTTTTTATTTTCGTCTTGATAAATTGTCTGATTCATATGTGTTTTGACGAGGTTGTGGCTAACGTTTTGGGGCTTGGCGAAGTGGGGGATTAGAAGTACAAATGTTCAAATTAGCACTAATGTTGATAGAAGCACTAATGCTCAATTTAGCACTAATGCCCCCATTTTGCCAAACCCCTGTTAGTGGCTGGTTTGTTGTTTGCCTTTTGCCTTTTTAAATGCGTATTTCACAACAAAATAAATTATCAAAGCAGATAGCACACCCGTTAAAAAATCTGTTAGAAGTACCATTACAGCAGTAAATACCATCATAGCAAACTCAAATTTGCCCTCACCTTTAATCTCTTTTATTTCAGCTGGCTTTATCATATTACTAGCTACCCAAACTAATATACCTCCAATACAAGCCATTGGTACCATTTCTAAATATTGAGCCAAATAGTACGCCATTATCAATTTTAATACTGCTTTAAAATAACCTGCCAAAGGGGTTTTTGCACCTGCTTTTATACTTGTAGCTGTTCGTGCTAATGCCCCAGTGCAAGGAAAACCCGATACCAATGGCGTAATGATTTGAACTAAACCTTGACCAAAAAATTCTTTATCTGGATTAAATGGTGTTCTGTCGTTCTTTGCAAGTCTATCTGCCATTGATGAACATAAAACGCTCTCTACTCCAGACACAAAAACAATTGCAAAAACAAAATATATAATATCAAAAATTACTCCACTACTCATTTCAGGTAAGTAGGGCATTTGAAGTTTGAAAAAATTATTAGGAATAGAACTGTATAAATCTCTAACTAAAATAATCTTTTTATCGGCTAAAAGGGTGGCTGAAAGCAATGTGGCTGTGCCCATCGCAATTACAGGACCTGGTATGTAAATAGATATCTTCAAAAGATACTTTGCCAAGACAAAAGTTAGGAGCCCTAAAAGAATTGACCAAGGATTAATAATATTAAGATTACTAAAAGCCAGTGAAAGATTATGTATTAATCCCCCTTTAATATTTTCGTCTTGCCCAAGAAAATCTTTAAAATTTTCAATACCTAATATGTCTTCAAAATTCGTTAAAGCGATCGATAAAGCAATACCAACCGTAAAACCAACAATGATTGAATTAGGAACTAGCTTGGCGTATTTACCTACACCAAATATTCCCATAATAATTAAGATAATACCTGAAATAATAGAAACAAGCACTAAAAATCCATGGGCAGATTCAAATGTCAAGCCTTCAGGATTATATTTTGCCATCAAACCTGCTATAACTGGAATAAAGGCAGCAGTTGGCCCATAAACTTGGTATTTTGAGCCACCAAATGTTCTACCTATTACACATGCCAAAGCACCAGCGATAATGCCATGCTCGGGTCTCAAACCCGCTGCCATAGCAAAACCCATAGCCATGGGTATAGCAGTCATGGCTACAATAAGCCCTGCACTAAAATCTTGATAAACTGTTTTTGCCCAATTTTCTTTTGTTAAATCCTCCCATCTTGAATCAAAGAAGGTGAAGAATAATTTTAATCTGCCTATTGGCGTAGTTGGAAATTTTGAATTGCTCATTTTATAGTGTTGTTAATTTTGATTTAGTGATGAATTTGTTAGGATTTACTCCCAATTTATAGTCAAGATTTTTAGGCACATAACAGTTAGAAATGTCATTACCTTCAAGAAAATTTTTGAAAGCAATTGTTGTAAAACCATGAAACGGAAGAATGTTTATGCTACATTTTGTAGCATATTTTACTTTGATTTTCTCAAACATAGCTTCAAAATTTTCAGGCATTTTTTCTTTTAAAAACTTTGTTTGACTATAAAACAGTAAGTCTGTAATTGAATCGTCTAAGAAATCAGAAAACATGACTACACATTCAAAACCTTCTCCTTCATAGTTTTGAATGAAAGCGTCAAGCTGATTTAGTGAATTCTCACTAAAATCTGTTGGAATTAAAATTTTGCTCATTTTTATTTATTTAATTTGAATTGTTCAAGTTAGTAGGCTTTATTGTATTTTATGCAATGAAAGTAGTATCCGCATAGTAAGTAACTTGTCCTGTTGATAAATCGTGCATTCCACCAATAATACCAATTTCTCCGCTTTCTATCATGTGTTCAAGAATAGTACTTCTCTCCATGATTGCTTTTACGGTTCTTTTTACATTAATTGCAGCAACATTTTCTACAAATTCTCCATTTTTTGAGGTACGATTGTCTTTTGTTATCGTTTCGTCATCTACTGCTGGTCTTATTTTGGCAAGCAAGGCAGTTAAATTACCCATTTCGGCATGGTCGCAAGCTCCTTTTACTGCTCCGCACTTACTGTGTCCTAATACTACTATTATTTTTGAGCCAGCCAATTTGCAGGCAAATTCCATGCTGCCTAATATATCTTCGTTAATGATATTTCCAGCAATTCTTACACTAAAAATATCACCAAGTCCTTGGTCAAAAATTAGCTCAGCAGAGGTTCTGCTATCAATGCAGCTTAAAACCACAGCGAATGGATGTTGTCCATCTGATGTTTCATTTGCCTGTTGTAACAGGTTGCGATTTGCCTTTAAATTATTGACAAACCTCTTATTGCCTTCTTCTAGCAATTTCAAAGCCATTGCTGGTGTAATAGCTTCTTGTAATTCTTTTGTTAATGTCTTCATTTTTTCATTTTTTTTAATCGTTGTCGTTTTTAAACTTGCCACTAACTAGATTATATACGAAACTACATCAATCAACCACAGATTCCAAATTGCTTGTAATCCACTAATTTTATTGCATTTGCGATAATTGCAAATTGCGTATTAGCAATTGCGTAAAACACACACTACCTTCGTATATTATCACTGATATTCTTTCAAATATGAAGTTTGAATTCACTAAACACCGCAACCAAAATGTGATTTTTTGCTACTTCGAATATGATCCCATAACCTTAAAGGCATTCAAACATTCATACCCGCAGGCAAAATGGAGCCGTTTAAAATCTGCTTGGTTTTTACCTGATACATCACTCTATCGAAATAGACTTAATTTGGCATTACCCGAAGTTGGTGACCAAATTCTACCCAGGCTCTATGAAAATAATAAACAAGAATTTCTCAAATTTAGAAATGCCCTACAACAAAAAAAATTCTCGCCCAACACCATCAAATTATATTTATATGAGTTTGCAAAATTATTGATTTTACTGAAACATCACCCAGTGCAAAATCTAACCTCAGACCGTCTAAATTCCTATTTTCTTTACTGCATCAAAACGCTCAAGCATTCAGAGTCACACGTTTATTCCCGTATGAATGCAATAAAATCTTATTTTTCCCTCGTTTACTTACGGGCAGGGATTTTCGATACAGTCATCAGACCCAAACCCGCCAAAACACTCCCCAAAGTGCTAAGTTCCGCCGAGGTAAAAAGACTGTTTCAAGCCACTCAGAATATAAAGCATCTGCTCATTCTGAAAATTGCTTACGGTATGGGATTACGCGTGAGCGAAATTATAAATTTGCAGTTAGCACACATCGATATTGATCGAATGCAAATGCTGATTGCTCGTAGCAAAGGCAAAAAAGATCGTTATGTGAATTTCCCGCAGTCGTTGATTCAATTGTACCACGATTATTTGAAAATGTATCAGCCCTCAAAGCATCTATTTGAAGGACAATTCGATGAAAAGTACACCACACGAAGTGCACAAGCAGTGTTCAAAAATGCTATGTTGAGGGCTGGCATCAACAAAACTGTTGGAATCCATGGTCTCAGACACTCTTACGCAACACATTTGCTCGAGGCAGGCACAGACATGGTATTCATTCAAAAACTATTGGGTCATTCTCACATAAAAACCACTGAAATTTACGCCAAAGTTTCTAATCGCATCCTCTCACAGGTCATCAGCCCACTCGATTCCATCAGCTAATTTTAGGAAATAACCACCCCTTGGCACAAGCAATCAATTCCTGCATCGGTTGGGTTTTGTGGTCGATATCGTAAGCCTTGGAAAACGCATCAACTCCCTGCTGTAAAGCCGGTGCTGTTGAAAGATCCCGCTGCTTCAAAGCCGCTACCCCACACAACCATTCCACCGCCAAAATGTTCTCAACGTTCTCTATCACCCGCAACAATTTCGTGGCCGCGTTGGCCCCCATACTCACGTGATCCTCCTGTCCATTCGAACTCATGATGCTATCCACCGAAGCCGGTGTACACAACTGCTTGTTCTGCGATGCCAATGCCGCCGCACTGTACTGGGCAATCATATAACCACTATCCAAACCTGCACCATCGGCCAAATATGGCGATAAGCCCCGCTGTCCGCTCACCAACAAATACGTTCTGCGTTCGCTGATACTGCCCAACTCCGATAACGCCATCGCAGCGTAATCCAACGTCAACGCCAACGGCTGTCCGTGAAAATTGCCACCACTCAACACGATATTCTCTTCCTCAAACACATTGGGATTATCAGTCACCGAATTCAACTCCGTTTCCCACACATCCAAACAATGATCCAAGGCATCGTAAGACGCACCATGAACCTGGGGAATACATCGGAAACTATATGGGTCTTGCACCTGTTTTTTGGGTTGCTTTGCGATGGGTGAGTCTTCCAAAATCGCGCGAATCTCCGCCGCCGCCGCAATCTGTCCGGCATGAGGTCTTACGCGATGAATGGGCGAGTGAAAAGGATCCATCCGACAATCAAATGCATCAATACTCAATGCACTCACGATCGGCAACTGCTTGAATATCTGTCGGATCCGCCTATAAGCCTCCACCGAATGTGCCAACATAAATTGTGTGCCATTGATGAGACCGAGTGCTTCTTTGGGACCGAGTTGCAACGGTTGCCAATTGTTTTGGGCCAGCCATTGCTCCCCAGAAATTTCACCATGCTGGGGGTGACGTAAAAAGCCTTTGCCAATCAGTGGCAACACCATTTGCGACAGGGGTGCGAGGTCGCCAGAGGCACCAAGCGATCCTTGCTCTGTAACCACGGGATACCATTGCTGGTTGTACATGGCCGATAAGCGTTCAAAGATTTCTGGTCGGATCGCCGAAAACCCCTTGCTCATGTTCAGCATTTTGAGCCAAAGCATGGTACGAACCAGATGCATATTGAGGGGATTACCCACGCCTGCGGCGTGGGTAATCAGCAAATTTTCTTGCAACGCACTCAAATCCTGGGCAGAAATTTCAACATTTTGCAAGGAGCCAAATCCCGTATTCACACCGTAAACAGGCGCCGTGGCTTCGGACAAATAGCTGGCCAAAAATGCCACGCTGCGGTCCATTCGTTCACGTACCTCGGGCGTTAATTCAATGGGTGATTTCAATGCCTCCAGGGCCTCTTGCAATGTATAAAATGATTTCATGAAGTAATTATTAAACGCCAGTAGCGGCATTGATGATTGCGATGGCTTCGTCAACCGTACACCGCGATTGCTCGCCGGTAAGCAAATTTTTCAAAGCCACCTGATTGACTTGCATTTCTTCGTTTCCGATGATTACTGCGAATCCCATTTTTTTGTCGTTGGCATAATCCAACTGCTTTTTCAGCTTGGGTGTACCGGGATACAATTCCACCTTAGGTAAGCGCGCGCGGAGCGCGCGCGCAACACCGCTTCCGAACAACAAACAAGACTCGTCCATTGCACACACCAGCGTCGCCTTGGCATCTACGCCAACACCCCCAAACAATCCCGCTGCCTCCATCGTATCATAAATCCGATCCAGCCCAAAACTCACACCTACTCCCGACACATCCTTCAACCCAAAAACGCCCGTCAAATTATCGTATCGACCGCCACCACCAATGCTTCCCAAACGGAAATCTGAAGGCAAACGCTCGTCAGCCCCCTCCACCTCAAAAACCGCCCCCGTGTAGTAACTCAGCCCGCGAGCCAACGTAAAATCCAATTGTACATTGTCTGTATGTGCCAACAACCCTAAGATCATCCGCAATTCTGTCAACGCCTTTTCCAAAGCATCGCCCTGCATAAAATCAGTATTCTCCGCCAACAACAATTTGGCCTGGTTGCCGCTTACCGACTTGCTCTTCCAAAGCCAATCCCACGCCCCCAACGCACGGTCCAATCCCCGCTCATTCAATTCCTTTGCAACGCCGTCATAACCTATTTTATCGGCCTTGTCAATCACAATCATGAATGTATTCCAATCCTCGCGATTGCCCAATACCCCCATAAAAGCATCCAACACCCCACGGTGATTTAACCGGATGTTCACCCCCAAATCGAGCCGCGCAAAAACCGCTTGATACATCTCCACCAATTCCGCCTCAGAAACCACCGAATTCGCACCAACCACATCAATATCGCACTGCCAAAACTCACGATACCGTCCCTTTTGAGGTCGGTCTGCCCGCCAAACCGGCTGCATTTGATACCGCTTAAATGGAAATGCGATTTCATTGCGGTTCATTACCACGAAACGGGCCAACGGCACCGTAAGATCATAGCGCAAGCCCCGGTCAGAAATGTGTGGTGTGAGTGCTTTCACATCTTTGCTGTGTAACACGTCATCACTCACCTTCGACAGATAATCGCCCGAGTTCAATACCTTGAACAAAAGCTGATCCCCCTCATTTCCGTATTTGCCCTGCAAGGTTTTCAGGTTTTCCAAGGAAGGTGTTTCCAGTGCGCCAAATCCGTGTGATACGAATACCGATTCCATGACAGACAAAATATACTTCCGCCGGTGCATTACTGCAGGGGAGAAATCACGGGTACCGGAGGGCAAACTGGGCTTTTCCATGTTGCGAAGTTAACATCCAAGAGGCAAAGGGATAAATGTGTTGCGAATTTTACAAAAATTCAACTGCGTTTGGCACCAAATTTGGAATACTTTTGCCACGATGAAAAAACACATTACCGCTCTTTTGTTTGCATTGGTGGCTTTGACCCCGAGTATTTTCTGTCAAGACGCCAATCAAGAAGCCCCTTCGGTTCAAGTAAAAGACATCGACGGTGCACCCATCAACTTCAACAGCACCGTTGAAAAAGGCAAAATTACCGTGGTTTCATTTTGGGCTACCTGGTGTGGACCTTGTATCAAAGAATTGCAAGCCATCGATGAGCTCTATGCCGATTGGCAAACCAAATACAATGTGAAATTGGTGGCGGTAAGCATCGATGATGCGCGAAACAGCAGAAAAGTAAAACCCAAAGTGTTGGCAGAAAACTGGCAATACCAAATCATCCTCGACGAGAACATGGATTTGGCCCGTGCCATGAATGTCAACAACCCTCCCATGACTTTCGTCTTCGACAAAAACGGCAAACTGGTATATTCTCACCAAGGATACACCCCCGGCGCTGAATCCGAACTCGAAGCCCACATCGCCGAATTGGCGAAGTAAGTTAGCGCATCGGAATTTCAATCAACAATACATCGGCGTTTTCCGACGCTTTGATTTCCACTTGGTCTAACTCCCATAGCCCAATGGCATCCCTGCGACCCAGCACATGGCCATTGACCTCCACACTGCCTTCTATCACAAAGATATAGGCCCCCTGGTACTCACCATGTAGCTCGTAATTTGCCAATTCTGATGGCTTCATCACCCGACGAACAAAATAGGCATCCTGCTCAATCTTGATAGAATCGCCGCCTTGTGGGGTTGCCAAAAACTGCCACTGACTGTCGCGACCCGCTTCATCAAAATAGCGCTGATCGTAACTCGGCTTCAAATTGTGTGCCCGCGGAAACACCCAAATTTGTAACAATTTGCTTTCCTCGGTATTGCTCGAATTGACTTCACTGTGGGTAATCCCAGATCCCGCGGTCATGTGCTGCACTTCCCCAGCCCGGATGATCTCAGTATGTCCCATAGAATCCCTGTGCTGCAATTCCCCCGAAAGCATAATGGTCACAATTTCCATGTTGTCGTGCGGATGCATGCCAAAGCCCATGCTCGGTGCAATGATATCGTCGTTCAGTACCCGCAACGCCCCGAAATGAATTTTCTGAGGGTCGTACCAATGGGCAAAACTGAAGCTAAATTTTGAGTCCAACCACGCCATTTTGTTGACGCCACGCTCTGCTGATGGGTGAAATTTAAATTTCATGATAGTTGTTGTAACAAATATAAGGGGATTTAGGCAAATTCTTCCAACACTTCTTCGGGACGAGGAATTCGGGCGTTGGTATCGATCAGCACACCATCAACACCCGCCGCGGAAGCAGCATCCAAATCGCGCTGTTTATCGCCGATGATCAAGCACTGTTCAGGATCCAGGCCAAATTGATGCAATCCCTTCTCCACCATCAAGCTGCCGGGTTTCCGACACAGGCAACGACCGTTAAAATCGGGATGATGCGGGCAAAAGTAAAAATGGGCAATGGAAAATCCGGCTTTCACACATAATCCTTGAAAATATTGATGCATGGCATGAACATCAGCTTCCTGATACAACCCTTTGGCCAAGCCACCTTGATTGGTCACCACAATGAGCAAATACCCCGCGTCATACCAATCTTTCAGGGTTTCTACGACACCCGGCAACACCTGAAACTCAGCCAAAGATTTGGTGTAATCTCCCGGATCGTGGTTGATTACGCCGTCTCTATCGAGGAAAAGGGCTTTTCTTCCGCCCGATGATTCACCCATTTTTTTCATTTACTTGCAAAATAACTTAATTTCGCTCACCGAATCGCATGTCAAAGTATCTAGTTATCATCCCTACCTACAACGAAATCGAGAACATCGAGAAAATGGTCCACACGGTGATGGCTTTGGAGAAGGACATCGACTTGTTGGTTGTTGACGACAATTCACCCGATGGCACCGCCAATCAAGTGGATGCGATGATGTCTCAGTACAACACCCAAAGAACCAAATTGCACATCCTAAAACGCCAAGGC
>SXGQ01289375.1_pt1 | contig 15174 bp, 16 predicted proteins | sample 3178371 | NCBI WGS metagenome assembly SXGQ01 (sample SAMN11356859, study PRJNA531348) | freshwater metagenome | isolation source: freshwater sample F1-20 | place: China: Fuxian Lake, Yuxi | collected 2017-12-25
CCACATCGTGACCGAGGCCCACCGGCACAAGGTGCCCGTCGGGGTATGCGGGGAGATGGCTGGCGATCCCGTTTTCGCGCCGCTGCTCCTCGGGCTCGGCGTCGACAGTCTCAGCATGACCCCGGCCTGGCTCCCCTCGGTTAAATACCTGGTCCGCTCGATGTCCCTCGCCGACGCGCGCGCTCTGGCGGAAGAGGCGATGGGGCTCTCCTCGCCGGCGGAGATCTACGCCCGCTGCGACGCGTTCTATCGGGCGCGGGTGCGCCTTGACTGAGCCGGCGCCACGTTTGCGAAACTGCGGGAAGCCGATACCCGGTTGCCGGAGAATGAAGACAATCGCTTCCCGCTGGCCCGGCCCGTTTGCGGTTCGCACGGTGGGCGTGGGGCTCGCGCTGCTGGCCGCGGGCTGCAACAACATCTTCGCTCCGAAGCACCGCGTGCTCGTCGACGCGATCGCGGCCCCCGGCCTCGAGCAGAAGTTCTCCGGGCTTTCCTACCGGCTGATCGCCCGTAAATCCGCCGTCGCCAACGCCCAGGAGCAGGTTTCCGTGATCAAGGCCTGCGTCGACGCCGCGCTGGCGGGTCGCGGGATGTTCGAGGCCCCCGTCAACGCCGCGCCTGACGTTTTCATCGAGGTGGGCTTCGGCGTCGACACCACCCCGCGCGTGGAGGCCGCCTCGCGTGAGACCTTTCTTCAGCTTTCGGCGCGCACCAACCCGGCTCGCTCCCTCGAGAAAAGCACGGGACCGGAGATCTGGGATGTGCGCGTCGCGATCCGCGGGGTCACCGGCCGCATGGAGGCCGCGATGCCTCTGCTGGCCACCGTCGCCTCCGAGCACATCGGCATCGACTCCAAGCTGGAGACCAATTTCGAGATCCCGCAGAGCTCGCCCGCGGTCAAGGCGGTCCGCGAGGGCGCCATCAACACGCTCGAGGGCAAGCGGGGCGCGATTCCCGGGGCGGCGGGCGCCGCGGTGAAGGGCGTCACCACCCGTTAGGGCGACGCTCCGGCGCCCCCCGACAGTTCCGCCCGCAGGTCCGCGGCGGCATCGGCCCAGCGGGGCAGGGGACGGGATATCGCCTCGCGTACCAGACGGGCGTGGTGCTCGTCGTCGGTCAGGATGCGGCTCAGGGCCCGCACCCAGGCTTCGATATCCCCCGCCGCGACCGGGACGCAACCTCCCGGATCCGCGTTCTCGCGCAATACCGGCAGGTCGCTGCACACACAGGGGGTCCCCCGCCAGAGTGATTCGAGCAGTGGTAATCCGCAGCCCTCCGCCAGGGTGGGGAACAACGTCGCCCGCGCCGCCTCCAGCAAGCGGGCCAGTCCTTCATCGGGGAGTCCCTCGTGATGCGTGAGCCGGCCGGGGAACTCCCGGGCGACCTCCCGCGCGCGGCGCCGGACGGGTTCCCCGAAATGGGGGTTCACCCGGCCCACGAGGTGAAGGTGGAAGTCGACGCCTACCCGCCAGAGTCGCGCGCACACCTCGACCAGGAAATCCTGGTTCTTGCGCGGCTCGAGGATGCCGGTGCACACCAGATCGCGGGTGCGCGTTCGCTCCGCGGTGACGCGCGGGGCGCCGTCGAAATCCGCCCCCAGCGCGAGCACGCCGACCGACGGCGAAGATTCCAGGCCCAACCAGCGCCAGTAGCCGGTCAGATCGTCCCGGCTTGACCGCGAAACCGCCCGGACCAGGTCGAAACCGGCCAATAGCTTCAGGTAGCCGGGATGGCGGGCTACGCTCCGCGGCCAGGTCGTGTGCGGGAGACGAAGGGGGATCGCGTCGTGGAATATCGCGGCCGTCCGGCAGGTCCGGGCGGCGAGAAACTCTCCCCATCCCGGACGCTCCTCCTCCGAGAACAGCTCGGCCGTGAACAGCCAGTCCTCCCGCCCGGGAGCCGCGCCGCCGTCCCCGATGAAAACCTTCCGGCGGGCGTCCCACCGCGCCGGCCGCGCTGCATCCCCCAGGCCGGCTGCGAGCCGCGAGGTGACACGGGTCAACCCCGAGCGATGACGCGCATCGGAAGACTTCGTCGTGTCGAGATAGATCATGGCGCCGGCCCCGGCGATCGCCGCGGGGCGTGTTCGCGGAATTTTTCGAGCAGGCGGGCCGCGTTGCGGTGGGCGTCGAAATTCTCCTCGACCCACCGGCGGGCCGCGCCGCGCAGCCGCTCGGCCAGGGGATCCTCTACGGCCAGACGGCGGAGCGCCGACACCCAGTCGGCGGTGTTCTCCACGGGGATCACAAAACCGGTGACGTCCGGCGTGACGGCCTCCGTGGTGGCGGCGGCCGGGGAGGTGACGACGAGCACTCCGGCCGCCATCGCCTCCGGGATGACATTGGGCAGCCCGTCGCGGTCGCCGCTCGGCGCGATCACGCCGGTGTGGAGGAGCACATCGGCCCATACCAGCTGGTTCCAGATCTCGTGCTGGGGCAGGTGCCCGGTGAACGTGACGTCGGCCGCGATCCCGAACCGGCCGGCGAGACTCTCCAGCTCCGCGCGGAGCGGTCCGTCCCCGATGATCCGGGCGGAGAAAGGGACCCCGGCGGCGCGCAGGGCTCCGTAGATGCGCAGCTGGTGATCGAGCCCCTTTTTCTCCACCAGCCGCGCAACGCTAACGAGATGCAGCGGTTGCCGCCCGGACCGCAGCGGTTTCACCACCGGCAGCCGGTCGAGACCGCGACGGATGCAGACGATCTTTTCCGCCGCGAGACCGCGTTCGACGAGGGCGCGCCGCGCCATTTCCGTGGAGGTGTGGGTGAAGGCGGCGTGCTCCAGCTTGTCCCGCAGCCACCAGTCGCCGCCGTGCTCGAAGATGTCGTAGGCGTGCGCGGCGGCGCTGAAGCTGTGCCCGTCGATGCGCCACAGGAGCCACGCCGCGGTGGCGGGCCCGCCGCCCCAAGCGGCGTGGATGTGGTCGGGCGGGTCGCGGCGGAATTCCCGGGCCACCACGCACGCGAAGCCGGCGCTGAGCATGTTCTCCCAGAAGTTGAGCCACGACGGCGCCCGGCGGGTGAAAAGGCCGTGGAGGAGCTGGCGCAGGACCGCGGGACGGCGCGAGGACTCGTAGGCGATGAGCCAGAAAAGCGTGAGGAGTCGCCACTTGTTGAAGCGCCGGACCGGCAGGCCCCGGAACGATGCCCCGCCGCCCCAGAGCGAGTAGATCCGCATCCGAACCCCGAGTCCCTTCATGGCCACGATCTCCCGCTGCAGGAAGGTCTCCGTGTCCTTCGGGAAGGTGGTGAAGAAGTAGGCGATGACGGGCGATGCGGCGGACAAGATACCGATTCGCTAGCAGTCCGGAACCGCGGGAGACAGCGCTTTTTTGCGCGCCGCCGTTCAGGGCGGAAACGGACGCCGCCTCAGGGAAGCGCCCGCCACCGCGCTCGCCAGCGCCACCAGCTCGTCGATCACAACGGTCGGATCCTCCTCGTGGCGGAGACGGAGGAAATGCTCGCGGACGCGGGCGTAGGCCGAGGGATCGGCCATCCACGCGTCGATGATGCGGGCGAAATCCGCGGCGTCCTCGATCTTCTCGCAAGCGGCCCCGTTGCGGAAGAATTTCCACGTCAGCCGTTCCTGCGGCATGATCCCGCCGAAGGCGTTGAAAATTATCGGGCAGCTGAAATGCAGGGCCTTCGCGCACGTGGTGGTGCCGCCGCGGGTCACGATGGCGTCGCTTGCCTGCATGAGCAAATGCACATCCTCGGAGTAGCCTTGGATATGACACGGGAAATCGGGGTGCTCCGAGCGCCAGTGAATGAGCTGGTTGTAAGCCTCGCGGTTGCGTCCGCAGATCACGATCGCCTGGATGCGCTCGGCGTGGCGGACGAGGGCGGGGAGGAGTTGCGCGTGGTTGTTGGCGCCGTTGGCCCCGGTCGCGAGGAACACCGTGAAGCGGTCGGCCTCGAGCCCGAGGACGTTGCGGCGGTAGGCCCGACGTTCCGCGCTTCCCAGTTCCTCGAGGTGGGAGCGGGGGCGCATGAGGTGGCCGCGGACGCGCGCGCGTTCGGGCGGGATGCCGCACTTCACCGCGTAATCGCGCGCGGTCGGGGTGCGCGAAATGTAGAGATCAGCGCTGGGTTCGATCCAGTTGCGCGAGTAGCCCCAGCCTCCGGAGAACTCCCCGCAATAGGTGGCGCACCGCACCGCGTCCTCTCCGAGGAGCCGGCGTGCTTCCTGGAAATAGCCCCGGTTGAGGCAGTCGTGGACACTGAAGACCAGATGGGGGCGGTACTCGCGGATCACGCGGCTGTAATAGGAGCCCCCGATGCTGACGGACCGGTGGTTGAGGTAGCTTAAGACCTCGACCGCCGTGTACAACAAGGTGTGCACCCACGGCGCGCGGCGCTGGATCAGGTTGTAGAGGCTCACGCCCCCCCGGTGCACCAGGGAGGATTTCTCCAGCATCTGCTCGATGCGGACGTCCACCTCGTGTCCGTAAAGCTGGAAGCACCACTCCGCGAAGGCCTCGGCGCGGGCGTCGTGGCCGCCGCCGGTGCTGGAAGTCAGGACAAGGATGCGGACTTTCGCCATGCGGTGCTCAGTCGAGACCGAAATAACGTGCCTGGATCCGGCGGCTCAGCGCCAGCGGGGCAACGCGGGCGAGGAGCGGACCGGCGACCGCTTGGAAAAAGCGTCCCGTGCGTACGGTGCCCGAGCGGTTGCGGAGCAGGGCGCGGCGCAGCGCGACGGCGGCGTGGTCGGGAGGCGGTCCGGAACGCATCATCCTCGCGAACGCGGCCCACGCGCGTTTGGCGCCCGGTGCATCCGCCCCGGGCAGCCGCGCGACGGAGCCCTCGAAGTCGGTGCGGTAATCCCCCGGGCGCACGTCGAGCACGATCACGCCGGTGCCGCGGGTCTCGATCATGAGGCTCTCGCTGAGCGCCGAGAGGCCTGCCTTGGCCATGTTGTAGGCGGGCTGGAAGGGCAGGGGGAACTCGGCGGCGAGGGAGGAGATGTTGACCAGCGCCCCGTGACCGCGGGCCAGCATGCCGGGGAGGGCGGCGTGGGCGAGCGCCGCGGTGTTGACCAGCATCACTTCCAGCTGCGCGCGCCAGTCGGCAAAGTCGGCGGTCGCGAAGCCCCCGAAGGCTCCGTAGCCCGCGTTGTTCACCACAAGATCGAAGCCTCCCGCCGATTCCTCCGCGGCGCGGAACGAAGCCACCGCCGCGGCGGCGTCGCGGAGATCCAGGGTGACGGGGGTGAAGGTCCCCGGGTGAGCCGCCGCCGTTCCGGCGAGACGCGCCGTCTCGCGGGATGTGCCCCAGACGCGCACACTCTCGGCCAGCAGCATGTTCGCGAAGGCGCGCCCCAGCCCGGTGCTCGTCCCCGTCACCAACGCGGTGCGGTGCAAGTCGGAGACGCGGGTCGCGGCCACGGTTCAGGCGGCCCGCCGGTAGACCAGCGCGACGTTCGCTCCGCCGAAGCCGCTGCTGTTCTTCAGCACGATCCGCGGCGCGCGGTCCTCCGTGGAGCGCGGAAGGTTCAGCGCGGCGCATTCCGGGTCGGGGCGCGTCAGGTGCGCGTTGCCCGGGATGAAGCCTTCCCGCAGCGCCAGACAACAGAACGCGCTCTCCATGGCGCCGGCGAGCGACAGCCCGTGGCCGGTCAGGGCCTTGGTGCTGCTTACGGCTACCTGCGGCAGCGCCTCGCCGAACATCGACTTCAACGCCCGCGCCTCGGAGACGTCGCCGATCAGCGTCGAGGTGGCGTGCGCGTTGACGTAGTCCACCTCGCCCGCCGCGGTCCCCGCGTCGCGAAGGGCGTTGCGCATCGCCATCAGCAGACCGTGGCCATCGGGGTGGGAGATCGCGACGTTGTGCCCGTCCGAAGCCTGGCCCCAGCCGATCAGTTCCGCATAGGGCTTCACGCCGCGCCGCGCCGCCTCCTCCTCCGTCTCCAGGACCAATGCGGTGGCGCCGCCGGTGCCGACAAAGCCGTCACGCGCGGCGTCGAAGGGCCGCGAGGCGAGGTTCGGGTCGCTCTGCAGCGAAAGCGTGCGCATGCCCGCGAACGGGAGGATGGCGTCGTTGTTGCCGTCTTCCGCGCCGACGATGAACACCCGCTTTTGCCGGCCGAGCCGCAGATCATCCAGGGCGAAGCCGATCGCGTGGGCCGAGGATGCGCAGGCGGAGGAAAAGCCGCACGACGATCCCTTGATGCGGAACGCCGCCACGAGGTTGAAGTTCAGGGTGCCGACGATCGATGCCACGATGCCCATCGGGGAGCAGCGCATCACGCCGGCCTTGAGCAGGCGTTCGTGGTGATGGTGGGTCAGGAAAGGGGATCCGCCGGAGGCCGCGTAAAGTCCCGTATCGGGATTCGAGACGTCCGCCTCCGCCAGCCGCGCGTCCTCGACGGCCTGCAGCATCGCGCAATGGGCGAAGAGCCCGTTCGGGGCCATCGAGCGCAACAACTCCCGCTTGATCCGGTAGCGCTCCGGGAACGTCCAATCCTCCGGATCCACCGAGTCGGTGTTGAAGCCCTTGACCGTGCCGACGACCTTGCAGGGGATCTCCGGCTTCTGGAAGGGCGGGTACGGTTCGAACCCGTGCCGCAGGGCGCGCAGGTTGGCGGTGACCGTGGCGGCTTCGTTGCCGATGCTGGTGACGAATCCGAGGCCGGTGATGAAGACTCGAGGCATGATTTTCCGCGCGGGGCGGAAAATAGGCGGCCCGGCGGCTTGGAGGCAACTAGGCGTTGATGGCCGCGCGGAGCGGGGTGGGGGCCGGGGCCGCCTCGGAGACCGCGGCGGGAGCCACGTCGGCATTGCCGTTGATCGGCACCGGCGCGTTCACGGCGTCCACGAAACCGTAGGTAAGAGTGAGCTCCTCCACGATGACGGCCTTGTCCTGACCCACGCGGATGGCCCCCTCGAAGGTAGCGAGGGGCATCTTCATGCGCTTCGGCTTGATCGAGAGGGTGAGGATCTCGCCGGGTTTGCAAATCCGGTGGGCGCGCACGCCCTCGCACCCGGTGAAGAATATCGTCTGCGGACTGACGACCTTGCCCGGCTCGGTCGGCACGCCCTCCAGCAGGTAAAGCACCCCGAGTTGCCCGAGCGCCTCGAGCATGATCGAGGCGGGCATGACGGGGTTATCCTTGAAGTGGCCTTGGAGGAAAAACTCCTGACCCGTGATCTTGTACTTTCCGTTGGCTGACGTCGAGCTCACCGACGCCTCGTTGAGAAAGAGGAACGGAGGCTGGATCGGCATCACCGTGCCGATGTGCTCGATGGGGAGGAACTTGGTCGGCTTGGGCAGCGGCAGGCCGCGAATCTTGCAGTCGATGAAGGTCTTCACGTCACCCACCGTGCGCAGGTTGCGAAGCTCCTCATTGTTGATCGACATCTGGAGGACGTCTTCCACGAGGATGACGATCTCCATCATCGTGAGGGAATCGATTCCCAGGTCCTCGATGAGGCGAAGATCGTCGTCGGCGTCCTTCAGCTTGACCCGTAGATCGGGTTCGACGAAGCGCTCGATCACCCCGATCACGACCGCCGGAACATGTTCAGCATTATTGGTCTTACGAAATTGGACGGCCGCCTCGAAGGTGGAAGGGGAGCAGCGCTTGAGGGATTCGCGGAGCGCGGTCTCGTCCTCGGGACCGAACGGTTTGTGCGCCGGAACCGGCTGCTTGTTCGCGCCCGGACTGGTGGAAACTCCTTCTGACATTGTGATTGATTTGTAAGTTACGGTGGCCGGCAAAGTAAACCCCTTAATTCAGTCAAGCCGGTAACGTGCCAAGCGCGCTTGCCTCGCGCCGGGAGCATTCGCTTGATCCCCTTTTGACGAAAGCGGCGTTCTCCCGCGACGTCGCGAGCCCTTCATGAGTTTCTCCTCGATGGCCGCCGGCTTTGAACCGGTTACCTTGATCACCCACGAGTTCTACCCTCGGCGGGGCGGGATCGCGACGTTCGCGGAGGAGATCGCGCGGGCTTCGGCTGATTTGGGTCATGACGTGGAGGTTTGGGCGCAGGCCGCACCGCCGTCGGCGGAGAAGGCGGACTGGCCCTTCCGGCTGAGGAGGCTGCCTTTGCGGGGGACGCAGGACTTAAGCTGCCAGTTTCAGCTCGCGCGCGAATTGATCCGTCATCGCCGGCGACTGCGTCGGGGCACGGTTTACCTGCCCGAACCGGGCCCGATGCTCACGATGATGCTATTGCAGTTCTTCCGGGCTTTCCGGCCGCACCGGTTCGTCCTCACGTTCCACGGCTCTGAGATTCTGACGTTCGCCGCAAGTCCGCTTCGTCGCCGCTTGGCAGGCGGGCTCATACGCCGGGCGACCCGTGTCAGCACGCTGAGCACCTACACGCAGGAGTTGTTGCTCAACCATTTTCCGGAGGCCGCCGACAAGATAACCCTCACCCCCGGGGCGTTGCGTTCCGACTTTGCCGTGGTGGCGCCCCGGGCACGCATCCCGCGGGAGAAGGTCGTTATCCTCACGGTGGGCCGGCTCCATCCCCGCAAAGGCCAGTTGCAGACGCTCGAGGCGCTCCAGTCGTTGCCCGCCGGCGTCCGGGCACGGCTCGAGTACTGGATCGCGGGCGGACAGAGCAAGGGAGGCTACGAGGAGACGCTTCGGGAGCGGGCGGCCGCATGCCCGGATCTGATGGTGCGGTTTTTCGGCAACTTGCCTGACGAGGAGTTGTCGCAGGTGTACGAGGACGCCGACATCTTCGCGATGACCAGCCTGCAGCTCGATCGCAGCGTGGAAGGCTTCGGGCTGGTTTACCTTGAGGCGGCCGCGCACGGGCTGCCCGTGGTCGCCCACCATGTGGGCGGCGTCGCCGATGCCGTGGTGGACGGACGCACCGGGTTCTTGGTCCCGGAGAACCGGCCCGCTCAGCTCGCCGCCGCCTTCGAGCGCCTGATCCACGAGCGTGAACTGCGCCTTCGGCTCGGCGAGGCGGGCCGCGAATGGGCGAGACGCAACTGCTGGAGGGCTTCGGCCGCGGCGCTTTTTCAGGCGGAACACAGGGAGGCCGCTCGTGATTGAGTCCCGCACCCAGGTCACGGTCCGCTATGCCGAAACCGACATGATGGGCGTCGTCTACCATGGTAATTACCTGCCGTGGTTCGAGGTCGGGCGGACGAATCTCCTGAAAGAGCTCGGGTTGCCCTACCGGCGGCTGGAGGAGGAAGGCTTCCGTCTGCCGGTGCTCGAGGTCTCGGCCCGGTATCTGCGTCCGGCCGTCTACGACGATACCGTCACCATCGTGACGCGCCTCCTGGAAAAGCCGCTTTTGCGCATCCGGCTCGAATACGAGGTCAAGCGTGGCGAGGAATTGCTCGCGACCGGCCACACCGTGCACGCCTTCATCGATCGAGAAGGGCGCCCGGTGCGCCCGCCCGCCTCGGTGGTGGCGGTCTTCAACGCGGCGTTCCGGTCGATGTAGCCGGCTCCGCGGCGTCGTATTCGGCGATAACCAGCTGGTCCTTCTCGGTCTGGCGCGCCGCCGCCAGCGCGGACTCTCCGCCGAGTTTTCTGATCGCCCAGACGGCGTGCGCCCGCACGAGCGGAAGCGGGTGAGACGCGGCGAGCGGCAGCAAATCCGGCAGAAGGGAGTGATCCCCGCTGTTGCCCGCCGCCACGCAGGCGTTGCGCAGCAAGCCGCCGAGCTTGAGGCGCTTCACCGGAGTGCGGCGAAAAGTGCCGGCAAAGGATTCCGCAGTGAGACGAAGAATGTCGGCCAAGGTGAGGCCGGCCAATTCGTCCCGGGCCGTCAGCAGCAACCGCCGCCCCTCTCGCGCGAAACGATTCCACGGGCACACCTCGAGGCAGACGTCGCACCCGAAGATCCGTCCGCCGATGCCCGGTCGTAGCTCCCGCGGGATCACGCCCTTGTTTTCAATTGTCTGGTAGGAGACGCAGCGGCGCGCATCGAGCGTGCCGGGCGCGGGGAAGGCATCCGTGGGACACGCGTCCAAACATCGCGTGCACTTGCCGCAGAGCAGACCGACCTTCTCCGCGGGACGGTTCTCCACCACGGGCGGGTCAGGCTCGAACTCGAGGCGCGTGAGGATCGCGGAGAGCAGCAGCCAGTTGCCGTGCTGGCGCGAGATCAGCATCGCGTTCTTGCCGGTGAAACCAAGGCCGGCGCGCACCGCCCAGCTTCGCTCCAGCACCGGACCGGTATCCACATACCAACGGTAGTCGTCCGGCGCCGCACCGCCAATCGTCTCGAGCAGTCTCCCCGCCGCCTCCAGCGCCGGGCGGATCGTGTCATGGTAATCCTCGTGGAGCGCGTAGCGGGCCCAGGTCGGTCGAGCACCGTCCCTGCCCCCGGACGGCTTGTCCGACCAGTAGGAAACCCCGAGCATAACCACCGAGCGTGCCCCCGGCAGCACTTGGTGCGGATCCAGGCGCTTGTCCGCGGTGCGTTCCATCCAAGCCATGTCGGCGTGATGCCCCGCCGCCAGCCAGGCGCGCAGGGGAGGGGCGGGCGGAGGCTCGACCGCCGCGAAGCGCACGGCGTCAAAACCGATGTCTGCCAGCCTCCGCCGGAATTCCTCCCGGTCCGGAGGCATCGCGGCGTTCACTTTTTCGCCGCGGCGAACTCGCGGGCGTCGCGCTGCCAGATCCGGACCACGTGGGCCACGATGTCGCCCAGCGGACGCGAGTCCGTCAGCACCGTGGTGCCCGCGTGGCGGTAGATGTGCTCGCGGGCGGCGTACAGGGTACGGATGCGCTCCTCGGGGTTTTCAACCTCCAGCAAGGGCCGGTTACGGCTGCGTGATGTCCGCGCGAGCACGGTCTCAAGCGAGGCGTGGAGGCAGATGACGATGCCGCGCGACCGCAGCGCCTCCAGCATTCCCGGCGGCACGACCAACCCGCCGCCGCACGAAACCACCGTACGCTCGCCGGGGTGGCCGCCTTCGATGAACGCCTTCTCCATCTCCCGGAACGCCGGCTCGCCGTCCTGGGCGAAGATCTCGGTGATCGTGCGCCCCTGCGCGCGCTCGATCTCATGATCGCTGTCAATCAGCTGGAATCCCAGGCGCGCAGCCGCGGCCCGGCCCACCGTGCTTTTGCCGGTTCCCATGAATCCCACCAGGTACAGATTGACGTCCGACGGTTCCATCGCGTGCGGCTTGAGGAGAACGGCGCGCGCGGTAGGTTGTCAGCCGAGAAACTTCCATGAGCGCTCCCGCCGTCAGCTACACCTTCGCCAGTGATAACACCGCTGGGATATGTCCCGAGGCCTTTGCCGCCCTCGGGGAGGCCAACGAGGGCTGTGCCGCGAGCTACGGCGACGACGTTCACACCGTGGAGGCACGGCGCCTGATCGCGGATGTTTTCGAGCGCGAGTGTGAGGTTTTCTTTGTCTTCAACGGTACGGCCGCCAACGCGGTCGTGCTCGCCTCGTTGTGCCGCTCGCATCACGCCGTGCTTTGTCACGCGATGTCGCACGTCGAGACCGACGAGTGCGGGGCGCCGGAATTCTTCACGGGCGGCGCGAAGCTGCTGCCCTTGCCGGGCCCGCTCGCCAAGCTGCGCGCCGAGGACCTCGGTTCCACGCTGCACCGGGGCCACGGGATCCACTTTCCCAAGATTCGCGCGATCTCGGTCACGCAGACCACCGAGCTGGGCACGTTCTACTTTCCGTCTGAGCTCGGAACACTCGGGGAGTTCGCGCGGGCGCACGGGCTCGCTTTCCACTTGGACGGCGCACGCTTCGCCAATGCCGCGGCCACGGCCCGCGACCGCGGGCTTACCCCCGCCGACATCTCGTGGCGGGCGGGAGTCGACGTGCTGTGTCTCGGCGGCACCAAGAACGGCCTGTTGAGCACCGAGGCCGTGGTCTTCTTCAATCGCGAGCTCGCGCGAGAGTTCGACTACCGCGTGAAACAGGCCGGTCAGCTGGCCTCCAAGATGCGTTTCGCGAGTGCCCAATGGGCGGCGGTGTTGCGCGACGGCGCCTGGCTGCGTCATGCGGATCACGCCAACCGTATGGCGCGTATTCTGGCCGACGGCTTGCGGGGCCTCGGCCTGACGCTTATCGCCCCGGCCGAGGCCAATGGTGTTTTCGTGGAGATGCCCGGCGTGCTCGTGCACGGCCTCGAGGCCCGCGGGTGGCGCTTCTACCGCTTCGTCGGCGAGCACGGCTACCGCCTGATGTGTTCCTGGGCCACCAAGGAGCACGAGGTCGAGGCGTTCCTCGCCGATGCCCGCGAGGTGCTGGTTTAAGCAGGGCTCCGGCGAGGTTCCGCCGCCGAACCAGCCTGCCGGGCTTCTGGCCCGGGATTTTTCGTGCATCGCCAGCCCGGCGCGGACCTCATGGGGTGTCCTCCGCACCCCATGAAATCAGCCCAACTCGTCCCGCGCCTCCTGCTTCTGATCTTGCTGCTCGTTCCCGTCTCCGCGCGTGCCGCGGAAACCATGCCGAAACGCGTGCTCATGGTGACGGTCACCACCGGCTTCCGGCATTCGTGCATCCCGGTTTCGGAGGCGGTGCTGGCCCGGTTAGCCAAGGACGACGGCCGCTTCACCGTGGATTTCGTGCGCCAGCCGGAAGGCATGCCTCGCCCGCCCGCCCGGCCGCGGCCGGGCCCGGCCGGCGACAAGGATCCCGCCCACCAGGCGGCGATGCGTAAGTTCGCCGCCGACGAAAAGGCGTTCAACGACACCTGGAATCCGCGGATCGAGGCGGCCTTGGGGGCGCTCAGCCCGTCAAACCTGCGGAACTACGATGCGGTGCTGTTCGCCAGCACCACCGGGGACCTGCCCATCCCCGACAAGCAGGGCTTCATCGACTGGGTGGCGGGCGGCAAGGCGTTCATCGGCGTGCACGCTGCGACCGACACCTTCCACGGTTTCCGGCCGTTCATCGACATGATCGGCGGTGAGTTCCGTACCCACGGGCCGCAGGTCGCGGTTGAAGTGCTCAACGACGATCCGGCGCACGCTGCGGCCGCGCCGGTGCCGGCCAAATGGCCCGTGTTCGACGAGATCTACCAGTTCAAGAGCTACGAGCGGAACCGCGTCCGCGACCTGCTGCGGCTCGAGCAGCTCATGTTGAACGGCGAGGACATCAAGACCGGCCGCGCCACCGCCGGGCATTTCCCGGTTTCCTGGTGCCGTACCTTCCAAAAGGGTCGCGTTTTCTACACCTCGCTCGGACACCGCGAGGACATGTGGGATCCGGAATTCACGGACAAATCTGGTCGGAAGAACTCCGCGGAGAACGCGCGCATCTTCCAGCGCCACCTGGTGGGCGGAATCCTCTGGGCCCTCGGCCTCGCTCCGGGTGAAGCGACGCCGCGGTCGCGGTGAGGCGGCCGCTGCGCTGCAAGGCCCTTCGGCAAGTTCCGCGTCCTGCCGATTGCAGGTGCGTTTGGATGACGGCGATCACCCCCACGCGGCGCATTTCAGATCGGGCACGCGTTGGAACTCTCCGAGGTTGGCGGTCAACAGGGTGGCCCCGAGGCTGCGCGCGTGCGCCGCGATGAGCAGGTCGAGGGGGCCTATGGGCGTACCCTTGGCCTCCAGATCAGCGCGGATATTTCCGTAATGTCGGGCGGCTTCGTCATCAAACGGAACCCTTTGAAAGAGTTCGATGAACGCACTGACCGCCTGACGTTGCGTCGCCGGGGCAGCGGCCTTTTCCGCGCCGACCCAAAGTTCCGCCACCACCACCGCCGACAGACGGCAGTCGCCGGCCCGCGGGAGACGGCGGCCGCGGGTGCGGCCGCGCAGCAGGTCGATACAAACATTCGTGTCGAGCAGCAGGTTCATGGCAGGTCCTATCACCAGGCTAGATCGCGCGCCTGCTGCCGGGTGGGTTGCGCCCGGTCCGGGAAGACTTTAGCGGCCGGATGGCGACCCGCCATGTACGTTGCGACGTCGGCGAGCGTGTTCACCTCGGGGGCGGGTTTGGCGCGGAGAATCACCGCATCGCCGCGACGCGTGACCACCACCTCGCTGCCGGGAAAGCGGTACTCCTTGGGTAGGCGGACGGCCTGGCTGCCCCCGTGCTTGAAGAGCTTGGCTGTAGTCATAGCTATGCAGTGTAGCTACGAAAGGGGTGAGTCAAGCGAGTGACCGATCGGCGATGATGGGGGCCCCCGCTGCGGATCGGTCCGTACCGACGGATGCAGACGATTATTTCCGGAACAGCCGGCCGACCAGTTCGCGCACGGCTTCGGGCGGGGACTTCGGCGTGAGCGACGGCTGGTAGTACTGGGCGTCGGCGAGCTTCTTCGAGGGATAGACCGTGTGGAACTCGAGGTTCAACTCGATGAGGTAGGTTTTGAAATCCCAGTTCCAGCGGGCGTCGTAGGTCACGATCACCTGGGTGTCATCGGGCATCATCGTCCGGGGTCCGGAACCCGCGGTATGCCCCCGCGCGCGGATCTCCGCGGCGATGAACTCGTCGACGCGGTTGTTCTCGTTTAACCGGCGTTCGACGTAAAACCGTTCAAAGCGATCAAGGTCGACCACTTGCCGGCTGCTCACCGAGGAGCAACCGGCGACGAGTCCTGATAGCAGGCCAGCGCAGGCGAGGCGCCGTAACAACACAAAGGTCACGGTGCGATCTGTCGCCCGGCCGCGCGCGTTGGCAAGACCGGCGATCAGGTGTTGGCTCCGACGATCACCGGTGCAGGTAAGACATCAGGAGGTTCTCGAGGTACTCCTGGCGGCCGGAGCGGGGCCTGGGTTCGCCGAGTTGGTTGAGGACCAGCTTCTCGAGATCGCGGAAGCTCGTGCGGCGTTTCTCGATCGCGCGACCGTAGCCGGAGTCGTAGCTCGCGTAGCGTTCGCGCACGAAGGCCTCGAACTTGCCTTCGGCGAGGATCTGGCGGGCCAGCTTGAAGGCGAGGGCGTAGGCGTCCATGCCGCCGATGTGGGCGTGGAAGAGGTCCGCGGGATCGATCGAGGTGCGGCGCAGCTTGGCGTCGAAATTGAAGCCGCCCGAACCGAGTCCGCCCGCGCGCAGGATCGAGATCATCGCGAGGGTAAGCTCGCGGACGTCGGTGTTGAACTGGTCGGTGTCCCAGCCGAGCAGCAGGTCGCCGGCGTTGGCGTCGATCGACCCGAGCATGCCGGCCGCCGCGGCCACCTCGATCTCGTGCTGGAAGGTATGGCCGGCGAGCGTGGCGTGGTTGGTCTCGATGTTGAACTTGAAGTGCCGCTCCAGCCCGAACGTGCGGAGGAACGCGATGC
>SXGQ01228780.1_pt1 | contig 15172 bp, 16 predicted proteins | sample 3178371 | NCBI WGS metagenome assembly SXGQ01 (sample SAMN11356859, study PRJNA531348) | freshwater metagenome | isolation source: freshwater sample F1-20 | place: China: Fuxian Lake, Yuxi | collected 2017-12-25
CAATAATGGGGTCAGGCTACAACATTGGGGTCTGACCCCGTTATTGGTGCCTGACCCCATGGTGTAGAGGGGAACACTGGTCAGAGTGTCTTCCGGATCTCGATGGCAGCGGCTTGCGCTTTGGATAGTTTGTCTGCGGGGACTTTCTCGAGGATGTCTTTGATCGTGGTGCGGAGGCTTTCGTTATCCCCGGGTTCACATGCAATCAGCCAGGCGGCGCCTTCGACCTCATTCTTGGGGACGCCCATGCCGAGGTAGAGCATCATGCCGTATTTAAACATGCCCGCGGTGTGGCCTTGCATGGCGGAGAGTTTGAACCAACGCACGGCCTCTTCTTTTTCGCCGGGCTCGCTGGACTGGATCAATCGCGATCCGAGGTTGGCTTGCGCGATGGGTTGTCCGAGCGTCGCTGCTTTTCTGAGCCATTTATCCGCCTCAGCTCGTTCAGCATCGGTGGTCCCGTTGTGGCTGAGGTAGATGCTGAGCTCGCACTGGGCGTCGGCATCGTCAAGCCCAGCAGCCTTGCGAAGCCAGATGACCATCGCGCGTTCATCTTGATCGACGCCATCGCCGTCTCGGTATGAGCCAGCTAGGCTTTTCATCGCCTTGAGGAGCCCTTGTTCCGCTGCCTTGCGGCACCATTTGGCCGCTTCGACAGGGTCCGCTAAAGTGCCTTTACCGGCGTGGTAAAGGCAGGCGAGTTGGTATTGGTCTTCCGCTTTGCCGCCTTGCGCCAATTCGAACTGGGCCCGGAAGGCCCGGTTGTTGGCCAGCTGCTGCGCCCCTAGCTCGTAGATGGGATGGAGCTGTATTTTACCGAGGATGTCCCGGGCCAAGGGGGTTGCTTTCGCGACTAAGGACATGCTGGCACCGCGCTTGTAGTTGCGTGCGAGCTCGCGGGTTTCCTCATCGCCACCCATCTCGCCGACCAGAATCCACGCATAGCCAAGCTCGACGTCCTTGGTCATGCCCCGACCTAAGATATGGTTCACCCCAAGGAGGACGCCCGCGCTGGGGTTGCCTTGCATGGCTGCCTTGCGCAGCCACTCGTTGCTTTGCCGAACCTCCGCGGCGTCTTCGCTTTCGCTGAGCTCCCACCCAAGCGTCTCTTGGGCGATCGGGTGTCCATGGGTCGCCGATAGTTCCAGCCAGCGCCGGGACTCTTTGGCGTCCTTCTCGACCCCCGCGCCTTCTTCATAGGCTTGGGCAAGGCTGAGCTCGGCGTTAGGGTTCTGCTTGGCGGCTGCCAGACGGAACCAGCGGATCGCCTCCTTGAGATCCTTGGGCCGCAACTCGCCGCGCTGACAAATCTGCCCGTACGGGAAGTAGGCGTCTTCGTTGCCCTTTTCCGCAGAGCGTCGAATCCATTCGGCAGCGCTGGGCATGTCGATGGGTGTGCCTAGGCCGAGCAAGTGATTAAGGCCCAGTTCGAACATCGCCTTCGCATCCCCGGCTTCGGCCCGTTTTTTGGTGTCGGCGAAACGCGCCTTTTGTTCGACCGACTGTGTGTCGTTCACCGCCGGGGCTGGGGCAGGCGACTTGGGGTCAGCCCAGAGAACGCCGGCATTAAGCAGGAGGAGAGGTATCCAGAGACGGGCAGACATATTATTATAAAGACCTTTTATCTTATCCCTGGGCCGGACTGGAGCAAGGGGAGCCTTCGCGCCATCACAGCCATTAGAATTCCCCTACGGTCTCCGCCGCAGGATTAGGTCCGCTATTGTGACCCCATCACGCCGTGACGTTTGATAACTTTATAATCTTTTGCGGACGGCTGCTTCGGGCTTGGGTGGAAGGGTAGGGGTATCTAGGTTGGCACGCAGTGCCAACCCTACCCGAGGCATGCGGACGGACGTCACTCGGCGAACGGACGCGACGCAGTCGCGCCCCTACCCGATGCAGAGTGAAAAGGTGAAGCGGGGGCCGGGAAGTTGGTGGGCAGGCGGAGCCTGCGGCACCACCGAGACCCGAGACCCTCAACCCGATAACCTAATTTAATAGAGGCAACTAGGTTGGCACGCAGTGCCAACCCTACCTCAAACAATGTCCCGCCGCCAAGCGGCCACACAACCCCTTGTCCCCCTGTCCCCTTGCCAACCTGTCCCCTCGTGGGGTTCGCCCACGCGCACCTTTGCGCAGTATCAATGGGCCGACTTGATCTTCTCCCAGAAGGGGAAATACCCGCGGGTGGCGTGCGGGAAATGTTCGGTGTCCCAAGCGCGCCGGCGCCAGATGACGCGGATGCCGGCGGTGGCTAGGGCGCTTTCAAGGGCGGTGGCCTCGGCCAACCAAGGCCCGATGAAGGGTCGATAGGCAACGATGGCCTGCAGGTGGTGCGCCCGCGCCCAAGCGACGAGCGTCGTTGCGAGGTCGGAGGTTTCTTCGGCGGCGACTTCCGCCCCGAAATGACTCCCGGCTCGCTTCGCCCCCTCATGCAACGCGGCCTGCGTCCAAGTGGATACTTGATCGGACCAACCAGCCCCGACGGCGACGCTGGTCGGCCACGAGGCGTTGATGGCCGCGAGTTTCAGGCGGGCCAGCTCACCTTGCTCGACCGCGAGGTCTTCCGGGTGCAGCCATAGTCCGACGCGTTCGTACATCGGGATCGATGCGACCGCCGCCGCGTCCTCGGACCACGCCGTCACTTTCGGCAAGGGGTCCTCCTTGAGGCTCAAAGGGGCGGAGGCGAGCTGGCTGGCTTCGGGCGCATGCACGCCATCGGTGTAGTGGGCGATGTTGTCCGCCCGCGCGAGGTAGGTCTTGCCCGGGGTCTGTAATCCAGCGACCCAGCGCCAGGAGAGCGTGTTGCTGGCGACATCCCCGTCGAGCAGGTGCTCAAAGAAGAAGGCGGCCCCAAGTTCCCAGGGCAGGCGCAACGTGAAGATCCAGATGGAGGCGAACCACATCCGGGCGTGATTATGCAGGTAACCCGTGGCGACCAGTTCCTGGGCCCAAGCATCGAAACCCGCGATGCCCGTCTTTCCCCAGATGGCGGCTGCCCAGGCCGTCCGCTGCTCGGGGTTCAAGGATGACCGCAAGCGGGGCACGGCCTCGCACCAACGACTCCACGCCGCGGGCCGTTGTTCGAGCCAGCCCTTCCAGTAAGTCCGCCAATAAACTTCCTGCACGAATTTCTCGACCGAGGGAAAGGACCAGCGGCGCGTGGCCGCGGCCACGATCTCCGATTCCAGCAGGAGACGCTTCTGTACCCACGGCGAAAGCTGGGAAACATCCTGGTGGCCAGCCCGGACGAAATTACGTTCCGCTGCATAGCGTCCCGCGGCAGGCAGGAACTCCTCCAGGCGGGCGAGCGCGGCGGGTCTGGTGGGAAGGAAGGCCATGGGCATGTTCGGAATTAAGTCAGGCCGTAAAGGTCAGCAAATGACGGAAGGAGAAAATCCATCTTTAACAAAAAGTACGACCATCCCGGCGCGTGCTTCGATCGGCAGCCGTAAACGCCCGGGCGATAAGGCTGCCGAGCCGTGCCGTGATCGGGTCACGCTAAATGGGGCCAGTTGAAATATTGCTTGGGGGGTTGCCCAACCACCAAACCATCTCCGATCAACTCCCTCAACGGAGGGAGGACACGCTGATATGGTCGAAGGCGACGTCGGCGCCGCCCGCATCCGATGCCAGCGCGAGTCCCACATAGGCGGTCTCATTCAGAGGAACCGTCTCCTTGACGGTCTCGGCCCAGTCGCGACCGTCCTTGGACCGGAATGTGGTGACGGTGTCCCCTTTCCTCACCAACCTGACCCAATAAGGGTCGCCCGAACTTTCGCCGACCGCCGCGACGTTCGTCCCCCGCCGACCGCCGTCGACCGCGCCGGAAGGCCGGAGACTGACCGGAAGCATTACCGACGAAGGCCATCGGCGCATCCTCCGTGAGGGCGCCGGCCGTATCCTTGCGGCGAGAACAAGTCGTTACATAAGGGATGATGCCGCCGAGGACTCGACATGGACATTTATGTTTCAGCCGGAGCTTGTCCGGTGCGACCTGATCGGGTCACCCGGCCATAGGACCTTTGCTTTCATGGGCGCCGGCGTTTCTTGCTAGCCCGAAAGAGGGTAAGCCTTCGGGTCAGTTTTAGTTCTTTGCCAAGGTTTGTGCCAACTCTCGGGCCGGTCTGGGCAGGCACCCTGTTTTATTGACCGAAATAATTCAAATCCATTATGCCATTACTGATATTAAAATGGATGAAACACTTCCACGACTTGCCCAACACCTTTTTTAGAGTAAAAGTTTAACAGTTACCCCTACCCATGATTACATCCCTAAAATCCACTGTGGCTAAGTTCAGCGCTCTGCTGGCACTTAGTCTCTTCGTCCCCACAACCGCGATGGCCGCCACTGGCTCAGCCAATCTCAAGCCTAACGACCTCGTCGGCGTATCCTTCTGGGTCATCTCGATGGCGCTGGTCGCGGCGACGGCCTTCTTCTTCCTCGAGACGCAACGCGTCAAGGCGAAGTGGAAGACCTCGTTGACCGTCTCCGGTCTCGTGACCCTCGTGGCCGCAGTTCACTACTTCTACATGCGCGATGTCTGGGTGGCCACTGGTGACACCCCGACCGTCTTCCGTTACATCGATTGGCTGATCACGGTGCCACTCCTCATGGTTGAGTTCTACCTCATCCTCTCTGCGGTCACCAAGGTTTCGGGCGGCGTTTTCTGGCGCCTCATGATCGGGACCCTGGTGATGCTCATCGCCGGTTACCTTGGCGAAGCCCTCATTGTCGGCGCCTGGCCGGCCTTCATCGTCAGCATGGCTGGTTGGTTTTACATCATCTACGAAATCTACGCCGGCGAAGCCAGCAAGGTCAGTGCTGAGTCTGCTCCGCCTGCCGTGCAGGGTGCCTTCAAGTTGATGCGCGCCATCGTCGTCTTCGGTTGGGCCATTTACCCGATTGGTTATTTCCTCGGTTACCTCACCGGCGGCAACCCGAAGGATTCCGCCGTCATGCTCAACGTGGTTTATAACCTCGCAGACGTGGTTAACAAGATCGGCTTCGGCGTCATCATCTGGGCCGCCGCTGTCAGCGAATCCGACAAGAACTAAGCACTCCTCGCGAATCGGACAATGGGGCTTCGTGCTCCATTGTCCGATTTTTGCATTTACCCATCCTCGGCCCCTGCGCCTTGGATTTTCCTGACGGTCACACCCGGTACCCCCTCCCCACCCGATGAACACCACCACCGACTCCGCCCTCCTTACGGTCGAACGGCTGATGGTTGGGCTTGTCCGGGTGGCGGCGGGGACCGGCGTGTCCGCCGGCGAGCCCGCCACGCTGCGCGCCGTCCAATATCATCTCGAAGCCGGGGGCCAAAGAGTGCGCGCCCGGCTGGCCTTGCATGCTTGCGAGGCTCTCGGTGTCGTTGGCGACCAAGCAGTCCGCCTCGCCGCCTGCGTCGAGCTCCTCCACAACGCCTCGCTCGTCCATGATGACCTGCAGGATAAGGAGAAATTACGCCGCGGTCGCCCGACCGTGTGCGCCGCTTTCGGTCCCGACGTCGCCCTCTGCGCCGGCGACCTCCTACTTTCGGCGGCCTATGGAGCCTTAGCCGACCTCCCCGACCCCACTCCGCTGCCCGCGCTGCTCCGCTGTGTGCACGCCCGGACGGCTCAGGTCATCCAAGGCCAATGCTCCGAGCTGGCCACCAAGGACCGCGCCCTCCTTGAAGTAACACGTTACGAAGAAATCGTCGTCGGTAAGTCCGGCGTCCTGCTGAGCCTGCCGCTTGAACTCGCCTTCCTGGCGGCCCGTCAGGAACAGTGGCTACCGCGTATCCGCGCCGCCGCCCATGCTTTTGGCATCGGCTACCAGATGGTGGACGATCTCGAGGACGTGCAGGGCGACGCCGCCCAGCATAGCTTGAACATCGTTCTCCTGCTCGCGGGTGGTCGCCCGCCCGAACTCGCCGCCGACCAAGCCCGGCAGCTGGCGCGGGGACATCTCGAAGCGGCCATCGAGCATGCGGACGCCTTGCCGAACAAAGCCGGCGCTCTGTTGACCGAATTCGCCTTCGCACTCGTTAACCGGGTGAAGTCCGCTTAAGTCGGAGGCGTGAAAGCCATCGTCATCGGGGCGGGATTTGGCGGCATCGCCGCCGCCTTGCGGCTGCGCGCCAAGGGCTATGCCGTGACCCTCATCGACCGCTGCGCGGCCTTGGGCGGACGCGCCCAGGTGTTCGAGCGCGAGGGCTTCCGGCACGACGCTGGTCCGACGGTCATCACGGCGCCCTTCCTGTTCGAAGAACTGTTCGCTCTCTTTGGCGAACGTTTCGCCGACCACGTCAAGCTCGTCCCGCTGACGCCGTGGTATCGGTTCCAATTCGCCGACGGCGATACCTTCGACTACGGCGGCACCTTGGAGGCCACGTTGGCGGAGATTGAGCGTATCGAGCCGCGCGATCGGGCGGGTTACCTCGCGCTGCTGGAGCATAGCCGTCGGATCTACGATATCGGCTTCACCCAACTGTCGGCCCAGCCCTTCGATCGCTTCGGGACGATGTTGCGCCAGGTACCGCACCTGCTCCGCCTGAGCAACTACGAGACCGTCTGGCAGATGGTCTCTCGCCATCTGGTGAGCGATAAGCTCCGTCGCGCGTTCTCCATCCAGCCACTCCTCGTGGGCGGTAATCCGTTCGACACTACCAGCATCTACGGGCTCATTCATTTTCTCGAGCGCGCGCATGGGGTCCACTTCGCGATGGGCGGTACCGGGGCCGTCACCCAGGCGTTGGGCGGCCTGATGGAACGGCAGGGCATCACCCTGCGCCTGAGTACGACCGTCGAGCGTGTCCGTATCGAGCAGGGCGTCGCTCGCGGGGTCGTGCTCGCCGACGGGACCAGCGTGGAGGCCGATGTCGTGGTCTCGGACGCGGATGCAGCCCATCTCTATCGGGACCTAGTCCCGCGCGCCGAGCAGGCGCTCGCCACGCGCGTGAAGTTATCGCAGGCCCATTACTCGATGGGTCTGTTCGTGATGTATTTCGGCACCACGCGGACGTATCCCGATGTCGCGCACCACACCATCTGGATGGGCGAGCGCTACCGGGAGTTGCTCAAGGACATCTTCCACCGTCAGAAGCTCTCCGAGGACTTCTCGCTCTATGTGCACCGGCCGACCGCCACGGACCCCAGCTTCGCCCCGGTAGGCCAGGACAGTTTCTACGTCCTCTGCCCCGTGCCGAACCTGCAGGCCGACATCGATTGGGCCAGCGAAGGCCCGCGCCTGCGCGATCGGATTGTCGACGCTTTGGAGCGAACGATGTTGCCCGGGCTCAAGGCGGCCATCACCGCCGATTTCTACAAGACCCCCGAGGACTTCCGGGATGAATACCGCAGCGTCCACGGCGCGGGCTTTTCCGTGGCCCCCATCTTCCGTCAGTCCGCTTGGTTTCGTTTCCACAACCAATCCGAATCCGTGCGGAACCTCTATTTGGTCGGCGCGGGCACGCATCCCGGCGCTGGCGTCCCGGGCGTGCTCTGTTCCGCCAAGGTCATCGACGCCCTCATCCCGGCAGCCTCATGAGCCAGGCCCCCGCGCATGTCCCCTCGGCCGCGGCCGAAGCGACCTTGGCCCGCCAAGGGCGGAGCTTCCATTGGGCGCGCCGGCTGCTCGGGGCAACGCACGCTGACCGCGCGACGCGTCTTTATGCTTTTTGTCGGCGGCTTGATGACTTGGTCGACGAGGCGGCTTCGCCCGTGGAGGCGCGGTTGGCGCTGGCCGCGGCGGACCGCGCCATTACGGATGGACGGTCAGATGATCTGGTCTTGCGCGACGGGCTCGCGCTCATGCGAGAATGCGGCATCGCGCCAGGAATCGTGCGGGAGCTCATCGCAGGGATGGCGTCCGATGCCGAGACCGTGCGCGTGGTGGATGAGGCCGAGCTCGTGCGATATTGCTACCGCGCTGCTGGTACGGTCGGCCTGATGATGTGCCGGGTCCTCGACGCGCCTGAACCGGCGGCGGCAGCCCATGCCGTCGATCTCGGTATCGCCATGCAGCTCACCAATCTCTGCCGCGACGTCGCCGCCGACGCGCGGATGGGTCGGCGTTACTTGCCGGCCTGCCTCGTTGGCGATGTTGAACCGACCGAGCTTATTGACCCTTCGCCCGCTTTACAGCCGACGGTCCGCGCCGCGGTGGCACGACTGCTCGCGTTGGCTGAAACTTATTATGCCAGCGGCGAAGCCGGGTTGCCATTTCTGCCCGTGCGGGCACGTGCTGGTATTCTCGTTGCGGGCCGTGTCTATCGCGCAATCGGCCAGCGTCTGGCCGCGGCGGAGCACGCTTATTGGCAGGGCCGGGCATTTGTGCCGGACTGGCGGAAGGCAACGATCACCCTGGCGGCTTTGACGACGCAGCCGTTATGCGGCGCATTCTGGTCGCGCCCCCGAGCGCATTCCGCCTCCCTGCATCAGGCCCTCATCGGGCTCCCTGGTATCACCGCAAGTCATGGAGATTGACCTACTAATTTTGGGCGGTGGCGCCACTGGACTCAGCTTGGCCCGGCGGCTAGCTGAGCAGGGGCCGACGGCTCCGCGAACCTTGGTGCTCGAGAGCAGGGGGGCTTACGTCGACGACCGGACCTGGTGTTTTTGGATGCATCCCTCGGCGCAGCTGACTCATCTAGTACGTCGTCGTTGGTCGAAGGTATCGCTGGCCTCCTCGTCCGCTCGCGTGCTGGTGGACTGCGCAGAATTTCCTTACGCGCTTCTTCCTTCGGGCGGATTCTATCAGGAGAGCAGCGAGCTCATCGCCCAGTCGGAACGCGTGCGCTTGGCCTTGGGCGTGACCGTTCAGGGCGCACCGCGTAAGGTCGACGGTCTTTGGGCAGTAGAGACCTCGACTGGAGTCCTGCGAGCCCGTTGGGTTGTCGACACTCGTCCGCCGGCGACGCCCGTCGCGGGCGCGGCGATGCTCTGGCAGTCCTTTCTTGGTCAGGAGGTCGAATGCACGGGGCCGTTCTTCGATCCGACCGTTGCGGAGATCATGCACTTCACGGAAGGCGCGGCGGGGCAGATTCTCTTCCATTACCTACTCCCGTTATCGCCTACGCGGGCTTTGCTGGAAGTCACCGCCTTCGCGCCGTCGCCGGCCGGTCCGGACGCATTCCGGATGGGGCTCACTCGCTTCATCGAGCAGCGACTCGAGGGGCGGTCATATCGAATCCGGCGCGAGGAGCACGGCATCTTGCCGATGGGGCTGCCGTTGCCGAAGCCGCCACTGGATGCCTCCTTCGTGCGCGCGGGTCTATTGGCGGGCGGGGCGCGGGCGAGTAGCGGCTACGCTTTCCAGCGCATCCAAAGATGGGCGGAGGCGTGCGCCCGCAGTCTTGCTCAAGGGCGCGGACCCCGCGCGCACGCGGAGGACGGTTGGATTCTGCGGTGGATGGACGCGCTCTTCCTGCAGGTGCTTCGGCGACAGCCGGAGTTGGCGCCAACCATCTTCCTCGCCATGTTCCGCGAAGTCGCGCCGGCGAGGCTCGCCCGTTTCATGAGCGACCAGGGCACCTTGCTCGACGACCTCGCCATCATCGCCGCCTTACCGCCGGGGCCGTTTCTCCGGGAACTTTTTCGACCCGCTCCCAGCGTGGTGCGCCCGTGAACGCCGAGCGTCGCCAAGGCCTGATTTTCGGGTGCGTCGCATGTTTGGCAGCGGCGGCCTCCGGCACGCTGGGGCGATTCCCGCCGCAGCTAGAACTCATCGTCCTCGCCGCGCTGATCCTCGTCCTCGGCGTCCCGCATGGGGCCATGGATACGCTTTTCGCGCAGCGGCTCTACGGACTTAAGACGGCATGGGATTGGACCTGTTTCACGGTCGGCTATGTGACGCTCGCCGGCTTGGTGGTCGCCGCGTGGGTGTGGGCACCCGCGGGCTTCTTGGTGGGCTTCCTGCTCATCTCCGCTGCGCATTTTTCCGGCGATCCCGCGGCCGGGACGCCTTGGATTTCCCGCATCCTTTATGGGGGCGTCGTGCTGGTCTTGCCGGCCTGGAGCCATCAGGCCGAGATGAGCGGTTTATTCGGCCAGCTCGTCGGTCCGGAAGCGGCCGGAGTAATCATGCCGGTCCTGGGTTGGCTCGTCTGGCCGTGGGCCCTGGGGTTCATCGTGGCGATTGGTGAGCGCAGTGTGCGAGACCCCCTGACGGCTTTCGAATTCGCAGCGGTCGGCATACTTGCGCTCGTGGCACCTCCCTTGCTCGCCTTCACCTTATTCTTCTGCGGCATGCATGGTGCGCGCCACATCCTTCGTGCGTTCCGCTATTCCGGCCGGGACTCTTGGCGTTTTCTCGGCTGGGTCGCCCTACTGCCCATGATGGGGGTGGCACTGGCTTCCGCGGTGGCCTGGTATTTCCTGAAGGATACCCCGCTTGATGCGCGCTTGCTGCAGATCGTTTTCGTCGGCCTGGCGGCGTTGACCGTTCCGCACATGGTCTTGGTCGAAAGAGTCCGCCTGATGGGTTGGATCCGGCCGCCGGTTGCCTGAATAAAGGCTTAATCAGCGGACGATTTGCAACAATTGGCGGATTCGTAATATGGGAAGCATGAAAGTAATGCGGACGCTCGCTTATGCCGGGCTGGTCGCCTTTATCGCCGAGGGCTGCACAGGCGCGCCGTCGACGGGCTTCGCCTTGCCTAACCTCGCGGCGTACCAGTGGCAGTCGCGGGTCCTGGTCATCGATACGCCGACCGAACGGGACGACGAGTATCTGCGGCAAATCAGGGTTTTCGAAGCCGCTCAGGCGGGCTTGCTGGAACGCAATTTGCAGATCGTCATCCGCCCACTCGCCCCCTCCTTCCGAGTGCGCTTAGTGGGCAAGGATGGCGGCGTGAAGCTGGACCGGAACATACCCGTGGAGTCGGCGGCCCTCTTCGCCTTGATCGATGCCATGCCTATGCGGAGGGCGGAGATGTCAGGTCGCTAAATGCACACACCGGACCGTGTTTGTTGACTAAAAAACCCACCCGATTGATTGCTCCCCGTGGCGCGTTAGCCTAAGCCGACAAGAAACCGAGGAGCTCAGACCTTCGGCTTGTTGTCGGAGTTGGCGCGCTCGTCGGCGTTCATTTTCTTGAGCCGCTGCATGGCAGAAAACATTGCGATGCCGAACAGCGCGAAGATGAAGACCGCGAAATGGGGGACGTATTCATTCATCTTTAGAATTCTCGATGGCTTTCAGGTAAATGCCAAAGGCAAGGATGGAAGGAGCCCAAAGGCCGACGAAGATCGCCTCCAACTTATAGTCCGACAAATAAAGGATCTTCGAAAAGATGATGACCAAGAAAACCGCTATAAACAGCAGTCGATCGGTTAAGGTAAACTTGTTGAGCATGTCGAGGGAGCGATGATCGACGAATATACCCATAGTTCCGTTGGAGTCAAATATCCTAAGAGGTCTCTAGGAGGCCCATCGGTGTAGGGTTGGGTATCACGACCCTGGCCGAGCGTTAAATGGCCCCTGTCGAGTGGCTGGTGAGGGGGACGTCGCGCCAGGGGTTAGGCTATGCCGCGGGTTGGGGCGCGTCCAAAGCGCATGACTCATAATGGGGTCAGACCCAATGAACTTGCTTATCGGGTGATAAAGTCGCGGTCGGTGGCATGGCACCAGAGGCGATAGACGTTGAGGACGTTTTTCCGGATGCCGGTGACGGGTATCTTAAGGAAGCCATTGCGCTTCGCGGCCTCGAAGAGAATCCGCTCCTTCTGGGTCAGCCGATGCCCGACCCCGCGATTGCCGATCTTCCCCCGGGTCGACTCCCCGCGACTGAGTCGCTCGATATCGTTCTTGTCGGGCTTGGGCATGCGAGGAACCCTAAAGCGGAAGGTCCAAAGCGCAAATGGGTGGGAGGGAAAGGGGTCGGGCCGCTTCTGTCGTTAGACGGTCTGACCATCGTCAGCCGAAACCCTGTCGAGGAAGAATATCAAAAACCTTCCCCGTAGGGGAAAGCGGAGAAGATGTCCGTGAGGGGGGCGGTGTTTTCGGAAAGACGGGGTATACTACTGACCACATGTCCCGCTATACCCTGCAATCCAGTCCCTTCCGTCAGAACGTCCGTCCCGTCATCTGGCTCGACGTGGAGAAGCGGACCGCCGACCCGGAGCCGGCGCTGACGTCGGTGCTCTGGGCCGAGGGCTTGAAGACCTATGCCCATGATACCATCCTCGTGGCGTCGGCCAAGGCGCGCGGTCTGGAGTTCCTGCCGTGGTTGGAGCTGGCCGTGAAGGTCGTCCGAGTCGCCCAAGCCACCGATAGCCTCATCGCCGGCTACAGCATCCCGGAGCGCGACCTATTGATGAAGGCGTGTCCGGAGCAGGCTGAGTGGATCAAGTCGAACTACCTGAACGCGAACGCCGCCAAATGGTTCAAGAACCACCGCCCGAAGCTTTACGCCCAGGCGTGTCGAACCGCCGGCGAGCGCCGCAAGCCCGGCCTGAAGGATTTTCTCATCCAGCCCGCCATCGGCTACCCCTACAAAAAGTATCTCCTCGCCGTGCAGCCGGGCTCGATCTTGGACCGCCTTCGGACGCTCCTCGCCAAGCGTGGCGGCGTGCACCGCGACCTCACGGACGAAGCCCGCCGGGATTGGACCAACCTCATCGAATACAACCGCCAAGACGTCTTGGGCATGCAGCACCTGGTGCAGTACGTCGATGCGGCGGGCGCCGATAGCAAGGCTGGCTAGGTTGGCACGCAGCGCCAACCCTGCCTCGAGGCAATGAGGACCGCACTTGGTGCGGTCCCTCCCCGCGCCGATACGCACGCGGCCGCTATGTCACTCTATGACAAGCGGGCGGGTGGACGGATGGGATGAGCGGGGTATGTTATCGATACTATGAGTTCCTGCATTGGCCCAAATGGCTTCCACGACGGCGAAGCCCCTGAATACAACAACTACGAGGACGATGACGGCGATGCGCTGAGCAAGCTGTGCGACAACCCAGCCTACCTCGTGGTAGGGGCGGACGACGACTTGGTCAATAACCTGCCGGGCTGGGTCGAAGATCTCCTCACGGAACATGAAACCCTGGCCGCACAGGCGGAGAAGATCGGGTTGGAGCCTTATTTCTACATCAGCACGCCCGACCGAGGCGACAACGGCGAGTTGTGTGAGTTCCTCGGCGAACTGGGTTTCACGACCGATTCCAGCTACATCGAGCGGGGCCCGTTGTCGTCCATCGATGGGGTGGTCTACGTCCGGAAGGCAAAAATCCCTTCGCTTGAAAAGCGGGCGCACCGAAAACTAGAACGCGCCCGTCGGACGATTATCAAGGAAGCCCGGAAGACGCTCAAGCCCACAAGGGTGAAGGCGGCGCAGGTCGATGAGGAATTGGCCCGCCTGGTATGTCAGGCACAGCTTTCCGACCCAGCCTACCGGAAGAAGCTCGAGGCACTAGACGAGCTGGAGCGTTCCGCCGACGTCAGCGCCGAGATCCTGAAAGAGACCCGCGCCGAACTGGCCCGGTGGAAGTCGCAGGCCGAAGGGGCGGCCGCCAATCTGGCCGGCATCAATCGACGCATCCTGCACTGGGTCGATGTCGCGCGTGCGCAGTCGGATCGCTTTGCGGCTTGGGCCTGGGCGGTCGCCGCCGAGTTCGGGATCCAAATCCAGGGGCCATTGCTCAAGCTGGCCGATGGCCGCGCCTTCGCCGTCGACCAGCTTTTCGGCGCCAGCTTGGCCAACAGTGCACCGGCCGTGGTCGCAGCCATCAACGCGCGCGAGCCCGGTGTCCAGTGGCTTGCCATCGATGCATACGTCAGGCGCGGTCAGTTCAACGCCGGCTCCCTCAGCTGGGGCGAAGCCGTGGAGCGGTCCCAACGACGGCTAACTTGGAACCAAGCATGGTGGGTCATCTTGGGCTTTCGTTTGACTGGCTTGCAGGGCTATCTTTTCCGTCGTGAGCAACGGGCGGTCCCGGAGGCCGGCACCGAGCAAGCGCCAGCCTTACCAAAGGGCGGCCTTGGTTTGAGTGCAGAGCAGCAAACGCGGTGGGACGAGCTCCTTAAGGAACATTGGGGTGAAGGTATCTACTTTGCGCCTTGGGATCCACCGCGATAAACCGAAGCCCAAAGGCCGCTAGGTTGGCACGCCGTGCCACCTCTACCCGAGGCAGGAGCATAACCTCCATTCAACGAATCGCCCAGCCAACGAGTCATCACCTTGAAAGGGGAACGGGAATCCGGAAAGTATATGCGGATAACGGCCGTGGTACATCCTGACCGCTTTGGGTTCATCGGCCCACGCTTGACGGCCGGGTGGGTCTGGGCCTCGCTAGGGGGATGAGTTCCTACCGCCACATCGTGATGTTCAAGTTCAAGGACGACGCTCCGGCCGCGAAGGTACAGGGCGTCGTCGCTGCGTTCAAGGCGCTGCCGGGCAAGCTGCCGGCGATCCAGGCGTTTGAAAGCGGGACCAACGTGAGCCCGGAAGGCCTCGACCAAGGCTTCACCCATATCTTCACGGTGACCTTCGCGTCGAAGGAAGTCCTCGTAAAGCAGTACCTCCACGAACCAGCGCACCAGGAATTCGTCGCTCTCCTCGGCGGCGTCCTCGATAAGGTCTTGGTGGTGGATTACGTCGCGGGCTGAATCGAAGGTAGGGTCGGGACTGCGTACCGACCTAAGGTGGCGTTAGACGATAGCGGGCCGCCTAGGTAATCTGCGTAGTGCGGCGAACGGACGCGACGCAGTCGCGCCCCTACCCGCGAGCGTTGCTCGCGAGGGGCAATTAGGACCGCACGTGGTGCGGTCCCTACCCGAGGCATAGCCATACCCGATACCCCCAACCCCCAACCCGATACCCAATGTACCTCCTAAATTCATTCCTGGCGGAGGGGAAGGGATTGGTTCGCTTCGCTCAGGGCAAAGCCCCGTTGCCTTTGGCAACGCCCATCTCCGCAAGGCAAACGCCTTGCTCCGTCGACCCCCTCCGGTGGTTCTCATCCCTTCGGCTGGTTTCTACGACCATACTCTATACTCGAGACTCCCTACTCTTGTTCATTAAATTATCCTGGCGGAGGGGAAGGGATTGGCGGCGCTACGCTTGGGGCTGAAGCCCCAATCCTGCGGATTGCCTGTTCGCCCATACGGACTCACCGAACCCAAGGGTTCTCATCCCTTCAAAAATTCCTGGCGGAGGGGAAGGGATTCGAACCTCCTGTACTG
>SXGQ01039933.1_pt1 | contig 15171 bp, 21 predicted proteins | sample 3178371 | NCBI WGS metagenome assembly SXGQ01 (sample SAMN11356859, study PRJNA531348) | freshwater metagenome | isolation source: freshwater sample F1-20 | place: China: Fuxian Lake, Yuxi | collected 2017-12-25
AACTTTCTGGCCATGTCGGCACCAGGGAAGTCTCCGTCCAGTGAGTACCTGCAGTAGAGAGACAGGATGCTGGACGCACTGAGCTGAGCTTCAGCGGGAGTCCGGAATCTCCAATGCGGCAGGATCTCTGACTTGTAGGGTTGGACCAGAAGAACGCCCTGTTCTCCTCTTCCGACTCTGTAGAGATGAGGTGTCTCTCGCATGTTCATGTCCCCGTAGGGAAGGTTGTAATTAAAAGGAACCATTCTTTTTGAATCTGATGATTGGTGACTCTGGCACCCCTTGGTGGCGGAGTCACTGTACGAAACAGGGGTTCCGGTTGGGTAATTTTTTTTTTGGCTAGTTTTGGGAGGTAGAAAAACCCCGGTATGCCGAAAGAATTCTCTAGGGTTTGGTTTTGCCCGAATAATTTAAAAAAAGGAGCCCGCACATGGATAGTAAAGCAAGAGAGATAGATGGAAGCCAGTTCAGACAGGTTGTCCTGGAGAACCGAAAGCCAGTCATGGTTGATTTTTACGCCCAGTGGTGCGGACCTTGTCGTCTCATGTCACCGGTACTTGACCGGTTGGCAGGTGAGTGGGCAGAACGCGTGGAGATCGTGAAGATAGACACAGACAAGGCGGGTGAGGTCTGTCGTGAGCTGGGGATACAGGCACTGCCAACGGTCGTCATATTTTGGGCAGGAGAGGTCGTTGACCGACTAGTTGGTTTCCGTGGCGAAGACGCACTGCGCAGGGAACTGAAGCGGGCCGAAGAGATCTGCGCCCAGTACTCCCGGTCCCTAGACAGTCCCGAGACCGGGCACCGAGAAGGGGCGGACTAAGGGCGGCGTGGCGCTAGAGGAGGGGTATATTTAGAGAGACGTACCTATCAGAGTCTCCGCTCGGCTCCCCACGGGTGGTGGGAACTCAGGATTCACCCACAACCCATGGTGTAGCCAGTACTGGGAGTACTGGTTGCGAGTGTTCCAGATCTCCTCACGTGTCCACCCATACGTGTGGAATGGCAGCCCCCAATGCATGCGCAACAGCAGGAAGATCCCGATCCCAGTCTCAAAATTCCTGGTGAGGTAGGGAGCACTGAATGCAAAACGGAAAGGAAGCAACCAGGCAAACTCCCCCTGCTGGACGGGGCTGGATCCCTCGAGAGCCCGCATTCCCTCGAGCGCCTCCCCAATGAAGGCCTCACCACTCGCTCTGGACAGACAACCCACAGGTATGGGATCCGCAGGTAGACGATAGAGAGGCGCCTCCCTCTTCCGGGTCTCCCAGTCAGCGACCGAACGGGCGTCCAAAGCGGCCTGAACGAGTGATGCGACGGAGCCTACATGCTCCGCCTTCAAAGCACTGAGATCTGATACCTCCCCGTACAGACTGTAGATAGAATTAATCAGCAGCATTGTCCCCCGAATGGCAGGATCTGGGTCAACGGCTCGGTTGTGGGTGTGCTCAATAATTGAAAAATCAGTACGTTCCACCCCCGAAATGTGGAGGAAGTTTTTCACAAATGTGGAAAGGTAGACAGGTTCAACCCGAGGAAAAGGACGCATAGGCTTTAAAAAAATAACGAATCAATTATTCACAAACGTACCTTTTTCTCGTCCAAATTAAGAGAATTACAAAAATGACAAGTTTAGTAAAAGAGAATTATTCACACGTCAGAAAAATGACGGATCGCTCAAAATCAGGAAGCACTGAACTTCTTAAACTGAGGAAACACCACCTCAGCTCGTGTGACCTCTCGTGTGTGAGTAGGGCTTGGTCAGACGGGGTCTGGGTAGCACCGTACCGCAAAGGCATACGTTCCTGCTTCGTAGGCGCACTCTGGGAACTTGGCAAGGACACGCCCCACAGAACAGAGGATGTTTGCGAAAAATTCGTCGATATCGCTGCCCTGACGAACCTCAAGGCAGGTACCGTTCTTGACTCCTATAGGAAGAGAAGAGCTGAATCCGAGGGCCTCAAGAACATGATCGACATCGGTCGGGAGCTCCAGAGGCTCTCCGGCATGCATCCCTATGGCCTCAAGCTGGCACAGATAGGACATTCTGTGGATATCTTGAGCATAAGTGGAGAAACCCACATCCGCTTGACTTCACATGTCCAGGGAACGGTCGTTGTCCCCCGAAATGACCTGGTTGCCCCATACCGGAAGAACACAGTACCTGCGGAGGTGGAACTGACATCGGATCTGCCAAATTCCAGAAGATGGACAACAATCCGCGAGATCCGTGGCTGCGACTGTGATGGCGAAAATTAATCGGATGAAAGTTTCCGGAAAGCGGTTCTGAAAATTACATCGGCCTCATCTGCACGGCACCCCTTGCGTAGAGGGGTGCGTTGTGCTATACTGTCCACTTTGACGAGTTGTCCAAGACCGGGGCAAAAGTTTCATCGTGAGAATAGGCTAATATGGTTCGCCCCATTTTCTGATCTAAGAGGAGAAATTAATCATGGCTCGTACAAAGGGGACTGTGGAGGGAATTGTCGGCAAGGTTTCCCTCGGCAGACAGGTTGAGTTCTTCATCCAACTGTTCGGTTGGGACGAGGAGAGGATTGTGGCTGCTCTCCTTGCCACCGATCCGACCATTTCCGATCCTGAGAAGATGAAGAATCTCAGGAATCTTATCCGTGTAACAAAAAGCAAGTTCAAGCAAGAAACTCAGGAGAGTGACATGATTGATGGCGTAATCGGCAGAGGCGAAATGGTTGGCTTTGACAGCATCAAGGCGCAGCCAGTTGACCGCATTGCCTGTGGAATCAGCCAAATTGACGAATTGTTTGGTTATTCCGATGAGTTCAAGCGTTGGGGATTCCCGCGTGGTCAGGTGAGCCTTATTGCGGGAAGTCCGGGTGTCGGCAAGACCCGACTCATGGTTGCCGTATGCGGCTCCATGACGGAACCCGGAACCAAGCGGAAGTCCACGGCTGTCTACTTTCAGAACGAGTTTGCCCTAAGCCAGTTCAAAGTCATGTCTAGCCGCGTAATCAAGGAAGGCAGTCGCTTCATCTGCGGCGATCTACACAGATTGAAGGATCAGTTGGATTGGATCACAGATCAGAAACTTTGCCCTGACCTTGTTGTCGTTGATTCGATTCAGATGCTTGCAGAGGCAAAGAACAGATCAGGCATTGAGCGGTGCATTGCTGCCTACAAGTGTGCTGCAATGGAGCGAGGTTTCCATGTCTGCTTCATCGGTCAGTTGAACAAGCAGGGTGAGGTTGCGGGTAGCCGAAGCGTGGAACACCTTGTGGATCAGGTATTTACGGCGAAAACCGCCTTTCTTCCAAATCAGTTCTCTCTCCATGTCACGAAGAACCGTTGGGGTCGTTCGGGTATCTCTGCCCGGTTTGAACACCACGGGTTCGGAGTCCGCTGCGTCAGCGAAGGGCTAGGTTCGGCGGAAAAATAATTAATCGGTACAAAAGTCTCAAACTTCTTTCCCCAAACTTACATCAGGGGAATAGACTAATGGAGTGACCAACAAGAACTCTCAGCGTTGAGAGTCAAGATTGGTCAATAACAAGTAAGGATACAGTAATGTCTAATCCCATTGTTCGTCCGTCCGCTGTCTACAACGCAACCACCGGGGAATACGATTGCTCGGTCACGAAGGATCAGGCGATCCTGTCCGCAGCCATCTCCTCCTGCTTTGGTTCGGGTGAGGCTGATAAGGCAATCATCGCCGCTTGCAAGCGTTCGTTTGAGCCGAATCAGCAGTACCACTTCGATGCCAACATCCGCATCCGTGGAACGCTCAAGACGCAGAAGCCCCGCGTCTGTGCGGTCAAGGCGAAGGACAACTACAAGGCGGCTCTCATCGAACTCCTCAGCGATGCAGCCGTTCCTCAGTCGGTCAAGGACCGCATCCGCATCAAGTTCACCGCTGAGTCCGCTCGGCGTGACGGCTTCGACACCAAGACCATCCTCACCTCGGTTGACCCCGCCGTGCGCGAGACAATCGAAGGCATGGACCGTTCGCTCCCCGAAGAAGTGACCTACCCGCCGTCCGTCAGCGGAACGGTCACTTGGGAGACTGTCGAAGTTCCCGCCACCCGCTCGGAGCCTGAGCGCATCCCGGTCAGTACGGGAGGAAAGGCGATCACCACGAAGGGCAATGAGGACAAGCCCTCGCCGCGCAAGCGCGTGAGTGGTCGCTGAAACAGACACCGCAAACCCTCCCGGCATGGTTTTCTTGCGCCATGTCGGGAGGGAATCTTTCATCCCGTGAATAGGCTAATGGTGCTTACAAGGAGAATCCGATGACTACCAAGACAATCGCCCGAATGCCGCTTGCATCAATGGTCAAGGTCGATGAACTCATCTCCAAGTTGGAGAAGCGTGACCGTGACCGCGAGGACTTTATGATCCTTGACCCTAAGGATGTGGACTTGCGCTACGAGATCGGGGACAAGGAGGCGGGAGAGAAGGACAAGTTCCTGATGACCTTCAACGACAGGGACATTGAACTGTCGGACTCCGCTATCTCGTCCGCTTGCAGGATGCTCAAGACAACTCCTCAATATTTCCGCGAGAACTTCTCTGATTGGCAGCGGAAGTTCTGCTCAGATTTCTCGTCAGCGATGAGGCACAACGAGCGTGGCTGCTACGCCCGTACCGACTGCCTCCGCGATGGAATCAGCCGAAGGGTGGAAAGTTTCGTTGGTGGCAACTGGCAACTGAATGTCGGTGAAAGCACCATCGTCCGTGGAGTCGCGGAAAGGCTGAACGCTCAGTACGGCGACAGCATCCTCGGTGTGCAAGTCGTGACCGAAGGCGGTCGCAACAGCGTGTACCGCTTCGTGTTCGGCAACACGATCATGGGCAACGACAACCATGTGAAGATGTATCCCATGATCTCGCTGATCCACAGCCCGTATGGATTCAGCACTACTGAACTCTCGCTCGGCATCTACCGCGTGATCTGCGAGAACGGTGCTTTGCGCCGTGACTTCTCTGCGGGAACCGCCAAGTGGAATCAGCGCAGCAATCCCGACACATTCTTCTCCAAGATGAACGGTGCGATTGACGCTGCGGGAGACTTCTCAAACGAGTGCAAGCGTCACTTTGAGCGAATGGTTGAAAAGAGGATCAATCACCATCCTCTCATCGTCCTCAAGAGCCTGTTCAACGGCAAGGCGATCACCAACGCTCACCTTGAAAGTGCAACGATGTTCCTGACGGAGCGTGACATCAGGACGGAGTACGATATGCTCAATGTCCTGACAGACTCCGCAAAGACGCTCCACCCGCTTCAGAAGCGTCAGGAAGCAGAAAGCAACGCCCTCCGCATTGCCATGCATGGAGACGGGTTTGGCGGATTCGTCACGGAATCCCGTCTTGCCGAAATGGAACTTCTTGAGTCCTGATAACACGCCAAAATTACATCGCGGGAATAAAGTAATATAATCAGGAAAGCATTTGACTATTCTCGGCAAATGGCTATCCTAAATTGAAGTTAGGCGTTCCTAACAGATCACTTACTCGGAGATTCAACACAATGGCTAGAACCGCTACTCCTACCGTGACCGACTTCTCGGTCGAAACCATCCGCAAGTTCGCTCTGTCGAACAAGTCGTTCATCGCTGCCATCAACAAGCGGCGCAGGGAACTGACGAGCCAACTCAGCGAGATCGACACGATGCTCGGTAACGAGGAAGAGGCTCCTCGCGGCAAGCCGGGTCGCAAGCCCGGTCGCAAGCCCGGTCGCAAGCCGGGTCGCAAGCCCGGTCGCCCCGCTGCGGTTAAGCGTGGTCGCCCTGCCAAGAAGAAGGCAGGTAAGGTTGGTCGCCCCCCGATGAAGAAGAAGCGGGCTTCGGCTCCCGCCGCTTCCGGCACAGGTCGCGGTCGTGGTCGCCCGTCGAAGGGCAAGCACTCGCTCCGTGATGCCGTCCTGACTGTGATCCGCAACAACAGCGGTCGCGTGGATGTCAGCGAGATCATCAACCACCTCAAGAGCGCGGGTTACGATGTGTCTGCCAAGACCATCAATGTGATGATCCAACACGCTCTCAGCGCACTCGCTAAGGACGGCATGATTGACCGTTCGGAGCGTGGTGTGGCGAAGATCACCGCGAAGGGTTCCACCGCTACCGTGGTGATCGAAGCGGCTGATAACGCTGCGGAATCCTCGGAAGCCGCCGCGTAAAAAATCCCAAATAGTGGGTGACGGACAGGAGAGCAGGGTCGTATACTCTCCTGTCCCCACCCCCTAAAGGGAACACCAAGCCCCCGGAAGGCGGTAGAGGTTGACTGCAAAGTCCCTCTACTGCTTTTTTATTAACCACCTTTTGCCGATACAGACTTTGTGTTCGTAATCTTCAATGCGGGACTGTGGCGGAATCGGCATACGCAGCAGACTTAAAATCTGCCGACCTCAAAAGTCTTGTGGGTTCAAGTCCCACCAGTCTCACTAATGACCAATCAGTCAAAAACTTGGACAGCAATGGTTCAGCAGCAAGAGGATGAAATCTTCATCCCTTTGCCTGATGAATTAATTAATCAATTGGGTTGGACCGATGGAGACAACCTCAATTTTCAAATAAAGGATGGCTCCCTGATTTTGAGTAATCAGTCAATCCGAAAGTCGGAGTGATTGTTCTCAAATCAAGGGAAAGGAGACAATATGTTTTGGGCAGTTGTTTTTTCTGTTGGAGCAGGAGTGTTTGGTTATTGGATGGGTTTCAAGGAAGGCAAGAAAGACGGATTTGCCTTAGGTGAATCCACAGGCTACAATAGGGCGAAGTCCAAGTATGACATACCTTTACGCAAGAGCGTGAACCATCAGGTCAAGCCAAGCGTAAGAGCAAAGTCAGGATCAGTTGATACCGTATGGATGGGCTAGTGCCATCCAAGTCATGCAAGGAAGCAATTTTAAGTCCCGTTTTTAGGAGTTGTTAACAATGAGCATGAGTGAAAATACCGTCAGCATGAGACTGAATCCCACTTTCCCCGAGGTTGAAAGGGGAGTTTCCGCCTCAAGAGTTTCGCGTCCGAAGAGTTTCATCTTCCCCCAAGCACCATTCGCTGCGGGAAGCATCTTCATGTGCGTGAACCAGGAAATGGCAAAGGAACTGATCGCTTTGATCAGGGACACTTGCTGCGATGATCGTGGCAATGTCGTTGAAGATGGCTGCAACGAGGAACTCGTTGGGCTTGCCGACAAGTTGCAGAACAACATGGACTTCAGCGACTTCCACAGGGAGCGCAGACGAAGGTTCTACAACGCGAACCACGGAAACGACTGAAGCATTTGCTCAGTCATTCAAAAGGGCCGCACCGAAAGGTGTGGCCTTTTTTTGTCCAAACGGAAGACTGAACCGTATGTTTGGTTTGAAGGGAGATTAGCTTAGCGGCCTAAAGCCTTCGACTCATAATCGAAATACCACTGGTTCGAATCCAGTATCTCCCACTCGTTGATTTCTAAGAATCTCGCTAATAAAGGAAATAGAAATGGCAAGAACATCTCGTAATTCTCATGGCAATCTCAAATCCATCAGCGTCCGTGACGAAGAGAGTGCAGCCCGTTACATTGACGCTTTCGCTGGCACGATTAATTCTTCTCCCGCATCAAACGGGGCTTATTCCAAAGCCGTGAACAATGGCGGTTGGACTAACCCATCCGGTCCTTTTGGGCTGACCAATCAGGGACTCATCAAGAGTGTCGTCTGGTCAGTCTCGATTCTCTCGTCCCGCGCAAAGAACGGGGATGCAGAGGCAAGAGAGATCATTGCGTCTCTTGAGCCGATCATCAACGGAGCGCAGGACCGTCCCGTGGCTGCTCCGGCTGTTGCAATCGCCAGCAGCAGCCAACCCGCTGAGGTGGCCTGAGGGCGGAGTGAGGGAATCTAGGGAACGCTCACCTTCGGGTGGGCGTTTTTTACATCCGGGGAATAAACTAATGGTGGAGACTCAAGAATGACCAACCAACAAGAACGAATGGCTTGGGAACTTCACAAGAACAACAGGATCAACAGCAGACCTGTGCCACCGGACATGAATCGAACCTGCTACGAGGTGTTCGATTCGTTCGATGAGTTTGTGATGAACGGCAGCCCGTATCATCTTAACGGGTGTGGAGGTCTGCCACCGCAATTCGTGCAGACGGCATCTTCTTCCGTGCCGATGGTTGAGTACCACGAACAGGATCACGGACAGGTCAGCGAATCCGTCATCGTCAATCAGGATTCAGGCATCAGCCCTCAAACCGATGCAGCCCTGTGGTCGCAGGCCACCGGAATCCCTTTTACTCCCTACTTCGGAACCATCGGCGCGGAACATATGAGACTTCTGCGCGAGATGAATCAGGGATACAGGTGGTAATAAAGTGATTCGTCATTTCGGATATGCCTGTCAGAACATGACATTGAGTGAGTTGATCAAGCCCAAGAGCAAGAGGGTTTTCACAGACCGCACTCTCAGGCTTGCCAATTTCAGCATCCGAAGAGTAGATGAACTGATCCTTCAAAATGTGAAGGACTTGCTCAAGATCATCCATTGGAACAAGGATCACGGAATCCACTTCTTCCGGGTGGGAAGCAATGTGTTCCCATTCATGGATCACCCGGAACTGAAGTACGGTATTGATGATCTTGCACACGCATCAGACATCAAGGCAATCATCGCAAGGGCAGGAGAAGTGGCGCACTCAGCAGGAATGAGACTCAGTTCTCATCCGGGTCCGTACACCTGTCTTGCATCTCCGGATGAAGCGATTGTCCAAAAGTCAATCGACTCGCTCAATATGCACTCGCTCATGGGTGATCTGCTCGGTCACGATGAGTTCGTCATCAACATCCATGTTGGTGGCTCATATGGTGGAGATTTCAATGGGACGGCAGACAGGTTCATCGCCAACTGGAACAAATTGTCTGATCGGGTAAAATCTCGCCTTACCATCGAAAACGATGACAAGAAGAATATGTGGACCGTTGACAAACTCAACGACCTCATCTGCAAAAGAATTAATCTGCCAATTGTGATGGACATCCATCACCACAGACTCAACCCCGGAACTCTGTCCGTAGAGGATGCCCTGATGACTTCCTTGATTACTTGGAAGGGTGGAAGAGTTCCTAAGATTCATTATTCGGACCCGCGTGATGAAGAGTATCCTCAAGCCCACCATGACTTCGTTGATGGATGGAAAGACCTTCCCGATGTCGGGATGGATTTCGACTGTATGCTTGAGGCGAAACACAAAGAGTTGGCATTGCTCAGGTTACGCGAACGAATCTGAGAAACTTTCATCCGGTGAATAAATTAGTCCTGCCCAAGTGGGCGGGACTTGTCTTTTTCGGGACAGTCAGAACTTACATCGAAGAAATAAACTAGCGTCACTAAGGAGAAATCACCATGTCACCCACTACTGCTGCAATCAACAAGTTCAACGGCGTTTTCGTTCCCCCGGTCAATGACACCTACTTCATCACCGCAGAGGTTGAGAGCCTTTTCAACCGACTGAGCGTTCTGTCCAAGAACAAGACTCAGAAGATTCTTCTGCAAGGGGCGCATGGTGCAGGAAAGACTGAGATGGCGATGCAGTACGCAGCCCGTGTGAACAAGCCCATGCTCATCATGGACTGCGCCAACCTCAAGGAGCCGCGTGATTGGTTCGGCTACAAGACCATCGTGAACGGAGAGATCGTGTGGCACGAATCTCAGTTCGACCGTGCAATCAGCGCGGGTGGTCATGTCATCCTGCTTGACGAAATCAACCGTGTTCATCCTTCCGTCCTCAACACTCTTATCCCGCTGCTTGACGGTCGTGGATTCACCTACCTTGAGGAAAAGGGAGACTGCATCCGTGTCGGCAGCGAGACTGTGATCTTTGCGACCATGAATGAGGGCGCGGGTTATACGGGTACGAGTGCGACCGACATCGCTCTGCGCGACCGCTTCTCTCGCATCGTTGAGGTTCAGTATCTTGCGAAGGCGAAGGAGATCGAACTGATCTGCAAGCGCACGGGCATCAGCAAGGCTGACGCTACAAAGTTGGTGGACATCGCCAATCAGATTCGCAAGAAGAGCGTTGGCGTTGGATCGTCCTTCTCTATGGGCTTCTCAACCCGTCAGTTGATCGCTGTCGCTGAGGACTTCGTTATTGACGGCTCCGACTCGCTTCAGTTCACCATGACCAACCTGTTCTCTGCCGAAGGCGGGACGAACAGCGAACGCGCCGCCGTTCTTCAGTTGATTCAGGGCAAGTTCGGCAGCGGCGAGGAATCCGCCAAGAGCAAGATCAAGGGCGAGTGAAAGTTACATCCGCTGAATAAAGTAGTCGTACAAGGAGACTTCCCATGAGCAAGAGAAACGACAAAGAAGGTCAATCCGAAGGTGGTTGGTGGTTTGACCGCTACGACTATGATTACCGTGATTTCTCGTATAGCCGCGAGAGTGGTTCCCGTGGTTGGATGAGCAAACTCGGTGGCTACGATGACTACGGCTACTCGGGTTGGTACGGTTCTCGCAAGGACGATCCGAAGTGGGTCTTTCAGAACCTTCTCAATCAGTTGCAGAACAGCGCGAACATCATCGGTGATACCAATGATGGTGTCATCAAGGTCAAGTGGTCGAATGGGATGGATCGCAACAGCGCGTCAGATACGGTTGTTTTCCTGTCTCCCGACAACCTCACCAACAAAGATGGAGAGATCGAAGAAGAGACTGTTGATGCCATGACGGGCAAGGTCTACCTTGCATCAGCCATGCGTGATACGGTTGATGACGATTCGTACCTTGCTGCTCAGGTTGCCCGTGAGAAGTCGCAGAAAAGCCACATTCATCGTGGTGCTGTGAAGATTTGGGAAGCAATCGAAACCTCCATCGCTCGTCACAAGGTGATTGAGGATTGGGTGGGATTTGCTCCCTATATCTGCAAGGATTCGGAACGATCATCTGCATCAAAGGATCAGATTCAGAAGTTCATTGATGCTTCTTCTGAAGAGCCGAACATTGATGCTGCGGTATTGGCTATCTCTTGGAATCTCTTGAACCCAAATGATCGCGTCAGGATTCCCGACTGCTACGACTCCTGCGTTGATGCAGCAGCGGATGCTCTAAGCAAGGAGATCAATCGGAAGGATCGTTTCCGTACTGCGTTCTCTCTGTCATCGAAGATCGCATCTCTGCTCCCGAAGACCCCGAAGGAAGAGGACAGCAGCGAGGGCGATGGCGATGGTGATGGAGAGAATAGTGAAGATGAGTGCAACTGCGCTGATTGTCGCAGCAAGCGCAAGCAGGAGCAGGAGAAGTCCCGTAAGAAGGAAGAGAAATCTTGTCCGAAGGTGTTGGACAGTTCCCTTCTTGGGGATCGCGTGGAGAACGCGACTGATGAATCTCTTTCTAATCAGGATGCGGAGAGAGATGATGAAAGCGACACCGACAAGAAAGTGGACATTACTCTTGACGGCGATGGCGATTTCTCCAATAGCCATGAGTTCGTGATTGCCGGGGAAGGCAACAATGCTCAGTTCAATGCTGTGCTGAAGAAGCACTCGTCTGCCATCCGTTCGATTCGCAACAGTCTTTCGTTCCGCAACAACTCCATGAAGATGCCATCGTATGGTCATCGCTCAGGAGACATTGATGAGAACGCCCTGTTCAAGATCAAGATGGATGATGACAGGATCATGCTTCGCAGCGATACCATCTCTGAAAAGAACATCGCCGTGTGCCTTCTTGTTGATGAGAGTGGTTCGATGGACGGTGAAAGAGTCCGCAATGCGCGTGATGTTGCAATCACTCTTGCTTCTGCATTGGGTGGCGTAAGTGGGATCGTCACTTCAGTATATGGTCACACGGCAGAGGAGGAGGTTGATGGATGCACCATCAGGGAGTATTTCACTCCTCGCAATCCAAAACTCTCATCCTGTATGTGGATGTCGGGTCGTTGCGAAAACCACGATGGCTTTGCGATTCAACACACCGCCAATGCGTTCTACCGTGACTACGGAGCCTATGATCGCAAGATCATGTTCGTCATCTCTGATGGTCAACCCGCAGGGTCTAACTATGGCGGATCGACAGCCCGTAAGCACATGAAGAAGGTTTCTGATGCCTGTCGCAGCAAACTCGGCATTGAGGTTTACGGCATCGGTATTGACCGTGCATACGAGGACAGGCTTGGCAACGAGATGTATGGTCAGGGCAACTTCGTGGTCTTGGACGATGTTTCCTCGTCACTTCCGATCATGTCTCGCTTCATCCGTCAGGTTGCGATGTCAATGAAGAAGTGACAAAAATCCAAAAATCTTGGAAGGATTATTAATCGGCTGTCGATAAACATAATCCACATCGGCAGACCCAACCTTACCGTAATTCAAATAATCGGTACAAATGGGAATCATTCTAGTCCCCCATCCTCACGGGTGGGGGATTTTACATCCGGGAAATAAAGTAGTGGTGTCCGAATGCCGCTGTCAGCCGTATCATAAAAAAAGAAAGGGGCGGGTCGAAACCCACCCCAATCTCTACAAGAATGAACTAACTAATCAAGCCTTCTTGTTCCAAGGGAAAAACTTATTGACCCACTCCCAAAGGGGTGCGCCAACTAAGGCTCCTGCAACGAACACGACAACGCTGTAGAAAACCGTACCAAGCGTACTGTTAAGAATCTCCTGCATAGTTACCTCCTTTAAAAAAGATTAAGGGTATTTCGACCAAATGGACAACTTTCCTCTTTATCTCCGTCAGTTGGAAAGGGTCATGGAATGGTGGATAAGTACCGTGCCGACTTGGATGCAACCCAAGTGGTTTTGGAACTTTTATTACTATCTCATCGACTAATATAAGTCAAAGTTGCATCAGGCGAATAAAGTAACTTCGGATGACAACCATGAGCGAAAAAGAATCACAGCCCATTTCCCTGTGGCTCGTCAACGAGAACTGTTGGGAATACAACGACGAATATAATTACCCGGGTGAGGGCTATAATGCGATTGGAGTCTTTTCTGATCGTGAAGTCGCTGAGAAAATCGTACACGCACTCACCATTCGCTATTGGAACAGGGGAGTCGAAGATTACATCAGCGATTCTCGTTTCGCTGAAAAGGAGTTCGAGGAGTATTGCGGAAAACGCTCCATCGCTTGCGGTGATGACAGCGGCAATACTTGGCGTGACTTCGTTAATGGCGAAGCCTCAAACATGACGGAAAGTCAGATTGTAGACTTCCTGTCTAAGATTGGATTGTCATTTGCCCATATTGGTCAGCCAATCGTTCAAGTCTGCTTGAATGAAACGGAAACCAACGGAGGCTTCTGTGCTACGCTTGGAGGCGACATGGAAAGCCTCGTTCTTGACTGCATAAAGGGTCGCCCCAAGTCTGATATCGTCACAATCGGGAAGATTGCAGTTGGTGCTTGCAAGTGTGACGGATGCGGCTATACTAACCCTGCGGGGGTTGCTACTTGCCGCCTGTGCAATCGTGAAATCGAAATCGAAGGATAACAAATGTCTATTGACAAGAACATCAACTCTCACTTTGACGGCATCAACAAGGATACCGCCGAGGCAATCAACGGTAAGCCTAGCAACGCTCCCGCTCCTACCGCAATGTGCGGCATCATTGGTTTCGACAACCTTGAGTGGGGAGAGAAGGCAAAGGCTCTTGCTGATGCGGTCAGCAACGGAGATGACTTTGACTTCTGTGATCTTATTGATGAGATCAAGAAGGATTGCATCCATCAGATCAAGTGTCAGAAAGATGAAGGCGAACAGTTTGAGTTCGTCCAAGCAATCGTCTTTGACAAGTTCCTAGCGGTCATCAAGCCAATGCAGTTCCGTGACAGCGATGACAAGGACATTTTCATGGAGGCTGTCGGGGTCATCGCTGAGAAGATCAAGGAGGACTTCGATGCGAAGCCGATCTTCACCTTCTCATACGGAGAGGCGTGGACTTGTGCGCTTCGTAAGACTTTCGCCGTTCGTCTTGGCAAGGCTGCGGAGAACAGAGATGTCATTGCTCGTCTTATGCAGGCAACTGTTGAGGAGTTTGGTGGCATCGGTGCTATTCCCGAGAACCATCCCGCGTTCAAGCGTTTCGACATTATGATGTTCCTTTCTCAGTTCAACACTCAAAAGGGCTACGCATCAATCTTCAGCACAATCCCTATGGATGATTCTGTCGTAGACGAACTGCACGAAGGAAAACTTGCCATCCCACGGGCGCACTTGGTTGAGTCTGATGACCACGGCAAGATTGAAGGTCGAATGGTGATCGACACGAGAGTTTACGAGAAGATCAAGTTCGACATTTCCAAGTTCGATGGTGAACACACGGAGATGTAATGAGACTTACGATCAGCGAAACATTGTTCAAGGAGATGTGCAAGAGTTCTGTCCTCAAGGGACATGGCAGAGTCATTGACCTTGATAGGGTTCGCCAATCGAAGGCTCATGCCTTCCGCGCTCAAATAATTCAACTAAACAGGATCAAGACATCTTTCGGTGAGACAAACAGATGCTTGATCGTTTTCTATGTTGACAGGGCATCAAGCGTCAAAGAGTTCATCGACATTGATGATGAATTGATGAAGGAGGTAGTCGGTGAGCAAGACTCTGTTCGCTGATGGGTTTGAGGATTGCGTGATCGGTTATTTCCGCAGATGCGGGCAGCCAACGGTCGTAGCCTATGATGCAGAGAAGTGCATTAAGAAGATGATCGACCGGGACGGCATGACCGAAGAAGAAGCAATTGAGTATTTTGAGTTCAATGTGGTAGGTGCTTGGGTTGGTGAAGGCACTCCTGCCTTTGTCTACAAAGTTACATCCCGTGAACTAACTAATATGGCAAAGGAAGGTTTCCTATGAAGAAGCAAAAGAAGTGGAACATCATCAGGAACAACGAAATCAAGGACAAGGAATCCTTGATTGAAACGGAAATCGTTTTCTGCAACGATGATGAAAGCGAAGTGGTGTCCTTCGGTTTCATTCCATACAGCAAGCATCCCCTGATCTCAGGTGGAATCCTGTCTGTTCCCGACTTTGAAAGCATGAGGTCAGATGATAGGCTTGATGCTCGTAGGACATTCGCTGCAACCTACCACAAGTTTGAGTTCACCACATACTGCACGAAGAACTCCAAGCGCGAGAAGATGTATGATTGCGTCAACATCATCACGGAGAGTGGAGTTTGGTGGGGAATGGTAAGCAGCACCAAGAATACGAGCGGA
>SXGQ01105143.1_pt1 | contig 15169 bp, 12 predicted proteins | sample 3178371 | NCBI WGS metagenome assembly SXGQ01 (sample SAMN11356859, study PRJNA531348) | freshwater metagenome | isolation source: freshwater sample F1-20 | place: China: Fuxian Lake, Yuxi | collected 2017-12-25
CTTTAACCGACCTGCCGGATTCCTGCATCTGCAGGATGGAGACAATCTGTGCCTCCGAGAAGTTCTTCCGTTTCATGTTTAAACCATTTAAGTTAGGAAATTTCTCCAAACCCAACTGGTTGAAATATGGGGAAGCCTACAACACCATCTGGATTTTCAAAGTCAGGTAATTTCACTTTTTCTAATGCATCAGGCCTTAGTGTTACAGCTGCCTTTATCAATGGCAATCAAGTTCAAAATTCCAGTGGCATTATTTCAGGTGCTAACTTTTGTTTCACCAATCTTTCTTCTAATAACATAACCTATTATTCGGATTTAAATGGAGGTAATGCTAACCTCCGTGCAGGAACCTATGCCTTCACTTTCAGCAACGGCACCTCTACAGCGACCTGCTCATACACGATCAATTCATCTTTTGCCATTGTCTCACTGAATGCGGGTAGCATCGGCAGCAACCAAACTATTTGTTCCAGCACGACTCCCAGTACACTCAGTGTCTCTACAGCCGCATCAGGTGGATCTACCCCTTATTCCTACCAGTGGCAAGTATCAACCGATGGAACAACTTTTACAAATATTAATACTGCAACTAATACCTCCTACAGCCCTGGCAGCTTATCAGCTACCAGATACTACCAGCTTGTAGTGACCGACAATAGCTCGGCAGTCGCAACAACCAACAAAGTCACCATCACGGTGGGTGGAACAGCTGGCGTTTGGCAAGGTACTTCCAGTACTGATTTTAATGCCTCTGCAAACTGGTGTGGGAGTAGTCTGCCATCAAGCTCAACCAATGTGGTGGTTGGAAACAAAACGAACAAGCCCCAAGTCACAGCCGACATAACGGTTCAGTCATTGACAATCGAAAATGGCGGCTCTTTGAGTTTTGCCTCCGGCAAAAAAATTACTGCCACCAACGGAATAACCGTTCAGCCAGGCGGATTTCTGGTGGGATCTGGCGATAATGTCGTTGGCACGGTTACCATCCAGCGAATCATAAATGGTCAGCGCGGGTGGCGGGTTATGTCTTTCCCTTTCACTACTACTTCTACTTTTAGCTCAATCGCCAGTAATAACAATATTTCTATTGAAACAACCGCCTCGGGGAACTCAGCCAATATATCGGATGTAAGAACCTATAGTAACTCCGCAGGCACCTGGTCGGATGGCGGAACCAGCACAGTTGCTAATACTCCCTATGCCTTATTTGTAAGAGGAACAGCTTCTGAGGTTAATAAAAACACATATTCCGGCGGACCCAGTGCATTTACCTATGGCGTTTCCGGAACAATGAATGGCGCTACTGTATCATTTACCCCCGGAAGTGCCAGTCAATTTAGCATCGTTGGCAACCCCTACGCCGCACCGGTTACCACTCAATCCCTGACCGGCGGAGTAGCTTCCAGCTATTACACCTATCAAGTCCTCCAAGGCTCTACCGAAACCAACAGACGAACCAAAGCCGGCTCGTGGGTGGTATCTGGCGGAAATAGCAATACCACGAATACGGTTCCAGTGCTGGGAGTGTTAGCCTACCAGCCCGCCAATACGACCACTTTTAACATCACAACCGCTGATATCAAAACGAACGGCACAGAAGTGTCTGCCCGGCAGACAGAAACTTCGTTTGAACAAATGGAGCTGCTGCTGACTAACAAGGATGGAGATTATGGAGATAAGCTTTTTGTTCGATTCGATACCCGCTCCAAGCCAGAAGGAACCGATGAGCTGGACTTCAAGAAACTCTACAACGAGCGAATCAATCTGTTTACCCTCGCAGCTGACAATAAACACCTGGCCATCGATGCCAGAAGTAAATTGGATACCATCCCCCTGGCCATTTATGCGCCGGCAGGCAATTATTTCTTCAAGATGGGAACGAATACCCTGGAACAACATCAATCAGTATTTATAAAAGATAATTACAAGAATACACTCTACGAACTGACTGATAATTCATCTTACCTCTTCACTGTCCGTAATGATAACTTTAGCAAAGGAGAAAAAAGATTTCAACTCTTTATCGGAAACAAGAAACAATATGAGAACCCAACTACAGAGAACCAGAAACTCAAGGTTGAGGTATTGGGGAATCTTGTTCAGGGCGGATTGATGGCGGTTCGCATAACCGGCCTACAAAATAATACCGGGCTGATCCAAATCGTCAACACAAATGGTCAGGTTGTAAAAACCACTACTGCCATCAGCGGTGTCCAATACATAGGTATGGAGAATAAATCTGGCGGGCTTCACCTGCTTCGGGTGTCAGACGGAGCTTCCGTTTCCACTCAGAAACTGATCCTTCAGTAAAGTCATTAAGAAAACACCCTTATCAATACCAGCCGAATGAAATCTAACATTTACCACGGTTACCTATACCTTGTCGCGCTTGCTGTAACGATTTTTACCTTACCTGCAGTTGCACAAACAGAACTGCTGGAAACTACCACCACTCAAACAGAGTTGTTGGAGACACACCTGCCAACCGAATCGTCTGACGCATTCCCTAATCTGAATGAAGCAGACCCCGGAAATCCAGGAGATCCGGGCGGTGGTGGTACGGGTGATCCTGATGATGCAGGAGTCCCCGTCGACGGAGGCCTAAGTCTTCTATTGGCAGCCGGTGCTGGCTATGGCGCCAACAAGCTCAGAAAACATCGAAAGAAAAAATAGCTGGTAGTCCCTTCCTTCTAATATGCAGATAGGAGTAGCATTTGCTACCCTCGCATAAAGTCCTCTTTTGTGATCTGATACACCACATTCGTACGAGTGGCTTCTCCGTAATAGGCCACCTCCTCTTCGCCAATCTTCACCGCACCGATCTTCTCCATCGCCCGCTGCGAGCGGATATTACCCGCCCCCACATGAAAGATCACCCGATCCACATACTGGAATGCATGTTCCAGCATCAACCGCTTCACGCTCCGATTATACGGCTTGCCCCAACAACTTCGAGCGAAAAAAGTGTACCCGATCTTCACATCCCGGGCATCCGACAAGTGATCATAGAAACGGCTGCTACCGATCACTTCCCCCGCCGCATCCAAGATCAAAAACGCGCCCCCCGATTCCATCGCCCCCTTAAAATAGGTCTCAAAGACCGGTCGCTGATATCGATCCGGATTCGGGTGCTGCTCCCAGATCAGCGGATCGGAAGCCACCACATAGAGGCGGTCGAGGTCGGCGATCTGCAGGGGACATAACTGCACCCACTCGTTGCGTAAATGAACAGGTTGAAGATTCATTGTATAGTATGGTGTAAAGTTAATCGTAGATGGCCTTCGATACGAAGTCCCCAACATTCTGTGCCATCGTCTACCTTTGCCTAGCCATTCCATCTATTGAAGCAGCATGAGATCCCTACTACTGATAACCCCTCTTTTTTTGATAAATATTGTGCCGGTCGAGGCACAAACCAACGGCGGCACACCACCGGCCGATACGCTGAAACCTAAAACGCTGAGCGAAGTGGTAGTAGAATCTCAACGTCCCGGGGTGATCCTCTCCGATACCAAGTCCATCAAAACCGAACAGATCACCCAAACGGAACTGCGCAAAGCCGCCTGTTGCGACCTGGCCGGTTGCTTCGAAACACAGACCACCGTGCAACCGCAAACGACCAACGTCATCACCAACTCCAAAGAGCTTCGCATCTTGGGACTCTCGGGCGTGTACAATCAGATACTGATCGACGGATTTCCAATGATACAGGGACTCACCTACACCTACGGTATCAGCAGCATACCGGGTACCCTCGTCGACAACATCTACGTCGCCAAAGGAGCCAACAGCGTACTGCAGGGATTTGAGAGCATGAGCGGACAGATCAACGTCGAAACCAAAGACCCCGATCAAACCGAACGTCTTCTGCTCAACACCTACATAAATAACTTCCAGGAAAAGCATGTCAATGCCAACTACGCATTCAAAAAAGGAAAATGGAGCAACCTCACCGCCTTTCACTCTGTACAGCCCGCAAAAAAGATCGACCGGGATAAGGACAATTTCCTCGACCTGCCCCAACTCACCCGATACATGCTCTCCAACAAATGGAAATACGGAAACGAAAAAGAGAAAGGCTGGAGCAGCCGCGTCGGGATCCGCTTCCTCAAAGAAAATCGCATTGGCGGACAAATCGATTTCGATCCCCGGCGCGACAAAGGCAGTACTTCCGTATACGGACAAAGCGTTTCGATCGATCAGCCGGAAATGTGGACCAAAACCAATTACCGCCTGAACGAAAAACAGAACCTCGTCCTTTTTGCATCTACCTTCCATCAGCAACAATCCTCGTACTTCGGCACCGTGAAATACGCCGCCCGGCAAACGAACCTCTATGGAAATATCCAGTATGAGTTGTCCTACGCGCAACACGACCTCAAAACCGGACTCAGTTACCGCCGGCTCAACCTCCGAGAAGACATTTCCTTCACCGGCGCTCCCGTAGGCAGAACCTATGCCGGCAACTATCGGCGGTTGGAAAATATTCCCGGCGTATTCGCCGAGAACACTATGCGATTCGCGGGCGACAAGATCACCTGGATGCTGGGGGTGCGGGGCGACCAGCACAATCAGTTCGGCTTCCAATTCACACCTAGAACCTTGGTGAAATACGATATACGGCCCAAGACGATCGTTAGGGCCAATGTGGGTACGGGATGGCGGACGGTCAATCTCTTCAGCGAAAACATCGGACTGCTCGTCAGCTCCCGCAACATCGTTTTTGCGCAGGCACTGGATCCGGAAAAAGCGCTGAATATGGGCATCAACCTCACACAAAAATTTGAGACGAAGGATAAAAATCTTTCGGGTTACCTCAGCGTGGATTACTACCGAACCGATTTTCAAAATCAGATCTTTCCCGACTACGACACCGATCCCACCAAGGCCATCATCCAAAACTTTCGTGGTATCAGCCGAAGCAATGGCTTTCAAACCGAGTTGAATGCCAAATTTTATCAGCGGGTGGAATGGAAGGCCGGCTATAACTTTTTAGACGTGTACCGGGTGATCGGCGATCGGAAGCAACTCCTTCCATTCAACCCGAGACACAAATTCCTCACCTCCGTCAGCTATAAACCACTGACCAGCCAATTTCAGTTCGATATGAATTTGCATTGGTACGGCGAACAGCGGCTGCCCAATACCCGCTCCAATCCGGTGGAACTCCAACGACCCGATTTCTCTAGGCCCTATTCAACCCTGAATGCCCAATTCACGTATAGCTTCAGTAAGATCGAGGTATATGCGGGATGTGAAAACATTTTTGATTTCCGGCAGTTGCAACCGATCATCAGTTGGCAGAATCCGTTCAGTCCCTACTTTGATACTTCATCGGTTTGGGGTCCCACGCGGGGACGAGAAGCCTACCTCGGCATCCGATTCAAGCTGGAACAGAACTAGGCCTCACGCCTTCCATTCCACCTTCAGCGCTCCTGAATAAAACGATTGAATTCGGTTTTCCCGATGGGGGCTTGGAACAGGGAATTGTGTCCGGCGTTGGGGATTTCCAGAAACTGTCGCACGCGGCAATCGGTACAAGCATTGACGGCCTGCTTGAATGTGGGCCAAGAGTACATCTGAATATCACTATCATCCAATCCTTGTACAAACAGAATATCGGATTTGAACGGCGTGGTGAAGTTCAACAACGAGCGGAGAAAGTATGGATTGGGGTTGGCCGTGGGTGTTCCATAGGTACTGGCCAGATTTCCGCAAGCTATACTATTAGGTACTTGTCCCGTTTGCTCGAGCTGACACCGGTACACGAGATTGAGCGGTCCGGGTGCATTGGCGATCACACCATTGGTCGCGTGCAGGGTATTGAGTCGCGTTACGATATATCCTCCCTGTGAATGTCCGGCCAGAAAAACTTTATTCACGGTGATCCCCAGTTCTTGGGCCGCTTTGTTCTTGACCCAGAGCAGAGCTGCTTCGCAATAAGGAATGTTGTCGCCGATCAGTAGATTCTCTTCCGGATAGGCCACGCTCACCAGCATCATGTCGGTGCGATTGAGGATGCCCTTGAATCCGTCAAGTGTATTGTAGGCCGCTTCCAGGATCTTATTATCGAAGGTGACGGTGCCGTGATAGAGCACGAGTACGTCAACAATGTCATTTTGGGGCTTATCGATGACCACATCCACCGACACGCCATTGTAGGTGATCTTGCGAACGGTTCGATAGGCTGTATCGGTCGGATCCGGCTTCTTGCAGGAATGAACGGAGAGGGCCGTCAGAAAAAAAGAAAGGATGAGCAGAAGGCGCATAGGAGGGAAAATAAGGGATTTTAGACTATCCGGAAATGAAAAGGTTTAAAATATGCAGGGGAGCTCGATGACTGGTCAGTCAGATTGGATATTTTCTAACGCCCGACAATTGGCTATCTTTCGAATCAGAATGAAATTTATATCAGCACAAAATCCACTCCATGCCAATTGACCTACAAGCCTTTCGCCAGAAAAATATCAGCCGGGCCCGCAACGGATTTCGTTGCTACGAAAACCAGCCGCTCACCTATTGGACCACCGCTCTGGCCGGAGAGGTGGGTGAACTCTGCAACATGATCAAAAAAATGGAGCGCGTGCAACGCGGTGGGATCGACGGGGGCAGCAGTTACACAGCCAAAGACATTGACAAAAACATGCTAAAAGAAGAGATCGGCGGCATCGCTATCTACCTCGATCTCCTTGCTTCCCTGCTCGACATCGACCTGCAAGAGGCGATGGTAGATACCTTCAATCAGAAGTCGGAGAAATATGGGTTTGGGGAGAAAGTGGAAGGGTGAAGGATGAAGGGTGAAGGATGAAGGGTGAAGGATGAAGACGTTGGTAGGTCAAAAGTTCATCTTTCAACCTTCATCCTTCATCCTTCATCCGGGTATCCGCGAAATATACTTCTCGATCTGTTTGATCTGATCTACGATCTGAGGCGTGGTGGGCTTCAGGGCTTTGGTCTTGCGGAAGAAATCCTTGGCAGCACGGAACTCGCGCTTGTTCATCATCAGGCTGCACATCTGTAAGTACGCAGCCGCTTGATTTTCTTTATCGGGCAATCCCTTGCGCAGGGCCGCGCGGATATAACTCTCGGCTTGCTTGAGATCGTTCTTTTGCATGGCCAGCATCCCCATCTGCAACAGGCTCGCACCCTCCGCTTCCTTCATGGGCATACCCAGGTCTAATCCCTTTTTCATCATCTTCTCCGCGCCGTCATAGTCCTGCTTCATCATGGCCAAGTTGCCCTTCAGGGTAAAATAAACGGAGCGAATGGGCTTGTAAAGAAGATTCGGGTATTTGATGGATGCCAGGATCTTCTCAGCACCCTCCATGTCGCCACTCTCCATATACTCCTGGATGAGTCGCAGGGGACCAAAAAAGAAGTGTCCGAAGATCAGGATCACCCCGATCAGATAGAGCGGAAAAGAAGGCCAGAAAGAAGCCGCGTAATGGACGTAAACAGCTAACAACAACAAAACCAATCCCAACGGCAACCGGTATTTAATAAGCAGATTGTAAAATTTCATGGAGCGTAAATATGAAGGGCAAAGGTACGATTACCCCATGGGTGTGCATGGAATCAAATGGAATGTGTCCTAAGCCCTGTTAAACCAAATTAAAATATATTACTATTGAAAATCAGCTAATTACAGTTTAATTATACGTGTAATAACGTATAAACCTGAGTTTTTTTACGCAAAATCATCCAAATTTGAATATTGACGTCCATAAACAGCGTCAATCCTCAACCGCCTTGAAAAAAATTCGCCTTTTTTTGGTCGATGACCACCGTATGATGGTGGACATGTGGACCGCCTTGCTAAGCAGCGACCCCCGGTTTGAGGTGCTGGGACATACGTTGGATGGCAATAATGCCATGGAGCGAATTAGTGAATGTCAGCCACAGATTATATTAATGGACATCACGCTGCCGGGTAGATCAGGAATAGAATTAACCAAACTAATTAAAGAAGAATGGCCGGGTATGCGGGTACTGGCGGTGTCGATGCACAACAACACCCTCCTGATCAAACAAATGCTCACCAACGGAGCTTCCGGATTTGTTTCCAAGACATCGGGATTTGAGGAGATGAGTCAGGCTATCCTGACCGTAGCAGAAGGACAACGATACATCAGCGAAGACATCAAGGAACTTATCACGGCGCGAATGATCCATCCGGATTTTGAATCACCGGCAGCCAAATTAAATGAACTGACCAAGCGGGAGATTGAAGTGGTGGAAATGCTGCGCGACGGACTTTCCTCCAAACAGATCGCCGAGCGCCTTTTTATCTCGAACCGCACCGTAGAAGTACACCGCTATAATATCTTCCGTAAACTCAAAGTGAACAATGTGGTGTCGTTGGTTAAGTTGGTTAACGAACAACGATATTAGTTCGGAGTTCAGGGTTCGGAGTTCAGGGTTTTAGTCGCCAGTCGTTAGTTTTTAGTCCACAGTTTTTAGTCCGCAGTTTTCAGTCGCTAGCCAGGGAAAAGTTGGGAGACGGCCTGGAAGCGATAGTCGAAGATTTGTTTCAGTTTTTGGTGTACGAAGAGGCGGTCGGCCAGGGCCCCTAAGATGCCGAGCGGTATTTTATAATGCACGATATCAGTCATCTCCACACCACCTGCTACTTCCCGAAAATGATGCTGATGATGCCAGAGGGCATAAGGACCAAATCGCTGCTCATCAATGAAGTACTTCCCCTCCACCACCTGCGTGATCTCTGTCATCCAATAGAGCGGAATCCCCAGCAATGGTGATACGCGGTACTCAATGAGCTGTCCGGCATACATGCGATCGGGTCGATGATCCGATAAAATATGAAAGCCCATGCCCGGTGGGGTAATGTTGGCCAAATTGGCCGGGTCAGAGAAAAAATCCCACGCCTTTTCCAGCGAAATGGGTAAAACCTGAACTCGTGTCAAACTGCGCGCCCGCATACGTAGTATTCGTTTACTTTCGTTCTATAACCATTCGCTACCGGAAAAGTTCAACGCATGTCAACGCCAGGATTTCTGCTGAAAAAATTTGAGGATGCCTACCAAAAACTCAACGAGGCGCAACGGGAAGCCGTAGACGCCATCGAAGGTCCCGTTATGGTCATCGCCGGACCCGGCACCGGTAAAACCCAGATCCTCGCGAGCCGCATCGGCAAGATCCTGCTGGAAACCGATGCCCAACCTCAGAATATCCTTTGCCTCACCTTTACCGACGCGGGCGTAGTGGCTATGCGGGAACGACTCATCCGATTCATCGGCAGCGACGCCTATAAGATTCACCTGCACACCTTTCATTCGTTTTGCCACCACGTCATCCAGGATAATCTCCGCCACTTCAACAAACGCGAACTGCAGCCGCTGACCGACCTGGAACGCATTCAGGTCCTCAAGGAACTTATCGACCAATTTCCCAAAGGCCACCCCCTCAAACGATACAAAGGGGATGTATACTACGACCTCGACCACCTCGCCACACTCTTCTCCGCCATCAAACGGGAAGGCTGGGAAATAACCTGGATAAAAGAACAGATCGACCGCTACGTATCGGATATCATTCCCATCACCGACGGATTGTACAATAAGCGAGAACAAAAAAAAGGGAACCTGCAGCTGACCGTCAAAGGGAAAGCTGAAGTTCAACGGATGGAAAAACTATCCGCGGCCGTGGCTTGCTTCCCCAACTATCAATCCCTGCTCGAACAAAAACATCGCTACGACTTCGACGATATGATCCACTGGGTCATTCGCCTCTTCGAAACGGAGCAAGAGATCCTCCTGGGCTATCAAGAGCAATTCCAATATATTTTGGTAGATGAATACCAAGACACCAGCGGTTCCCAAAATCGGATCGTGGAACTCCTGGCCAGTTACTGGGAAGATCAACCCAATCTCTTTGTTGTGGGCGACGACGACCAAAGTATCTACCGTTTCCAAGGGGCCAACCTGATGAACCTGATGACCCTGGCCCGTCGCTACGAAAAAGACCTGCGCCGCGTCGTACTCACTAAAAATTACCGCAGCGTACAACCCATCCTCGAGGCGGCAAAAGGACTCATCGAAAACAACCAACACCGACTGATCCATCAGTTCGAGGGACTTCACAAAGACCTCGTCGCCGACCTGGATGAACTCAAAGACCTGAACATACAACCCGAATTGCGGACCTATGAAAGCGAATTGGCCGAACAGGCACACATCGCCGCCTCGATCCGGGCATTGATCGAACAAGGTACTCAACCCGGTGAGATCGCCGTCATCTATCGCGAACACAAACTGGGCGATGAACTGATGAAATTCCTGCAACAGGAAGAAGTCCCCTTCTACGTCAAACGTTCCATCGACCTGCTCCAGGATCCCTTCCTCAACCAAGTACTGAACCTGCTTCGATACCTGGCGGCGGAACAAGACAATCCTTACAGCGGCGAGCATTATCTCTTTGAGATCATGCATTACCCGTATTTTGGCATTCGCCCCTTTACCATCGCCAACCTCTGCTACGAACTGGCCGAGCTACGCAACAAAAAGAAGTCGGAGAAATCGATCCGCGGCCGACTGAACGAACTCATCGAACAACACGGACAAAGCCTGTTCAACGGAGAGGAGCAAACTGATAAGCTGCTGCAGTTCGCTCGGTTTCTCGAATCGGCACAAACCAAACTTTACCAAGAGAACTTACACCGCTGGTTCGAATATTTGCTGAATGAAAGCGGACTGTTACCCTGGGTGATGAAACAATCCGACCGCAGTTGGCAACTCCGTAAACTCAGCTGCCTCTTTGATTATCTCAAAGAAAGTACGCAACGCAAACCCGAGATCCAATTGGGTGAGTGGATCGAGCAGATCCGACTGATGAAGGAAAACGGCATCCGACTTCCTTTGGTACAGACCACCGGGAAGGACAATGGGGTGAACCTGATGACCTGCCACGGTAGCAAGGGACTGGAATTCGAGCATGTATTCCTGCTCGGGGCCCGAAACGATATCTGGGAGGGCAAACGCGACAATAACCGCGGTTTTCGGCTGCCCCCCACCGTGTTTCAGGAAGAGACGGATACCGAAGCAGTAGAAGAATTACGCCGCCTCTTCTTCGTCTCCATCACCCGGGCCAAGAAGCATCTGTATATCTCCTATCCCAAACTCAAACACAACGGCAACCTGCTCGAGCCCTCACAATTCTTCGAAGAGTTGAAAAGCATGCTGTCGATCACCCCACAAGAGATCCGTCTTTCCGAAGAAGCAGAAAGCCGGTTCGCTTCCCTGCGGTTCGGACTGATCCGTCGACCCGTGATCGATCCCGCCGAGCAAGATTGGGTCGATCAACAACTCAGCCAGTTCGTAATGAACGTAACCGCGCTGAATAATTATTTGGACTGCCCGTTGAAATTCTATTACAGCAACTTGATCCGGGTACCCTCCGCCAAATCAGAAGCGGCACAGTTCGGGACGGCGGTGCACGAAGCCCTGAAGGATTTCATCGATCACATGACCAAAAACAACAAGCAGTATCCGGATGTAGAGTATTTGGTCCAACAATTCCGCTATCACCTCTATGCCGGAAGAGACATCTTCACCCGCGAAAGCCTGCAGCGATTCCTGGAACATGGAGAAACCATCCTTCGGGCCTATCACAATCAATATTATCAGCCTGCCCCCACCAACGATTTCATTCTCACCGAAACGCCGCTGCGGGGTGTAGTGGTGAACGGCATCCCCTTAAAAGGATTTACCGACAAGATCCAGTTCTGGGGCAACGACATTGTCATCACCGATTTCAAGACCGGTAAACACAGCAAAGCCAAGGGGCGGGGTGAATTCGATCGGCCAGGCGACAAACACCAACCCCTGGGCGGTAATTACTGGCGACAAGCCGTATTTTATAAAATTCTGGTGGATAACCTCCCGGGTAAAAACTGGAACGTACTGGAGGCCTGCTTCGACTTCGTAGAGCCGAACGACAACGATGCCTTCGATCAGGAAAAGATCGAAATCCGGGCCGAAGACATGCAATACGTTACGCAACAACTCACGGAAACCTGGCAAAAGATCCAAAACCGTGAATTCAATACAGGCTGCGGTAAAGAAGATTGTCAATGGTGTAAGTTTACCAAAGAGCATAAGTTGTACACTTCCTTAATAGAAGATGAAGGGTGAAGGATGAAGGGTGAATAAACCTTCAACATTATTTTCACCTTTCATCCTTCATCCTTCACCCTTCATCTCGCTACCTTTGCCTATGCGCAACTTCCTCCTGGCCTTGATCTCGCTGGTGGCTCTGTTCACGAGTCTCTCCCTCCCCACGGGTTGTGCCAATATCATTCCGCCACAAGGGGGACCGCGGGATACTATTCCGCCGGTACTGCTGAAGGCCAGTCCGGCCAACCGGTCTACCAACATCACCACCACCCGACTGGTCTTTTCGTTTGACGAATTTGTGGAGCTCCAAAACGCCCAACAAGCGGTCATCGTATCGCCCTTACCAGCCATTCCACCCACGATTGAAAGCAAGTTGAAAGAGGTGTATGTCCGGCTGCGCGACACCCTCCAACCCAATACCACGTACACGATCGATTTTGGTACGGCAATCAAGGATTACAACGAAGGCAATGTGCTGAATAATTTTCGGTATAGTTTTTCGACGGGTGATCGGTTGGACTCGGGCAGGATAAAAGGTAAAGTCGTACTGGCCGAAACCGGTAAGACGGATACCACGCTGATCGTTATCCTGCATCGCAGCGGAGCCGATTCGACCATTGTGGATGAACGCCCCGCCTACCTGTCCCGACTCAACGGAAAGGGGGAATTTCTATTCGAGCAATTACCCAACCGGGTGTTTTATCTCTATGCGCTCAAGGATGATGGGGGACTGCGCCGGATCATGGGAGATGATCAACGGGTTGCCTTTACGGATGGCTCGGTACAACCGGCCGATCGACCCGAACCGATCACCCTCTATGCATTCGACCTCAAACCTAAAAGCACGGGTATGCCGGCCAGTCCGGCACCGATCACCACCCCGGGCATAAAAGGAAAACCCGGCGGAACCGCAGCAGATAGGCGACTGCGATATACCAATAACTTAAGCGAGGGTAAACAGGACCTACTACGGTCCTTTGAATTATCGGTCGAACAATACCTGACCCGGTTCGACACCAACCAGATCCGCGTCTACACCGATTCCGGATTTGTGCCCGTTCCCCGATACACCCTCTCGCTGGACAGCAACCGGCGAAAAATAAGCTTGGACCTTCCCTGGAGAGAAAATACCCTCTACCGAGTGGTGGTCGGTAAAGAAGCGTTGAAGGATACACTGGACCGACAGCTTCTGAAAACGGATACCATCTCGTTCGTCACCCGAAAAAAAGCCGATTACGGTCAATTGTCCATTCGGCTGCGCGACCTCGAAAGCCTGGCCCGTCGGGTTGGCTTGAGCGGAACCAATACCCGACCGGTGCTGCAGCTGACCGTGAATGAGTCCCTCGTTACCGCCGCCCCACTGGGACCCGACGGCCTGTTCAAACGCGACCTTTTCCTCCCCGGCACCTATGAGATCCGTCTCCTGTTCGACCAAAACAACAACGACCGATGGGACGCCGGCCAGCTCTTCCCCCGCAAGCAACCAGAACGCGTGTACCTGCTCGAGCGAAAGATCACCGTGAAGGCGAATTGGGAGAATGAATTTGAGCTTTAGTTCGGAGTTCAGCGTTCAGAATTCAAAGTCGGAGTCCTACGTTTGGAGTTTCTAGTTTTGACCGGCTACTTAGAAATGTATTTTTCGATGGGAAGGCGGTTTTGGATACTGCGGGCCAGGGTCATTTCATCAGCATATTCTAATTCCCCGCCAAAGGCAATACCGCGGGCGATGGTGGTGAACCGCAAAGGTTTGTCGCCCAATCCCGTCAGTTTTTTTTGCAGATAATAGATCGTGGTGTCTCCCTGTATGGTCGGATTCAGTGCAAAGATTATTTCCTCGGTATGTTCTTTTTGTATCCGCTCGAGGAGTGACTCGATCTGGAGTTGATCGGGGCCGATCCCATCCAGCGGAGAAATTACTCCACCCAACACGTGATACGTACCATTGTATTGCGAAGTGGATTCGATTGCGATCACATCCCGAATACTCTCTACCACGCAAATGCATTCCTGTTTACGGGAAGAATTGCTGCAAACCGAACAAACATCCCCGTCGGAGATATTATGGCAGCGTCGGCAAAACTTGATCTCGGTCCGCATTTTTTTTACCGACTCGGCTAAAAATTCAACCTGCTTTGGGTCCTGCTTCAGCAAATGCAGCACCAAGCGCAACGCCGTTTTCTTACCAATGCCAGGTAATTGAGAGAAGGCCTGTACCGCCTGTTCCAATAAAGCCGAAGGAAGACTCACCCCCCAAAGGTACTCCAAACCCCCTCGTATCAGATCAGCCAAGCTTCCTACAAAGAACTACGAGTAAACCCCCTTTAACGCTGAACTCCAACTCTGAACGCTGAACTCCGAACTCCGAACTAGGTAGGGAAAAACGCCTTACGGCGTTTTTCCCTACCTTCGCTCCTCAGGCGGATTTGTTTATTGTTCAGCCTGTAAAAAACCGAACTAATAAACGTGCACAACCTACCGGTTCTCCCCCGCGTTTATAGTTCACAACGTATTGACGATGAAAACGATCCAAGATTGTTTACGCGAGCGCATACTCGTGATCGACGGAGCCATGGGTACCATGATCCAACGCCACAAACTCACCGAGGCCGATTACCGGGGTGACCGGTTCGCGGATTGGTCGACCGACCTCAAAGGCAACAATGACCTGCTCTGCCTCACCAAACCCGAACTGATCACCGCCATCCACCGAGAATACCTCGATGCGGGGGCCGATATCATCGAGACCAACACCTTCAGCTCCACCTTCATCGCCATGGCCGATTACAAAATGGAATCCCTGGCCTATGAACTGAACGTGGCCGCGGCCCGCTGCGCCAAAAAAGCGGTGACCGACTGGTACCGCGACAACCAAACCAATCCTCAAACTAACCCCAAATTCGTGGCCGGCTCGATCGGTCCCCTCAACAAAACCCTCTCCCTCTCCCCGGATGTCAATAACCCCGGCTACCGCGCCATTTCATTCGAGGAAGTGGTAGAAGCCTATACCGAACAGGTCCGTGGACTCCTCGAAGGCGGTC
>SXGQ01651180.1_pt1 | contig 15164 bp, 10 predicted proteins | sample 3178371 | NCBI WGS metagenome assembly SXGQ01 (sample SAMN11356859, study PRJNA531348) | freshwater metagenome | isolation source: freshwater sample F1-20 | place: China: Fuxian Lake, Yuxi | collected 2017-12-25
AGCATGTGAACAAGACCGAGTCGGCGGTGCGCATCACGCACTTGCCCACCGGGATCGTGGCAATCTGCCAGGACGATCGTTCCCAGCAGAAGAACAAGGCGCGCGCGATGCGACTCCTGCTTGCCCGGCTGCAGGACATGGAGGAGCGTAGACGCCACGCCGAGCGCGCCGCCGACCGCAGGTCGCAGGTCGGCTCGGGCGACCGCCGCGAGCGCGGCCGCACCTACAACTGGCCGCAGAACCGCGTCACCGATCCCCGTGCCAACCAGAACTTCTCGCGGGAGCCGGGGTTGGCGGGCCAGCTCGATCCGGTCGTCGAGGCGGTGGCGGCGATCGAGCGCGAGGAGCGGCTCAAGGCGCTCTGAGGGCCCATGGGCGGCGGGCCGGCGTGCGGCCAGCCGGAGCTGGGCCCCCCGTGTGTCGCCACGAGCGCGGCTGGTTCGCGGCCTGGTGGCGCGATCTCGTGCCGGCGAGGGTGGATGGAGGTCTCGCCATCGGCTACCACAGGTGGGTGGCAGATCACGCAGACAAGCCTCCGGCGAGCACCACCGGGGCCGGTGGCGCGGCCAAGCCCGACGCGCCCAAGGATGCGCGCGCGATGTTGGCGATGGCGCGCGGCTTCCTCGAGAAGAAGGGCGTCGAGTCGGCGCGTCTGGAGGCCGAGCTGCTCGTCGCCCATGCGCTGGGCTTGGATCGGTTGCACCTGTTCCTCGAACTCGATCGGCCGGTCGTGCCGGCCGAGATCGACCGCGCGCGCGACCTGCTGGTGCGACGCGGACGGCGCGAGCCGGCGCACTACATCCTGGGGCTGCGGGAGTTCCACGGTCGTCCGTTCGCCATCGGCCGCGGCGCGCTTGTCCCGCGGCCCGAGACCGAGCATCTGGTCGACCGCGCGTTGGAGCGCGCCAAGGAGCGCGTCCGCGATGGCTTGGGTCCGGTGTCAAAAGTACTTGACATGGGCACCGGATCGGGCTGCTTGGCGACGACCCTGGCGCTGGCGCTGCCCGCCGCGCGCGTGGTGGGCGTCGACTCTTCGCCTGCGGCGCTCGAATGGGCGCGGCGCAACGCGCGAGCGCTGGCGCCCGAGGCTTGCGACGCCGGGCGCCTCGCGCTGGAACTCGGCGACATGCATGCCGCGCTCGCCTCGGGCGCGCCGTGGGATCTCGTCGTCGCCAATCCGCCGTACATCGACGAGCGCGACAGGCACACGCTGGCCCCGGAGGTGCGCGACTGGGAACCGGCCGAGGCGCTCTTCGGGCCTTCCGGGGATCCGGATCGGCACGCGCTGGCGATCTTGGAGGCCGCGCCGCGGGTGCTGGCGCCCGGAGGACAATGTCTGGTGGAACTGGGGCACGACCAAGCTGCCCGGCTGAGGCCGCTCTTTCCTCGCGTCGAGGGGATCGTGGCGCGCGTCCACAAGGACTTGGCGGGACACGAGCGCGTGCTCGAGCTGTCGCGGCCGGACTGACGTACCGCTGGATTGCGGCCGACGGGGGGGGTACTTGCAAGCGCGCCCTCGCGCGGGCGAACATCTCGCGAACACCGAGGCCCGTGGCCTCGGCGTTCAACCGGGACGAGCTGGCCTTGGAGGTGGGGATGGAAGGTGGAGCAGGGGAGCACGGTGAGCACGGCGGCAAGCGGCTCGATCGCGCCGAGAAGGATCCGCGCCGAGGTGGCGAGCGAAGAGCGCGTGGCACGCGCGGTGTCGAGGACATCGTGGCGCGGTTGCGCGACGATCCGCAGTTCAAGGTGCGCTTCGACCACTGGCACGTCGTGCCGGCGCGGCCCGCATTGGTCGCGCCGTTCCCAGCGCGCATCGACGCGCGCATCGTGCGGTTGTGGAAGGAGCGCGGCATCTCGGAGCTCTACCGCCACCAGGCGCAAGCCATCGAGGCCGCGCTCGACGGCAAGGACGTGCTGGTGGCCACGCCGACGGCTTCCGGCAAGACGATCTGCTACACGGCTCCCGTGCTGCAGGCGCTGCACGAGTCGAATGGCGCCGCGCGCGCGCTGTTCCTCTACCCGACCAAGGCGTTGTCGCAGGACCAGTCCGCCGGCTTGACCGACCTCGTCGAGCGCCTCGGGGCCGACTGGCACGCCTACACCTACGATGGCGACACGCCGCCGTCGGTGCGGCGCACGCTACGCGAGCGCGGCCACATGGTGTTGACGAACCCGTGGATGCTGCACGCGGGGATCCTGCCCAACCACGCCAAGTGGTCGGAATTGTTCCGCGACCTGCGCTACATCGTGATCGACGAGGTGCACACGCTTTCGGGCGTGTTCGGCTCGTCGGTGGCGAACGTGCTGCGACGCTTGGTGCGCATCGCGCGACACTACGGCAGCGACCCGCGCTTCCTCTTGTGCTCGGCGACGCTGCGCGACGGGGCGCAGCACGCGCGACGCCTGGTCGGTCGCGATGTCGCGCTGGTCGAGGAGGACGGCTCGCCCTCGGGCGAGCGCACCTTCGGCGTGTACAACCCGCCGATGGTCAATCCGGTGGCGGGGCTGCGCGCCAACGCCTTGGAGGAGGCGCGCGAGCTGGCGCAGGTGGCCTGCGGTCCCGACCACCAGACGATCATCTTCTGCCGGCGACGCACGGCGGTCGAAGTGCTCGTGCGTTACTTGAAGGAGTCCGCCGGACGCATGGGCTTGCAGCCCGACGAGATCCGCGGCTATCGCGGTGGGTACCTGCCCTTGATGCGCCGCGAGATCGAGGACGGGTTGCGCGGCGGCAAGGTGAAGGTCGTCGTCTCGACCAACGCGTTGGAACTCGGGATCGACATCGGCGCGCTCGACGTGTGCATGCTCGTCGGCTATCCGGGCTCGCAGGCCTCGTTCTGGCAGCGCGCGGGTCGCGTGGGACGGCGCAAGAAGCCGAGTCTGGTGGTGCAGATCGCCGCCAGCGATCCGGTCGACCAGTGGATCGCGCGCCATCCCGGCGCCCTGTTCGGCCGTCCGAAGGAGAAGCTCGGACTCGATCCCGACAACCTCGTCGTGTTGTCGGAGCAGATGAAGTGCGCCGCCTTCGAACTGCCCTTTCGCGCCGGCGCGGATGGCGAGGTCGTCGATCCGGCCTTCGGGGCGGTGCCCGAGGCCGCGGGCGTGCTCGACTACCTCGCCGAGGAGTCGCGCTTGTTGATGAAGCGCGGCGGCGCATGGTGGTGGATGGCGGATTCGTATCCGGCGCAGGATGTGTCGCTGGGCGGACAGGATCCCGACAACGTGCTGATCCTCGACGCGGCCACCAAGAAGGCCATCGGCGAGATCGATCGCGCCAGCTCGATCACCACCGTGCACAACGGCGCCATCTACCAGGTCGAGGGCGAGACCTGGAAGGTCGAGCAGTTCGACTACCACAACCGCCGGGCCTACTTGCGGCAGGTGGACAGCGACTACTTCACCGAGGCCGAGGTGGATGTGTCGCTGCGCGTGCTGCGACTGGAGGAACGCACGCGTCGCGCGCGCGTCGACGGCGTCGAGGATGTCTCGGCCTGGCGCGGCGAAGTGCATGTCACGAGCCTCGCCACGCAGTACAAGAAGATCCGCTTCTACACGCGCGAGAACGTGGGCGCGGAGGACATCCACCTGCCGGCCGAGGAGCTCGACACCGAGAGCTTCGTCTTGACGATCAGCGATTCGACCGCCTTCGATCTCGGCCTCGTGGGCGGCGACCGTGGTGCGGCGTGGCGTGGCGTGGGCGAGATCCTGAGGCGCGTGGCGCCTTTGTGGCTGCGCTGCTCGCCTTCCGACCTCGGGTTGTCGTCGCAGGTGCGCTCGCCGCACTTCCAACGACCGACGCTGTATTTGTACGACGCGGTGCAAGGCGGCGTGGGCCTGTCGGAGGCGTTGCACGCCTCGTGGCGCGACTTGGTGCGCTCCGCGCTCGAGGTCGTGTCGCACTGTCCCTGCGACAGTGGTTGCCCCGGCTGCGTGGGGCCGCGCGAGGAGGTCGGGCCGTTGGGCAAGTCGACGGCGCTGGGCGTGCTGCGGCATCTCGCCGCAGGACCCGATCCCGTGGCGGCCGACCCCGAGTCGGTGGACGAGCACGATCCACGTTCGGCGGAGTTGGAGTCGGCCGAGTCCTGAGCGGCGCGGTCGCGAAAGAAGGGATACGACGATGGGCGAAGATCTGAGGGCACGCTTGCGTCGACTGCGCCGCGAAGGAGCGCAGGAGGCCCCGTCGTCGCCCGAACCGATCCAACCCGCATCCTTGGCCGATGGCGCGTGCGATCCGGCGCGGCGCGAGGAGTCCGAATCGAGCTCTCGGCCGGTCGAGGCACGCGACTCCGCGGGCGCGGAGGACCACGAGGCCGCTCGTGATCGCGTCGCGCCCTCTGCCCCCGCTGCCGGCGCGGTCGCCGCGCGCTCCGCCTTCGAGCGCCTCAAGCGCCGGGCCGGACCCCAGTCCGAGGTCCCGGTCGAAGGAACGCGACCAGCGGGGGACCGGTCAAGCAATTTTGACGAGCGCGAGGCGCGCGCGCCCGCGGCCTTCGAACGACCCAAGCCGCGCGGCGAGCTGTCGTGGGGGCCTCCGGCGGGGCTTGGCGCTTCCGGCTCGACCTTGGCGCGCACCACGCTCATCCCGCGCGAGCACGTCCATGGGGAAGTGCGGCTCGAGCGCTTCCTGGGACTCGACGCGGCGCACCTCGCCTTGTTGGCCAAGGACGAGCGATTGGCCGCCTGCGACTTGTCGCGCGCCCTGTTCCTCGACACGGAAACCAGCGGGCTTTCCGGGGGTGCCGGCACCTATGTCTGGCTGGTTGGCCTCGGCCGCTTCCTCGAGGGAGACGACGGTCGCTTCGAACTGTGGCAGGGCTTCCTCGCGCATCCAGCCGAAGAACGCGAGCTCTTGGCGGAAGCCGCGACGCGCATCGCCGGGGCGAGTTGCTTGGTCACCTTCTTCGGCAAGTCCTTCGACCGCCACCGGCTCGAGGACAAGATGCGACTCTTTGGCGTCGAGCCGCCCTTCGCGCGCGTGCCGCACCTCGACTTGTACTGGCCTCTGCGCCGCGCCCACCGCGGCAAGTGGAGCGACTGCCGGCTCAAGACCTTGGAGCGCGAAGTCTGCGGCGTGCGGCGCGTCGACGACTTGCCCGGCAGCTTCGCGCCCGCGGCGTGGTTCGACTTCCTCGCTTCGCGCCCGCATCGCCTCGAGGGCGTCTTTCGCCACAACGCCGACGACATCTTGTCGCTGGTCTCGTTGGCTACGCGGGCTTGAGCGACGGACATCCGTGCAGCCTCCGGGCTCGCGCCCTCCACCGATGCCGACCCGCGGCGCGAGGAGTCACGCCGCTCCACGATCGAACGGCGCGGCAACTCGCCTCGGCGCTTGCATCGGCTCCAGCCGGAGGGTTCCATCATCGGCACGCGTCGAATGCCTCCTTTTCGACGCCAACCCAGGAAGCAGTCATGCGCGTTCTTCCCTGCACGCAACTCTCTCTCGTCTTCGCCTCCCTAGTCTGCGCCTGCGGTGGCGGCGGAGGAGGTGGGGGCGACGATCACGGCGCCGGTCCAGGCCTCGCTCCCCTCGTCCGTCCGCAGACGCTCGTTGGACCGGTTTCCTTCGGATCCGCCGTGCAAGGCTTCGCCGCGTTGGAATTCACGGCTCCCGGTCGCGGACTGTTGTTCGGCGACGAGTCCGTGATGGTCGCCTTCGACGAAAATGGCGTGCTGCGACGCGCGTTCGGCTTGTCCGACACGGCGCTCGTGCAGTCGGCGGTCTCCTCCGGTGGCGCGCGCTACCTGACGACCTTCGACTTCGCCGGACCGGAGGGCGATCTACTGGTGCGACTCGACGCGACGGCATCCACCCAATCGTCTTGGGCGCTCCCTGCCTCGTCCTACCTGGTTCCCGATGGTGCAGGGCGAGCCTATCTGGCGATCGCCAGCTCGCTCGCGCGTGGCCGCGCGCTGCAAGGCCTTGGCCTCGATTCCATCGCGCGACTCGCCTCCGACGGCTCGTTGTCTTGGACGGTGGATGCGGCCGCGCCAATGACCTTCATCGATGTCCAGGAAGACGGGTTGCTGGTCGGCTTGACGCCCGGGATCGGGGCGCAAGGCCTGTTCACGAGCGCCGTGCTGGCGCGCGTGGGGCCCGCTGGCGACGTGCCGTGGCAGTTGAACTTCGACGGAGCCGAGTCAGGCGCCATCTTGCAGGAGGCTTGGGCCACTGGCGTGGGTGGAGCGTGGGCGACATGGGCGCAAGCCGGTCCGTTCGGGCAAGCAGGCGTCGAAGTGTCGGGAATCTGCTTGGTGCAGCCGAACGGCGACGTCGAGGCCTTCGCCAATCCGATCATGGAAGAGATGCTCGACGAGTACGAGCGGCCCTACCTCGACGATGACGGGTTGGACCAACCGTTCCACTCGGACAGGAGGGCCTTCTTGGCGCTCGGCTCGGCAGGCGGCGCGTTCCACATTCGGCCGGCGAGCGGTGGACTGGACGTCGATCGCCTCGAGTTCGAGTCCGAAGCTTGCACGAGCGTCGAGTCGAAGCAGGAGCCGGTGAACGGCGAGCTGCTGGCCGATGTCCAGACCACGGCGGGCCGACACCTGGTGCGTTGGCGCAAGGACGGCTCGGTGCGCTGGGCCAAGCGCATCGACGGGTTCTCAGGCTTGGGCGCATGGCGCGGTCTGCCCGGAGGTGGAGCGCTCGTCGTGCTTGGTCCGCCGACCGGAGCGCCAGTCGGGGTCGTCTCCTGCGTGGCATCGATCGGCTCCGATGGCAACACCCTGTGGGTGCGCGACGCCATCGGTCTTTCGACAGTCGGCGGTCACGACATGCTGATCACCGCCGACGGCGGAGCGGCGCTGTGGTGGGGCGGAAGGTTGATGCTCGTCGGAGCGCAGGGCGAGTTCCGCAGCCAGCGCAAGCTGGAGTCGCCGGATGGCGACATCGCCGCCGTGGTCGCCAAGCGCTCGAGTGGTGTGGTCGTCGCCGTGCGCTCGCCAGGGCTCGGTGGCATCACCTTCTGGTCGACCGACTTCCTCGGCGCCAACGCCAGCACCTCTTGCATCATGAACATCGACACCGACCTGCTGGCCGGAGTCGCCGTCCCGAACAGCATCACGCTCGCTTCAAGCGGCTTGGTGGCTCCGAGCCCGTCCGTGTTCACCGTCACCACCGTGGCGGAGCTCGCGGCGGTGCCCGTGGTGCAACTCGCACGGTCTCGGCCCATCGCGGGCGTCGACTTGGGCACCACTACACCCTCTTGCCCCTGAAGCGACTCCTGCCGCCGGTCGCGAGGCGGAAGGCGATCGTTCAGCGCGTGGCGCGCGCGAAGTGCAGCGCGATGGCCTCGGGCAAGGCGTCCTTCTCGGCTTCGAAGACGCGCGCGGCCAAGGCGTGCACATCGTCCGTCGGCAGCACGGGCACGACCTTTTGCAGGAGGATCGGCCCGGCGTCGTACTCGTTGGTCACGTAGTGCACGGTGCAGCCGCTGAACTGGACGCCGCGCGCCAACGCAGCCGCGTGCACGCGGTCGCCGTAGCAGCCCTTGCCGCCGAAGGCCGGCAGGAGCGAGGGGTGGATGTTCAGCACGCGGCCTTCCCAGGCGGGCGGGATGGGCAGCAAGCGCAGGAAGCCGGCCAGGACCACCAGTTGCACGCCGCGCGCCTCGCAGGCCGCGAACACCTCGCGCGCGAACTCCTCGGGCGACAAGCCGCGGGCTGGATCGACGACCAGCGTCTCGATGGAGCGGCGCCGCGCGCGCTCGAGCGCGTACGCCTCGGGCTTGTTGGATGCCACCAGCGCCACCTCCGCCGCCAAGGCCCCGGCGTCGATGCGCTCGCACAGGTTCTCGAGCGAGCGCCCCGAGCCCGAGGCCAGCACGGCTAGGCGCGGCTTCACGCGTCCTCCGCCTCGGCCGCGGCCACCTCGCGCGCGAGGTGGGGCGCGAGGGCGGCGACGAGCTGCTCGAGGCGCGGCGCGGCTTCCTCGGCCCGCGCCAGCAAGGCGGGGATCTGGTCGTCGCCCGCGTCGACGACGGCCGACAGCGAGACCACCGTCAGGCCGGCGTGCGCAGCGGCCAAGAGCGGCCCTGCGAGGTCCTGCACCGCCGCGTGAGCGCCGGTGGCGCGCCAGTAGCGCCGTTCGGCCGGCGTGGAGAGCGCGGGGCCGGGCACGCAAGCGAGCACGCCCTCGTCCAACGGCAGGCGCAGGCGCGCGGCCTCTGTCAAAAGCGCTTGACGCAAGCCCCCGTCGTGCAGGTTCGTGGCGGCCGGGAACATCGGCCCCAGCGTGGAACCAGCCAAGCCCGAGAGCGGCGTCGTCCCCGACAGGTTGACATGGTCGCGGGCTACGACCAGCCGCCCGGCCGAGCAGGGGCCGTCGTCGGAGAGCGCCGTGGCGGCGGATACATGCACCATGTGCCGCGCCATGGCCTCGCGGGCCAGCCAGACGGGGAAGGCGCGCGCCCAAGGCGGGTCGCCCGGCCGTTCGCGGCCACCCTCGTCGGCGGGGCCCGGCGCGTCTTCCAGGATCCAGCAGGCCAAGCCCTCGAATGCGCCCCAGTGCAGCACGGAATCCTGCCAGAGGGCCGGGACCCCGGCCGTGCGCAGGAGCGGCAGGCGGCCGGACTTGTCGAGCTGCTCGACGAGGCCCGCGACGCCCGTCGAAGCGAGGATCAATGCGCCGGCGACGGGCACGCCTTGCCGCGACAACTCGGCCGCGCTCTTCTTGATGGCCGCGTCCAGCGGATGCGTGGTGCTCTTCTTCATCGTGCCTGCGCTCCTCGCGCGCGGCGATGGTGGACGCGGAGCGCGCCGCTAGTCAACAGCAATCCGCTCGTCCGCGCGCCTCAGGACGCACGCGCCTTGGCGAGGCGGGCGAGCACCTCGTGGGGAGGCAGCTCGACGACGAAGGCCTTCGTGCGCGTGGAGGCGCCACGCAGCAGCGACACCTGCGCGACGCGCAGTCCCAGGATGTCGGCCAACAGGCGCTGCAGGGCCTCGTTGGCGCGGCCAGCTTCGGGAGGAGCGGCCACGGCGAGCTTGGGCAGGCCATTCCACTCGCCCACCAGTCCCTCGCGCCGCGCGCCGGGCTGCGCGCGCACCTCCAGCAAGGTCCCGAGCGGATGCGGCTTGACGGCGCGTTCGTGCATTCCTCGCCGAGCGTCTTCGTCTCGCGCTCGCGTGCTACTTGCCGCCCGAGGTGGGTTGCTGCGGAGGCGCGACGGGCGCTGGCTGCCCGGCGGGTGCGAGCTCTTCCAGCGTGCGCCCGTCGGACAGGATGCGCACGAGCAGCGTGTCCGCGTGCTGCGCCACCAGCCGTTCGAGGGTCGACACGCAACTGGACCACGCCCCGTCGTTGCCGTGCCCCAGCGCCTCGCCGAGCAGCTTGGCGGCCTCGGCCTCCTTGGCGGTCTCGCCGGGGGTCTTCTCCCAATCCTGCGCGGTGCGCCAAGCATCGAGCAGGTCCTTCTGCGCTTGCTGGGTCCAGTTGGCCTTCCTAGACGGGTCCAGCGCCCTGCCGACCATGTCCAGCGTCTCGTTGAGCGCGGCCATGCGCAGCGCGGCGGCGAGCATGATCTGCTCGTCGGGCTTGAAGGCGCGGTTCAAGCGTTCGTTGAGCAGCTTGTGCAGGTCGCGCGCCGTCTTGCCGTACGCGGACCACGGAATGCGGTCGGGACCGGCGGCTCCCTCGACCAGCACGCCTTGCGCGTCGGCGCCGATCGACTCCTTGTTCGCGCTCTTGCGCTCGCGCGGGTCGACGACGCCTCGGCGCTTCCACGCGGCGTGGTTCGCCCCGAGGAAGGCCAGTCCATCGCGCGCGGCGGCGAACTGGGCCTTGATGGCGTCGGTGGCCGCGCGCGACGCGGCGGATCCCAGCTTCGATTGCGCCGCCTCGACGCGCGCGATGGCGGCGGCGAAGTCGAACGCGGCCAGGTCCTCTTCGAGTCCGCGCGCCCCGCCCAACTCGCGCGCCAGCACGCGTCGATCCTCGACGCTCTGGCGTTGGACGAACTGCGACTTCACCGCGGTCCAGTTCACCAACTGCTCGCGCAGGCGGCGGCCGACGACCTGCATGTCGTTGTAGCCGGCGGGCGAATCGTCCGGCCCGTAGGTGGGCAGCTCGAAGACTTCGACGGCCTGCTTGAGGCGCGCCTCGGCTTCCTCGAAGCGGCCCTTGTCCTTGAGGCGCCCGACCTCCTCGAGCACGGCCGAGCCCCAGTCGCGCGCCTTGTGCAGGAGCGCCAGCTCCAGGTCGCGCCGGCGCGCAACGAAGTCGGGATCGTCCTTCAGCTCGGCGGCGCCCTCGACGAGGCGCATGGCGAGCAGCGAGCGCGCTGGCTGCGGCGTGGGCGAGTCGAAGTCGCAGGCGGCGCGCAGCTTCGCCACGACGGCCTCGATGCGCGTGGCGCGCTCGGCCTTGGCGGAACTGGCGGCGTCGAGGGCCGCGCCGAGTTCGTCGGCCTTGCGCTGCGCCTCCGCCGCGGAGGTCGTGCCGGCGTACTTGGTCGCCAGTTCCTGCAACTTGGCCCGGCGCTGGGCGGGCGTCAAATCCTTTTGACCATCGAGGGTCAGCGTGGCGATCTTCGCTTCTTGCTCGAAGATCTGCAGGTCCTTGTCGTCCTTGTCGGCGGGGCCGCGCGCGGCGGACCGCGCTTCGCCTTGGCGACCCTGGCTGGACTCGCCGCTCGCCGCGGACTGCTCGCTGCGCGCTGCTTGCGCGGCCTGTCCGGACTGCGCGACTTGGGACCCGTCCGAACGCTTCGATGCGTCGTTCGCGTCCCGGTCCGTCGTGCTCTCGCCGCTCGATGCCGTCTCGAGCAGCGGCAACCACTTGTCCTTGGTGAACCACGCGGTGGCGCCCGAGCCGGCGACCAGCAGCAGCGCGACCAGCGGGCCGGCGCTGGAGGAGGGGCGTGCCGCCGGCGCGCTCTCGCCGCTGGGCTGGGCCTGCGTCGGCAGGCTGGCACCTGCGGCGCGCGCGACGGGCGCGCTGGACAATTGGTCGAGCTTCGCGAGCAGTTGGGCGGCGCTCGTCGGACGCTTGGCGGGATCGCGCTGCAGCAACGATTCGACCAGCGCCACGAGTCGCGCATCGGCGCTCGGCGCGGTTTCGCGCAGCGGACGCGGGTCGCTGGTCAGGACCGCGCGCACGATCTCCTTGGTGTCGCGTCCTTCGAAAGGCGTGCGACCCGAGAGCAGCCGGTAGCCCGTGGCCCCGAGGGACCACAAGTCGCTGCGCGCGTCGAGCCGCTCGCCGCGGATCTGCTCGGGCGACATGAAGTGCGGCGTGCCGAAGACCTTCTTCTCGCCAGCCGGCGGTTCTTCGTCTTCCGCGTGCGTCGCGAGGCCCAGGTCGGCGATCTTCGTCTGGCCGACGTGGTTCTGCATCAAGTTCGCCGGCTTGATGTCCCGGTGCACGATGCCGCGCTGCTCGGCGTAGACGAGTCCAGCCGTGGCGTCGAGCAGGATGGACAGCACTTCCTCGGAGGACAGCGCGCGTCCTCCAGCGATGCGGTCCTCGAGCGTGCCGCGCTCCATGTACTCCATCGAGAGGTAGTGCACGCCCGAGTCTTCGCCGACGTCGTAGACCGTGACCACATTGGGATGGTTCAACGCCGCGGCGGCGCGCGCCTCGCGTTGGAACTGGGCGACGAACTTGGCGTCGGAGGCGTGCTTCGATGCGAGCAGCTTGAGCGCCACCTTGCGGTCGAGGTTCTCCTGCACGGCGAGCCAGACGACGCCCATGCCGCCCTTGCCGATTTGCTTCTCGAGGCGGAAGCCGCGCACCTTGGGCGCGCCCGTGGCAGCCGCCGAGGCGGCAGGTGCCGCACCGGCCGTCGCGCGCGGCGGTTCCTCCAACGAGATCTCCTCCAGCTCGATGACGGCGTGTTCGGGCTTCCGACCTTCGTCCTTGCGCTGCTCGACCGCCGGCGCGAGGTCCTTTTGCTCCGGATCGCGCACCACGAGCTCCACGCCGGCGAGGCGCACCTTGTCGCCGTGCTTGATGGCCGCGGCCGCGACGCGCTGGCCGTTGAGGTGCGTGCCACCGGCCGAGCCTAGGTCCTTGACGGCCCAGCGTCCGTCCTTGGCGCGCACGAAGGCGCAGTGCACGGGATCGACGCCGGGGGCGGCGAGCACGAACTGCGCGCGCCGCGCGTCGGAGCCGACCACCAGGGCGCCGTGCTCGGGCAGCGGAGTGGGGGGGAGCCCCGCTCCGTGGATGTCCAGCACCAATCTTGCGCTCAAGTCGCGTCCTCGCTTCCGCTTGCCAACCTTCCGTCCACGCCGCCCTCGCGCGCTTCATGCGCGCCGAGCCCCGCACTCGGGAGCCCTGTGGCGGGATTCGCCGAGTGGGGGAGTCCTTCGTACAGGGCGCTGCCCACGCGCACGACGTGCGCGCCGGCGGCGATGGCGAGATCGTAGTCCCCGCTCATGCCCATGGACAACCGGCAACCGCCCGGGAAGCGCGCGTCGTGCAGCCGGCCGAGCTCGGCGCAGCGCTCGAAGACCTCGCTCGCCGCTCGGCGCGCGGCGTGCTCGTCTTCCATGTGCGGCGCCATCGCCATGAAACCCTCGAGCGAGAGCCAGCTGCAGCGCGCCGCGGCGTCGAGCAGCTGCTCGAGCTCCGCTGGGTCGGCCCCGCCCTTGGAGTCCTCCGGCCAGAGCTTCACCTGCAGGTACCCGCGGCGCGGCAGGCGTTCTTCCGCGCAGATGCGCTCGACGGCCTCGAGCAGGCGCAACGAGTCGAGCGAGTGCACCACGGCCGCGGATTGCAGCACGCGACGCGCCTTGTTGCGTTGCAGGTGGCCGATGTAGTGCCAGCTCGGCGCCGGAGCGCAGTCGGCCAACGCGGCCTGCTTGTCGGCCAGCGTCTCGGCGCGATTCTCGCCGAGTGCGCGCACTCCAAGCTCGACCAAGGCGCGGCAGGTCGCCACGCCGACGGTCTTCGTCACCGCCACCAGCTCCACCGCGTCGGGCTCGCGCCCGGCAGCGCGCGCGCAGAGCGCGATGCGCTCCCGCACTTGGCGCAGGTTGCGCTCCAAGCACGCGAGGACTGCGGGCTCGAGTCGAGGTTGCATGCGGACCGGCAGGCTGTCCAAGGTACTACGGCGTGGCCGCTCGGTCACCGGCGCGCGGCCGTCGAGCCCTCTTCCGAGAGCAGCGGGTGCACGAGGTCGAGTCGCACGCGACGACGCGTGCCGGAGGCGACGCGCACCGATTCGGCGGGACGCAGCCCTGCCACCCACACCACGCGCTCCTCGGCCAGCACGATCGGCACGCGCGCGCGTCCTTCGCGCGGCACGCCGGACGCCGCGAGGAAGCTCGCCAGGGAGGCCTCTTGCGGCCAGCCCAGCGGATGGAAGCGATCGCCGGTCCGCGGGAAGCGCACCGACAAGCGGTCGGGCAAGCGGCTGGCGTCGAGCTCGACCGACAACTGGCGCGCCAGTGGCGCACAGGCGGCGGCGAGCTCGAGCAAGCTGGCGCGGATGCTGCGACCGTCGTCGAGTTGGACTTCGCCGGGCAGGCCGAGCGGGGCTCCCAGGCTCGCCGGCAGGGCCGAGTCGAAGGGCAGCAGCAGTTGCCGCGGGTCGTGACCGCGCCGCGCGGAGAGAGGCTCGAGGTGCAGGCGATCGGCGCGCAGGACCAGCACGAAGCCAGGCTCGATGGCGAGGCGGCCGGTGCGACCGCGCGACAGCAACTCGAGCGCGGACTCGACCTGGTTGGGAGACAGCTCGCGTCCCAAGGCCTCGTGCAGCAGGCGCCACAAGGCGCGACGGCGCAGAGCGCGCGGCAGCGCCATCAGCGCGCCGCGATCGATGCAGCCGCCCACGAACGCATCGGCCACGCCACGACGCGCGGCGCAGTGCACAGGTGGATCCCAGACGAGCGCCGCGGTCGCCTGGGACAGTTGTCCATCGAGCCGCAGGATCTCGCGGCCACCGACCAAGGTCGCTTGCACGCCGTCGGCGACGATGCGCAACGCGGCCGCGTCGAGTTCGTCGACGAAGGGCAGCGCGACGAGTCGCAATGCCGCGGCCAGTTCGCCCCGCGGCAGCGAACGCAGCGGGCGGGCGATGGCGCTGCCCTCGAGGTGCTCGCGCGCGGCGGCGATAGGCGTGCTGGGGCGGCGCTCGACCGTGCCGACGAGGCGGCAATCGCCCGCGAGCACGAGCGAACGCGCCTGCGCACGCGTCCAGCGCGCCACGGAGCCGAGCGGGTCGCTGGCGGAAGGGAGCATGGTCAAAGGCACGGCCAACTCGGCCGCGAGCCGCTGGACGCAGTCGGTCGCCTCGGAGCTGGTGCGCACATGCACGGCGATCACGCTCGGCTTGGGCCGCGCCAACGCGGTCAGCGCCAAGAGCGCGGAAGAACCCACGCCCCCCGAAAGGGCGACCACCAAGGGCTCCTCGGGGCTCAACAACGCGCCCCGTGCCAAGGCCGCCCAGCGCTGCGGGGGGAAGGGGTCGGCGCGGGGGATCTGGTACATGGGGAAGGACGGGTGAGGATAGCGCCTCGGGGGGGCAGTCCGTCGGTGCGTTGAAGCAATCGGCCGAGCGCGCTACTTTGCGCCCTTCGAACCGCCAAAAAGATGTCTTCGGAGCCCCGCTGGGAGTCCGCGGCAAGCTGGCGGCCGTCCTCAGGGCTGCAGGCGTCCCGCGTGGTCGCCTGGCGGGCCTCGGACGGGCTCGAAGGCCGCGGGCCCCGCCCGAACCGCACCCACCCCGCAAGCACAGTCCCTCGCACTGCCCATGGCAACCAAGATCGCCATCAAAGGCTTCGGCCGCATCGGCCGCAATGTCTTCCGCATCGCCTGCTCCCGCCCGGGATTGGAGGTCGTGTCCATCAACGACCTGACCGACGCCAAGACGCTGGCGTACTTGCTGAAGTACGACTCGGTACATGGCCGCTTCGAGGGCGAGGTCAAGGCCGACGGCGACGCGCTGGTCGTGAACGGCAGGAAGATCCCGGTGACGGCGGTCAAGGATCCGGCGCAGCTCCCGCACGCCGCCAACGGCATCGACATCGTGGTCGAGTCGACCGGCGTGTTCACCTCGCGCGAGGGTTGCGAAAAGCACCTCGTGGCGGGCGCCAAGAAGGTGCTGCTGACGGTTCCGGCCAAGGACGCGATCGACGCCACGATCGTCCTCGGCGTCAACGACGCGACGCTCAAGCCGGAGCACAAGATCGTCAGCAACGCCTCGTGCACGACC
>SXGQ01031437.1_pt1 | contig 15163 bp, 12 predicted proteins | sample 3178371 | NCBI WGS metagenome assembly SXGQ01 (sample SAMN11356859, study PRJNA531348) | freshwater metagenome | isolation source: freshwater sample F1-20 | place: China: Fuxian Lake, Yuxi | collected 2017-12-25
AGCGGGATCTCGCGGTCCACCGCCGCATAGGCCTCCAGCAGGGTCGTCCCCGCTGCGTCCCCCACCGCGTGCGCCGTGAACTGCATCCCGTGACCCGCCACCCGCCGCACCATCTGGAGCAGGCGGTCTGGCGGGACGTTCAACACCCCGCGATAGGTGTCGTCTCGGATGCCGTACGCCTCGTTCCGGCCCCACGGCTGCAGCATATAGGCGCTGCCGGTCAGCATCCCGCCATCCAGCCAGATCTTGGTGCCGAGCAGGCGCAGCCACGGGTGCTGCCCCCGCAAGGGGCTGGCCGCAATCTCATCGATGGCCGACAGGATCGACGCCATCGGGCCGACGGTCGGGAAGGTCTGCGACAACGCCACGCGCACGGTCAGGCCATCCCGGTCCCGCAGGGCCTCGTAGTCGCGGATGGAGGAGGGCGAGGCGCCGCGGTCCGCCACCGTCGTGAAACCGATCCGGTTGTAATCGCGGAACAGCGCCTGCAGGCGCGACTGCTGCTCGGCGCGCGGGATCGCCCGGGCCGACGGGGTCTTGATGTAGCGGCCCAGGCCCCGCGCCAAGCCGTTGGGCTCCCCCGCCGCATCCAGCTCGAGATGCCCCGGCCCGCCATCGGTCACCTTGAAGTCCCGGGTGAACCCGCACAGCGCCAGCGCGAGGGAGTTCAGCATATTGTCCGGACCGGTCCGGAAGTTCACCGGATGCCGCGGCGCCGCCGCGTCCAGCTCCGCCTGCGTGGGGTAACGCGACTCCCGCAGGCGCGTGATGAACACCTGCGAGGTCTGGATCCACTCCCCGGGGGGCACCACCCGCGCCCGCGCCCGGAGGTAGGCGAGGACGTCCGCGATGGTCTCCATATCCGGCACCTCGTGGTCCGCCTCGAACACCGCCGCCGCCGGCGCGTGGACGTGCGAGTCGATCAGCCCCGGCAGCAGCATCCGGCCGCCCAGCTCGTGCACGGTCGTGCGCCCCGGCGCCGCTAAGGCGCGGATGCTGGTCGTCGAGCCGGTGGCGACAATCCGGCCTTCCCGGATGGCCAAGGCTTCGTGCACGGCGAACCCCGCATCCACCGTCAGCACCTTCCCGCCCACAAAGACGGCATCCGGGGGCGCCTCGGCACCGGTGGCCAACAGGGCAGGACACAACAGCAGGCAGAGGCGCGCAAGGGCGCGGGCAGGGGAGGACATCGGGATCGCAGGGTAAAGGTTTAGAAGCCGGCCGCTTGGCCGTCCTTGCGGCTCTCGCTGGCACCAAGGAACACGCGGTGCTTCGCGTCCCAGCCGATCGCCTGATAACCGCCGAAGCCGCCGAGGTCCGTGCGCACGTCGTGGCCGCGCCGCTTTAGCTCGGCCCGCGTCGCCCACGGGATCCCGCTCTCGAGAAACACGTGGCCGCCGGTGGTCATCCGCGGCTCGTTGTAATCGGTCGAACCTTCGTGCTGCCAGCGCGCGGCGTCGCCCGCCTCCTGCAGGTTCATCCCGTAATCGATCAAGTTGACTAGGATCTGCACGTGCCCCTGCGGCTGCATGGCCCCGCCCATCACGCCGAAGCTCAGCCACGGCTGGCCGTCTTTGGTCACCATGGCGGGGATGATGGTATGGAACGCCCGTTTGCTCGGGGCGTAATCGTTGGCGTGACCCTCCTGCAGGGTGAACATCTCGCCGCGGTTCTGGAACCCGAAGCCGAGGCCCGGCACGACCACGCCCGCCCCCATCCCCCGGTAGTTGCTCTGGATCAGGGACACCATATTGCCCTCGGCGTCCGCGGTGGTGAGATAAATGGTGTCCCCATCCTGCAGCGCCGGGTTGCCCGCATCGTAGGTCCGCGCCGCCTTGTCCGGGCGGATCAACGCGCGCCGCTGGGCCGCGTACTCCTTTGACAGGAGGCCGCGCAAGGGGATCCGAGAGAAGGCCGGGTCCGCGTAGAACTTCGCCCGGTCCTCGAAGGCCAGCTTCTTGGCCTCGATCATCACGTGCAGGGCCTCCGCGGAATTAAAGCCCATCGCCTTGAGGTCGTAGCCCTCGAGAATGTTCAGCATCTGCAGCGCCGCGATGCCTTGTCCGTTCGGCGGCAGCTCGTGCACATCGTAGCCGCGGTAATTGACCGAGACGGGATCCACCCAGTCCGAGGTGTGCGCGGCCAGGTCCTCCTTGCGCAGCCAGCCGCCCTGCGCCTGGAAGAAGGCGTCGATGCGCTCCGCGATCGGCCCCTTGTAGACCGCGTCCCGGCCGCCCGCGGCGATCGCCGCGAGGGTGTCGGCGAGATCGGGGTTGCGGAAGACCTCGCCCTTGGCCGGCGCCCGGCCCCCGGGGGCGAAGGTGGCCGCGAAGGCTCCCGGCTCGGGCGACAGCAGCGGCACACTCCGCGCCCAGCCGTCGGCGATCACCTCGGTCACGGGACACCCGTCGCGCGCATAGCGGATGGTCGGCGCCAGCACTTCCGCCCACGGCAGGCGGCCGAAGCGCCCGTGCAGGGCCGCCCAGCCGTCGACGCAACCCGGCACCGAGACCGGGAGCAGGCCCCGCGGGGGGATGGTGGTCCGGCCGAGGCGCTTTAGTTCGGCCAGCAGTTGCTCGCGACTGAGGCCGCGGGGCGAGCGGCCGGAGGCGTTCAGGCCGTGCAGCCGCCCGGTCTTCGCTTCGTAGACGATCGCGAACAGGTCCCCGCCGATCCCGCAGCCAGTGGGCTCCATTAGCCCGAGCGCGGCATTGGCGGCGATCGCCGCATCCACCGCAGAGCCGCCACGTTGGAGAACGTCGAGGCCGACCTGGGTGGCCAGCGGCTGGCTGGTGCAGACCATTCCGTGGCGGGCAATAACCTCGGAACGGGTGGCGAAGGGGCGTCCGGTGATGCGGTCCACTTGGGCGGGCAGGCTGGGGGCAAGAGTGAAGAAAAGCGCGGCCGCAGCGGGGACGCGCAGGGCGGGGGTCATCCGTGGAGCGTGCGGGCTCCGCGGCCCGGGGTCAAACCGCGGCGTGCGCCGCGGAATGCCTTTGCGGTTCCGCACCGCCTGTGCCTCCGTGCGCCGCGGATGCCTAACGCCCTCGCTGCCGAGAAATCTCCCTACCTCCTCCAGCACGCCGACCAGCCGGTCGAGTGGCTGCCGTGGGGTGAGGCTGCGTTCGCCCGCGCCCGCGCCGAGGATCGCCCGATCTTTCTCAGCATCGGTTACTCCACTTGCCACTGGTGCCATGTGATGGCGCACGAGTCGTTCGATGACCCGGAGATCGCGGCCGCCCTCAACGCGGGCTTCATCCCGGTTAAGGTAGACCGCGAAGAGCGTCCGGACGTCGACAAGGTCTATATGACCTATGTGCAGGCGGCGACGGGCCGCGGGGGCTGGCCGCTGAGCGTGTGGCTGACGCCCGACCTGAAGCCGTTCTACGGCGGTACCTATTTCCCACCAAAGGACCTGCCGGCCCGTCCAGGTTTTCCGCGTGTGCTCGCGGCGCTCAGCAAAGGGTGGCAGCAGGAACGGGCCAGCCTGCTGGCCGAGGGCGACCGCGCCCTGAAGGCGATCCGGGACCAGATCGCCGCGGACGCGGCCTCGACGGAAGGGGAGGATAAACCGCTGTTCGAACGGGCCGGCACGGCCTTCGACGCGGCCTTCCGCCACGCGGTCGAGACCTTCGATCCCGAGCACGGCGGCTTCGGGGGCGCCCCCAAGTTCCCGCGCCCCGCGCAACTCGCGTTCCTGCTTCGCGCGGCTGCCCTCCAGGGCCCTGCCACCGCGGCTGGCGCCGAGGCGCTCCGCCTCGTGACCGCCACGCTGCAGGCGATGGCCCGCGGCGGAATCCACGACCACGTCGGCGGTGGCTACCACCGGTACGCGGTCGATGGCGCGTGGTTCGTCCCCCATTTCGAGAAGATGCTCTACGACCAGGCCCAGATCGCCGTGGTCTGCCTCGAGGCCCGGCGCGCGACCGGGGACGAACGCTACGGCTGGATGGCCCGCGATATCCTCGGGTACGTCGAGCGCGACCTCACCAGCCCGGGCGGGGCCTGCTTCACCGCCGAAGACGCCGACTCCGCGGACGCCGAGGGCCACCTGACTGAAGGTGCGTTCTACCTTTGGAGCGCCGCGCAGCTCCGTCGGCTCCTCGGACCCGACTTCCCGCTGCTCGCAGCCCATTTCGGGGTTCAGAACGAGGGTAACGTCCCGGCCGAGCTCGACCCGCAGGGCGAATTCCGGGGCGGCAACCTGCTCGCGCAGGTCCGGCCCCTCACCCAGACTGCCGCCCAGCTCCAGCTGGATCCGGCCGCGGCTAATGATCGCCTAATTGAGCTGCTCGACCGGCTCCGGGCGGCCCGCCGCGACCGGCCCCGGCCCCATTTGGATGATAAGATCCTCGCCGGGCCCAATGGCCTGATGATCTCCGCCCTCGCCCTCGCGTCCCGCACGCTCGACGACGGGGAGCAGTACCTCGCGGCCGCCGAACGCATCGCGGAATTCCTGCGCCGGGAGATGCACGACGACGCGACGGCTACGCTCTACCGAGTGTGGCGCGCGCCTGCGCCCGCCGACCCGTGTGGGGGGCGTGGTTCCACCCCGGCCTTTGCGGAAGACTACGCGGCGGTCATCCAGGGCCTACTCGATCTTTACGAGGCTGGCTTCGAGATCCGCTGGCTCCAATGGGCCGAACGTTTGCAGGCCCGGATGGACCGCCTGTTCTGGGACGAGGCCGCCGGGGGTTACTTCAACTCGGCCGCCGACGATCCCTCGCTGGTCCTGCGACTGAAGGAGGACTATGACGGCGCGGAACCCGCTCCGAGCAGCCTTGCCGCCCTAAACCTGCTGCGCCTCGGGGCCCTCCTCGGCGGCGATTTCCGGGAGCGCGGCCGCCGGACGATCGAGGCCTTTCGTGGTCGCTGGGAACGTGCCCCGCACGCCGTGCCCCAGCTGCTGTGCGCGTTCGAGCTCGCGCTTGAGGCGCCTCGCCACGTGGTGCTGGCGGGGGATCCGGCTTCCCCTGAATTCAAGGCGCTCGCGACCGAGGTGGCCGGTAGCTTCGGACCCCGGCGGATTGTTCTGGCCGCCGACGGCGGGGAAGGCCAGCGCTGGCTCGCGCAACGCTCCCCTTGGCTGGCTGACCTGCGACCCCCGGGCGGCCGAGCCGCGGCCTTTGTGTGCGACGAACAGAGCTGCCTGCCGCCGGTGGAGTCCCCCGCCGCCCTGCGCACGCTGCTGGCCTCGCCCGCGGACCCGGGAGGCGCGTCGTGAGCGAGGAGCGCCTGCTCCGGCTGGAGGAGAAGATCGCCTACCTGGAGCGGCACGTCACCGCCCAGGATCGCGCGATGTTGGAGCTGACCGAGGAACTCGATGCCCTGCGCCGCGAACTGCGCCGCCTCCGTGAGGCCAGAGCTGACGCAGCCACGGCGCCGGAGCCTGCCGACGAGCGACCGCCCCACTACTAAGCCGGAACGGCCGGCTCAAAACGAGGCGGAGACTTCCTGCAGGTAGCCCGGGTCCATGACCTGTTCGCCCAAGGCCGAACACTCGAGCTCGTCGTTCTTGTACAAGCGGAAGCGGATCGGCCCGCCGGCCTCGGCGGTCTCCCAACGCCACTTCCCGATCGAGATGAACTGCAGCGGGACGCCGCGTTCCCAACTCAGGCCCGGTCCATCGCCCCGTATGAACAAGCGGTTGCCGATGCCGATATAGGCGGTGGCGAGCAACCGCGTGGCGCCGTCTGAAGTAAGGGTGCGCTCAACCGCAGCTGGCGCCGCGGAGAGAGTGTCCTCGAAGCCAAGCTCCAGTGTCGGCTCGGGATCCGACCGGCGGGCGGCCCGCTGGCGCGGCACAGCCGCTGCAGGTGGCATCTCCGGTTCGTCTGGTGCGGCGACGGGGCTGGGCGCGGGTGGCTGCTGCTCCGGTTCCGCGTTCTTTACCGATGCGGCCGGAGTCGCGGAGACCGTGGGGGACTCTTCTGGCGCGGGTGCTAGCGGCTCGGATTCGGCCGGAGAGGGGAGCGGCGCGGGCGCGACGGGGGCGGCCGCGACGGCCATGCCTTCCGGCTCCTGCGCGACCGCGGGCGGGGCCGCGGGAGCAGCTTCCACCGGCTTGGCCTCAACGGTTTCTGCGCGGCGTGGGCGGCGCGGCTTGCGCGGCGCAGGGGTCGCGGTCTCCGATGTTACCTCTACCGAGGCCGGAGCCTCGCTGACGGTCGTTGGCGCCGCAGGTGGTGGAGCCGATGCGAGCGGGTCAGAGCCCGGATCGAGGACCTCCGGCGGTTTCCGACCGGCTTCACGCGAGTCAGATTTGCCTTCCTCCGCCGGGGCGGGCCGGCTCGCGGGTGCCTCGCGCGCGGCCCCGGCTTCGTTCCGGGCGGCAGCGAGCACGCGTTCCAGCCTGGCCGCGCTGTCGGTGGCCTCGCGTTGCAGGGTCGCCACCTGTTTGGCCGCGGCGGTCTCCAACCGAGTAAGTTCCGCGGCGGTCCGTGCCAGCTGGTTCAGGGCTGCTTCAATCCGCCCTAGCTCGCTGGCCTTCAAGGCCGCGAGTTCTTCCTCCAAGGCGGCCCGGGCACCGTCCTCCGCCTCGGCCAGCTGGCCTTGGAAGGCGGACACCCTTTCCTGCAGTCGTTCCGGCAACTGCTCGGCCTCGCGCAGCGTGCGGCGCGCCAATTCCGCGATCCCGTTCAGACTGCCCGTGGCGATGCTCACCTGTTGCGCGGATTCCCGCACGGTCTCGGCCAAAGCCTCTAGGGCCCGCTGCCGCTGGTCCAACGCCTCGTTCTTCTGCCTTTCCAGGCGCGCCACCAGCGGCACCAGGCCCACCAATACACCCAGCAGCACACAGCCTACGATCGCGACTAGTGCGCCAGTGGACAACGGCAGGGGGCTCGCCCACGCCACGATCGCCGCGGTGCCGAGCAACGCTAGATCGGTGAGGATGAAGAGCCAGGTGGGCAGGCCGGGAGGCGGGGAGGACTTCATGGGATAGCCCGGTACGGCATCATCCGGTTCGCCCGCGGTTGAACCGAGGGCGCCTCGCCGGCGGGTGGGGAGGGTTTGCGCCCGCGGCCCTTGCGGCTCAAGGGCAAAACGACGTTTGCTTCGGCGCCGCCGCCCCGCACGCTGCGGGGATGGACTCCTCGCCCTTCGTCCGGATCGAGCGGGATGCCCCCGGCGGGGTCCGCCATTACGTGGTCCACGCTCACGATCCGCAGTTTTCCCTTGAGCTGAGCCCGGATGATACCGCCCCCGACTGCCGCGGGCGCGGGGTGTTAAAGCGGCTGTCCGTGCCCAATTCCTGGGCCGGCGACTATACCCGCTACGCACGCCTGATCTCGGCCGCGCAGGAGTTCTTCGGCCAATCGCTGGAGGAGCCCGCGCCCAAGGCGGAATCGCGCCGCTGGGTCCGCTAACCAGCCCGACTCAAAGGCGTCGCCAAGCCAGCGCCCCGAGGGAAAGTAAAAGGCCCACGCGGATCGCTCCCTCGAAGGTGAGCAGCCGCAAAGTCCAGAGCCGCTCGGCCCCGCGCCGCAGCGAGAATCCAACCATCGTCACCAACAGCAGCCCGAGGGCGTGCAGCCGCGCTAGGGAAAGGAACAGCAGCCCTACCATCCACAGCCAGTAGGCGAGCAGGGCCAAGCTCCAGCAGCGGGCCCGCGGTTCATCGGGTCCCGGCGACACCGCGCCTGCCGCAGGGGTTGCTCGCCGGCCCAGCAATCGTTCGGCCTGCACCAACTGCCAGATCTCCAGCGCGACAAAGCCGGCGCAGCTGGCGAGGAGGAAAAGAGGGGTCATCGCGGCAAGGTTGGCCCCCGCGGGCCTCAACGGAACCCGAACAGCGGCGGCAGGATCACCGCCACCAGCCCCGCCCAAACCGCGTACACCGGCAGGTAATTGGTCTGCCAGCGTTCCAGGGCGGCGAAGGTCCCCCGGCCTCGCAGAAACCGCGCATACAGCACCGCGGACCAGCTCAGGTTCACCAGCAGGACGCCGTTCAGGCCCAGCCCGGCCAGCCGGTTAGGCGTGAACCCAAACTCCTGGATCCGCGCCGCGATCGCCCACAGCGCCACCCCGTCCGCGACCAGCGCCCCGGCCACCAGCAGCAGTTGCAGCCCATCAAATCCCCCCGGGGGCGTCTGCGGGTCGCGCGCCGACACCGCATAGAGCAACAGTCCCAGCACGATGATGAGCAGCGCATCGAACCCAATCAGCACCTCCCGCGCATGGTCCACCCCGCGCCCCGTTGCCACCAAGGTGACTAGAAATGAAAGCAGCACGGCGGCGAAGAGCGGCGTGAACACCCGCGTTAGCACCGGAGCCATATTCTCGACCACACTCTGCTTGGCCTCCACCAGCCACGAGGCCACCACGACCGCCCCCGCCGCCCCGCACGGCACGAGCCAGTTGCCGATGAAGTGCCCCGGATCCACCCCGATCGCCTTGAAGGTCATCGCGGTGCTCCCGATCAGTACGCCACCGCCGAGGGCAATCAGAACGTAGTAGATGAACAATTCCCCAGAGAAGCGGATGAAGTCCATCCGTGCGTTCCCCTGTGCCCAGCGGCCGCCCGCGTAGACCACGCCCACTCCGAGCCACAGGGCGATCGGCAGGTGCAGGGCAAACAGGCCGAGGGTGTCGCCCGTCGGGTGGAAGGGATACAGGTTCGCCAGCAACGCGGCCGCCACGCCTCCCGCGGTCGGCCACGCGAGGGCGGCGCGACCAAGCTGCCGCTTCCAAGCGAAGAAGAGCACCAGCAGGGGCAGGACGAACAGCGCGGAGTTCCGCGCGTAAAACGGCGCATTCCCGTCGCCCAAGGGGACGCCGAGCAACGCGGGCAGCTTCACGGCCACGCCCGCGGCCACCGCCAGTCCCAGCGCCACGGCGGCCTCCTGCCGCCCGGCCGACGGGGTCCCGTTGGCCGCCTCCGCTTCGGGGCGCAGGAGTTGTTTCCACAGCCGCTCCGAATGTTCCCGGGCAAACTCCCGCGAGAGCGCGTCCACGCCCCCCAGCCGCTTCACCGCCACCAGAAAGGCCTCCTCGGCCGACAGCCCCCCGGCCCGCAGGCCCGCCACCGACTCCCGCAGGTGATCCTCCAGCTCCCTCATCTCCACCGGCTGCAGCGCGGGCCGCCGCTGCAGGTAGCTGCGCCAGTGCGCGATCTGTTCCTCCAGTACGGCCTCCGGATCCGGCGGAATCATCGCGCCCGGGACGGGTTTCCTCCCCGCGACACCCCTCGCGGGTGTTGGGGGCGTTCCGTGAACGGGTGCGGAAGACACTTCATTGGCTCGGGGTGCCGGGTGAGCTGAACCCTGTCAAGATGAGCCTTGCCCCAGTGGAACTGGGGTTGGCGGAACTTCAGATTTGGTTTCATCGGCTGTCCTCCCGGGTGATGGCGGTGACCTTGGCGTCGTGGAATTCGACCCGGAAGCGGTCGCGGACCGTCCGGGCGGGGTAATCGAGGTAATACGGGTAGGCGACGCCCCGGCCCCACCCCCAGCCGCCGCCGCGGTAGCCGCGGTGAAAGTGCCCGGTGAAGAGGACCTGGCCGCTGGCCTCGTAGGACAGGAAGTGCCAGATCACGGTCTCCCTGCGGGCGTCGGTGCGGACGGTGGTACGGTCAGGATCGCCGAGGGCGAGCCGGACGGCCTCACTGGGGAAGCCGAGGGCGATCTGGCCGGCGCGGACGAGGGTCTGCTGTTCGGGACTGAGGCGGGCAAAGGCCTCCGGGTTGGCCTCGATGCGGGAGGCGGGCGAGGAGCAGGCGACGGCCAGCAGGAAGGTGCCGGCGAGGCCCAGCAGTGGGAGTAAAGCGGTGTTCATAACGGAAGGAACCGCCAAGGTCGCACGTTCCGCCCCGTCCGCGCGGCACCCCTTGCCGAGGCCCGCGCGTCCTTTGCGCCTGCCCGTCAGATCGAGGCGGGCGCAGTTAGCTGCAACGTGCAGGGTGGGCGGCTACAGCCCCACCCCCACCCCCACCCCCACCCGGCACCACTCGCGCCGTCTTTCCGGGTAATCCCCGGATGAGACTCAGGCGAGATCCCCGCCCGCGGTCACTTCATCGCCAGCTGGGGCCGGCCGGCCTCCGGCCAGTCGATGTGGAAGAACTCGCCGCGGGGGCGGTCCGTCCGCTCGTAGGTGTGCGCCCCGAAGTAGTCGCGCTGCGCCTGGAGCAGGTTCGCCGGCAACCGGGCCGAGCGGTAGCTGTCGTAGTAGGCCAGCGCCGAGCTGAAGGTCGGCACCGGCACGCCACACTCCACGGCAAGGGCCACGACCTTGCGCCAGTTCTCCTGCGCCTGGCGCACGGTCTTATTAAAATACGGGTCGAGCAGCAGGTTCGCCAGATCCGGCTTCCGCGCGTAGGCCTCGGTGATCTTCTGCAGGAACACGGCGCGGATGATGCACCCGCCCCGCCAGATTTGCGCGATCTCGCCGAAGTTGAGCTTCCACTTATACTCCTTCTGCGCCTCCCGCATCAGCTGGAACCCCTGCGCGTACGAGCAGATCTTCGAGCAGTACAGCGCGTCGTGGATCGCCGCCACCAGCGCCTCGCGCGAACCCTTGTACTTGCGCGACGGCCCCTTCAACACCTTCGCCGCCGCGACCCGCTCCTCCTTGATCGCGCTCAGGCAGCGGGCGAATACGGACTCGGCGATCGTCGGCGCCGGCACGCCCATATCGAGCGCGTTCACCGACGTCCATTTGCCCGTACCCTTCTGGCCCGCCGTGTCCAAGATCACGTCCACGATCGGCTTCCGGGTCACCGGATCCTTCTGCTGGAGGATGTCCGCCGTGATCTCGATCAGGAAGCTACCCAGCATCCCGCGGTTCCACTCGGCGAAGATCGCCCCCATCTCCGGGGCTTTCAGCCCCAGCAAGCCCTTCATCACGGCGTAGGCCTCGCAGATCATCTGCATATCGCCGTACTCGATGCCGTTGTGGACCATCTTCTCGTAATGGCCCGCGCCAGTCTCGCCGCTGTAGGTCGCGCACGGCACGCCGCCTTGGATCGGCTTGCCCGGCGCCGCCCCGCTCAGTGGACGGCCTGTCTTGGCATCCACTTTGGCCGCGATCGCATTCCAGATCGGCTCCAGCTCCTTGTAGGCCGCCGGATCCCCGCCCGGCATCAGCGCCGGACCGAACCGCGCGCCCTCTTCGCCGCCGGAAACGCCCGAACCGATGAACCGCAGCCCCTTCGCCCGCAGGGCCTGCTCGCGCCGGATGGTGTCCGTCCACAGCGCGTTGCCGCCGTCGATTACGATGTCATTCTTGTCCAGTAGCGGCACCAAGCTGTCGATCACCGCATCCGTGCCCTTGCCGGCCTGGACGAGGATGATGATCTTGCGCGGGCGCGACAGCGTCCCGACGAACTCCTCGAGGGTCTTGGCCCCGTGTAGGCCACCCGGCGTGGTCGGGTTCTCCGCGACAAACTTCTCCGTCTTCTCGGTCGTCCGGTTGTAGACGGAGATCCGGAAGCCGTGATCAGCGATGTTGAGGGCAAGGTTCTGACCCATCACGGCGAGGCCGATGAGTCCGATGTCCGATTTAGTCTGGGCCATGGCGAGGAAAGGAAAGGGGAAGGCTGGCCCGTCTTGCGGTGAAAACCAACCCGATTCTGGCTGGCGCGGCTTAGGTCGCCAGCGAACCCGGGGTTCGCTCCTCCCAAATGCGGACCAGCTGGATCAGCATCTGGGCGGCAAGGCTCATATCCTGCAACGACACCCACTCCCGCTGGCTGTGCACCTGGTGCATCCCGCAGAAGAGGTTGGGAGTCGGCAGGCCGCGCGCGGTGAGCTGGGAGCCATCGGTGCCCCCGCGGATCCGGTGCCGGAACGGGGTGAGTCCGGTGCGCCGGATCGCCTCTAGGGCGTACTCCACAGACCGAGGGTCGCGATCCAGCCAGTAACGCATATTCCGGTATTGCTCGTGGAAGGTCACTTCCAGCCGGGCGCCCGGCTCCGCCGCCTGCACCGCGGCGGCCGCCTGCTCCACCAGCCGCCGCGACTCGGCCAGACCCTCCAGCTCGAAATCGCGCAGGATGAGCCGCACGGTCGCGCGCTCGCTGGTGCCGCGGATCTCGTTGGGATGGATGAACCCCTCCCGGTCCGCCGTCCGCTCCGGGGAACGCGCCTGCGGTAGCGCCGCGATGAAGCGCGCCGCCAGCCGTAGCGCGTTCACCATCACGTCCTTCGCCCACCCGGGATGCGCCGCCACGCCCCGGATCTCCACCACCGCCGCATCGGCCGAGAAGGTCTCGTCGTCCACCTCCCCCCGCGCCTCGCTGTCCAACGTGTAGCCGACCTCCGCCCCGAGGCGTTCCAACGGGAGGGTCCGCAGGCCGTGCCCAATCTCCTCGTCGGGATTGAAGCACACCCGGATCCGCCCGTGCGGGATCTCGGGATGGCGCAACAGATGCCGCGTGGCGGCCACAATCGCCGCCACCCCCGCCTTGTCGTCCGCCCCCAGCAGGGTGGTCCCGCTGGCCGTGATGATGTCGTCGCCGATCGCCTCCCGCAGGTGCGGGATGGTCTCGACGGTCAGCACCTGCGTCGGATCATCCGGCAACACGATCGGCCGGCCATCGTAATTGCGGTGTACGATTGGCTTCGCCCCGCCCGGCAGCTCCGTCGCGGTATCGACGTGCGCGAGCCATGCGAGGGTCGGCACACCCTGCCGCCTCGTGGTGGCGGGAATGGTCGCCAGCACGTACCCGTGCCCGGTCAATTCGACCTCCTCCGCCCCGAGCGCCTTCAGCTCCGCCTCCAGCAGGCGCAGCAGATCCCACTGCCCCGGCGTGCTCGGGGTCAGCCCCGTGTGCGGATCACTCCGGGTGTCGATCCGCACATACCGGCAGAAGCGCTCCAGCAGGTCCTCCGTGTCGATGTTCATCCCGCCGACGTAAGCCAGCCGCCCTCCGCTGGCGAACGCAAAGGCCCGGCTTGTCGCGGGCATCCCCCCGGCCTAAGGTCCCCGCCTATCAAGACGCGTCCATCCCCGGGCGCCCGTCCGCCCACCCCTTCCCCGCCCATGCCCTCGCTCCCGCGCCGTTCTTTCCTCCGCCAGTCCGCCCTCGCTGCCGGGGCCGCCCTCACCGCCGGGTTGCGCCCGTCCGTTTACGCGGCCGCCCCCGGCGCCAACAGCGCCATCCGCCTCGGCGTGATCGGCCTCAACGGCAAGGGCTCCGCCCACCTCAAGAACCTGGTGAAGATGCCCGGCGTCCGCATCGCCGGACTCTGCGACGTCGACCCCCAGGTGCTCGCCCGCGTCGCCCGCAACCTGCCCGAAGGCACGCCCGCCCCCTTCCAGACAACCGACGCCCGCGAACTGATTGGCCGCGCGGACATCGATGCGGTGATGATCGTCACCAGCAACCACTGGCACGCCCTGCTCACGGTCTGGGCCTGCCAGGCCGGCAAGGACGTCTACGTCGAGAAACCGATGTCCCGCACGGTCTGGGAAGGCCGCAAGATGATCGAGGCTACCACCAAGTACGGCCGCATCGTCCAGGTCGGCACCCACTACCGCTCCGAGACCGGCCTCGCCCAAGCGATCCAGTACCTGCACTCCGGCGAGCTCGGCAAGGTGCAGCACATCCGCGCCATCGTCTACAATCTCCGCCAGTCGATCGGCAAACGCCTCCCCTGGTACCCCGAGGGGATCAATTACGACCTGTTCTGCGGCCCCACCCCGATGGCCCCACTCACCCGCGGGAAGCTCCACTACGACTGGCACTGGTCCTGGGACACCGGCAACGGCGAGCTGGGCAACAACGGGGTCCATGTCCTCGACATCGCCCTGCGCATCGCCCGCCACAACGGCCCCCCGCGCCGGATCGTCAGCTTCGGCAACCGCTACGCGATCCAGGATGCCGCCGAGACCCCGAACACCCACGTCGCGGTCTACGATTACGCCCAGATCCCGCTGATCTTCGAGCACCGGGCGCTCCCCGCCAAGCCGGGGGTCAACTACCTCGACCAGGTTGGCGGCCTCCGTACCGGGGTGATCGCCACCTGCGAGGGCGGGACGGTCGCCGGACTGGTGGGCGCCACCGCTTTCGACAAGACGGGCAAGCAGATCCGCAAATTCGCGGGCGACGGCGGTGCCACGCACGTGCAGAACTTCTTCGATGCGGTCCGTTCCCGCCGGAGCAAGGACCTCGCCGCCCCGGTCGAGACGGGCCACCTCTCCGCGTCGCTCTGCCATTTCGGCAACATCTCCTATCGGACCGGCGAGGCCGCCCCCACGGCCGCGATCGACGCGACCCTCGGAGATTTCCCCGCTGCCGGCGCCATCCACCGGGAGCTGCAGACGCACCTGCAGGTCCACGGGATCGACCTCGCCCGCCAACCTTTCCGACTCGGCCCTTGGCTCTCCCTCGATGCGATCGGCGACGGCATCACCGCGGTTTCCGGCCAGCAGGAAGGCGCGCTGGAATACGCCCGCTTCCTGCTCAAGGAGACGCAGCGCGCGCCCTACGCGATTCCGGAGCAGGTCTGAACCGCCCCGCCGGGAAGACCGTGCCCGGGCAGGCTAGCCCGCGCGCGGCGGGACGCTCCCGTGCAGCGCGTCCATCACCGCTGCGTGCAGCGCCGGGGTGGCCGCCGCCACGGTCGAATTGGCCGGATAAGCAGGCCCACCCTGCCAGTCGGTGATCACCCCGCCCGCACCCCGCAGGATCGGCACCAGCGCTGCGATATCCCAGGGGTTCATCACCGGGTCCAGCATCACGTCCGCCCAGCCCCCCGCCAACAGCAGGTAGCCGTAGCAATCGCCCCAGGTGCGGACCAGGCGCGCGCGCCGGACCAGGCGCTCATAACCGGAACCCGGCTGGTAACGCTCGGGATTAAGGGGGTCGCTGGTCAGCACCGTCGACGCCTCCAGTCCCGCCACCGCGCGGCAGCGCACGGGGCGCTCATTCAGGGTCGCGGTGTGGCCATCCCCGAGCATCAACTGGCCGAGGACGGGTTGGTGAATGCAGCCCAGGACGGGCCGCCCCTCGTGCAGGAGCGCGATCAGCGTGCCCCAGAGCGGGACGCCGGTGATGAACGCCTTGGTGCCATCGATCGGATCGAGCACCCAGGTGAAGTCCGCCCCTTCGTTCTCCGCCCCGAACTCTTCCCCGAGGATCCCGTGGCCGGGGAACGCCTGCGCGATCCGGGCGCGCATCAATTGCTCCGCCCCGCGATCCGCGACCGTCACCGGCGAGGCGTCC
>SXGQ01278002.1_pt1 | contig 15163 bp, 10 predicted proteins | sample 3178371 | NCBI WGS metagenome assembly SXGQ01 (sample SAMN11356859, study PRJNA531348) | freshwater metagenome | isolation source: freshwater sample F1-20 | place: China: Fuxian Lake, Yuxi | collected 2017-12-25
GAACGTGGTGTAGTTCTGGAAGGCGGCCGCACGGCCGATCGCGCGAACCTCGTTCACACCCTTGGGATTGCCCACATTGACCAGGAACGACGGGCTCAGAGCGTTGAGTGCCCATCGGGCCTGCAGACCGCCGGAAGCCCAGGCGTCGACCGGATCCGTCACCGGACCGCTGGTCACGCTGGTCACCTTGGTGCTGATGTCGAAGTCGCCCGTGATCTCCTCATAGGCGAACTCCTGCACATCACCCGGTTGGTCGGCATTGGCCGCGGCCGCCCAGGCCACGAGGCCAGGACCGGCGACGGTCATCGACCCCGGGGCGCCAAAGGTCACCGAACCGCTGGGCAGGGTCACCGGAAGGGTTTCGGTCGGCTTGACCAAGGCGGACTTCAGCGGGGCCTCGGGTTCCCGGGGGATGGCCACCGGATTGTAAGCACCGGATGGGCTCATGATGCCGGAGTTGCCGATCGCGGTCCAATCGACGACCCAGTTGCCACCGCTCGTGAAGGCACCGTAGTACTTGGCATCGGTATAGAATCCATTGGCCGGAGCGATGCGCTGGCTCACGTTGGCCGGGCTGCCGGCAGCCGGACGCGGGTCGAGACCCCAGTTGACGGTCCTGGAGATGCCCCGGATCTCGGGATTCACATTCGTCAGGTTGCCCTGACCCGCCGCGAATGCCGCGGCCGGACCGAAGGTCGGCACCGTGAATCCCCACCAGAGGTTGTCCTGCAGCGTCGGCTTGGCTCCCGTGGTGAAGTTGCTGCCGGTGACCGGCAGACCGTTGAAGTCGGTGAAGATGCCATTGTAGATCCCCACCTGCGTGTTCGCTCGGAGCGTGAACGCGTTGTTGCCCGAGCCCGAACCCGTCCGGGCCCCGGCGCCGATCGTCGTCGCGTTGTACACCTCCCAGTTCGACACCGGCACGCCCGAACCGGTGATCCGATCCTGCGGCTCGCCGTTGATCTCCATCCCCTTCTCCACGCTGCCCGCAGGCTGGATGCCGAACCAGAACTGGTTCCTGCCGTTGTAGCCCTGGTCCGCGTCGAACTGCTCGTCCTGGTTGAACGCGCTTACGAGGAACCGGGTGTTCACGGAGCCACCGAAGAACTCGAACCCGTCGTCGGAGTTCGCGAACACCTCGACGAACTCGACCTGGGTGCCGCGACCCACACCACACAGCGACAGACCGTTCACCTCCTTGTTCGACTCCAGCAGCTTGCCGCCATGCCGGATGGAGACGTACCGGATCACGCCGGAAGAGTCGTCGTCATTCCCGCCGCCGAACCGGTTCACGAACTGTCCGGTCGCGGCGTGGACGGCGGGGAGTCCCTCGTAGATGTCATATTTGGGCGAGGCTGCATCACCGGCAGCGTTGACCGCCGCGTTGATGCGGGCATTGCCGAACACGATCAGACCGCCCCAGAGCTGGGTGTCGTCCGGACCCAGGTCGGTGGGATCGGTCACATCATCCTCCTCCGCGGTGAAGATGATCGGGTTCTGCGGGGTGCCCTCCGCGAAGATCTTGGCACCCCGGCACACGAACAGGTTGCCGAAGTTCGCGCTGGTTGTGCCAGGGACCCCCTTGATGACCGTTCCGGGTTCGATTCGCAGCATAGCGCCCTCGAACAGATACACGAAGCCCTGGAGGACATAGACGTTGGTGCTCGACCAGACGTGCTCCCCAGTCAGGTATCCGGCGGGAACGTCGACGATATTGGTCTGTGCCGGCAGGAATCCGCCCTTGTCGAGCATCGTCCAGTGACGCAGCCAGAGATTCTGATGGTCGAACGCACCGACGAAGGACGTCTTGGTGTAGAAGCCGTTGTCCGGAGGGGTCACGGCCCCACGGAGGGCCAGGCTGCCGGCGGCGGGACGCGGATCAAGACCGCCATCCGCAACCCGGGAGATGCCCCGGAGGTTCGGATTGACGTTCGTCACGTTTCCCTGGGAGCCATCGAACGCGGCGGCCGGACCGAAGGTCGGCACCGTGAAATTCCACCAGAGGTTGTTCTGCACCGTCGGCTTGGCGCCCGTGGTGAAGTTGCTGCCGGTGACCGGCAGACCGTTGAAGTCGGTGAAGATGCCGTTGTAGATCCCCACCTGCGTGTTTGCTCGGAGCGTGAACGCGTTGTTGCCCGAGCCCGAACCCGTCCGGGCCCCGGCGCCGATCGTCGTCGCGTTGTACACCTCCCAGTTCGATACCGGCACGCCCGAACCGGTGATCCGGTCCTGGGGCTCGCCATTGATCTCCATCCCCTTCTCCACGCTGCCTGCAGGCTGGATCCCGAACCAGAACTGGTTCTTGCCGTTGTAGCCCTGGTCGGCGTCGAACTGCTCGTCCTGGTTGAACGCACTCACCAGGTACCGCGTGTTCACCGAGCCGCCGAAGAACTCGAACCCGTCATCCGAGTTCGCGAACACCTCGACGTACTCCACCTTCGTCCCACGGCCCACGCCGCACAGCGACAGGCCGTTCACCTCCTTGTTCGACTCCAGCAGCTTGCCGCCGTGCCGGATCGAGACGTACCGGATCACGCCGGAGGAGTCGTCATCATCCCCGCCGCCGAAGCGGTTCACGAACTGGCCGTTCGCGGCCTGGTTGTCGGGGAGTCCCTCGTAGATGTCGTACTTCGGAGAGGATGCGTCGCCGGCGGCGTTGACCGCAGCATTGATCCGGGCCTTCCCGAACACGATCAAACCGCCCCAGAGCTGGGTATCGTCCGGACCCAGGTCAGTCGGATCGGTTACATCATCCTCCTCCGCGGTGAAGATGATCGGGTTCTGCGGGGTGCCCTCGGCGAAGATCCTGGCGCCCCGACAGATGAACAGATTGCCGAAGTTGGCACTCGTGGTGCCGGGCACGCCCTTGACGACGGTGCCGGGCTCGATCCGAAGCACAGCGCCCTCCACAGCGTAGACGAAGCCTTGGAGGACGTAGGTGTTGGTACTGACCCAGAGGTGCTCTCCTTGGAGGTTTCCTGCAGGCACGTTGACGATCTCGGCACGGGTGTCCGGCACGGCGGCGATGGCAGCCGCAATGCCGACGACCCCGGTGGCGAGCCGTTTCCATCGATTAATTGTGTCCATGATGCGATTAGAGGCCAGGGACCATCCCCGGCACACGTACCCTGGGCCTCAGGCAACGACGTTCCGGTGGCCTTCATGTTACAAATCAGGAAAGCCATCCCCCGCACTTCCACGGCGCACCGCGCACCGGTTCGGCGCACAGAGGGCGGTTCCACCCGAGTTCAGATCTCCCACGGAAGACGCCGGCGGAGCACCTGGACTAAGCCTGGACCGTCCTCGGACAGCCTCAGCTCCAGCCATCCACCGTCCTTGAGGAGCTGGATCCCGCTGGGAGAGGGACACAGCACCGTGCGGAACTCCTTCCAGATGCGGGCGCGTCGGAGAGCGGTCGAGTATCTGCGCACCGTGTTGCCCAGGAACGGGATGACCGGCATCCCGGCGAGGTGGGATCCCAGCCGGAACACGGCCGGGGTGTGCAGGTGCCCCACCACGGTGCACCCGATCTGGTCCATCCGGGCCCGCACCTCCGGCAATTCCGCCAGGAATGGCAGTGCCGAGGGATCATGGACGAAGAGGACCACCCTCTGTCCGGGCTCCAGACCGCCGAAGGTCTCCCGGACCTGCCCCCGAAGTTCCTCGGCGATCCGACGCCACGCCTCGGTTTCCGAGGGAAGCATCTCCGGCAGGAACACCGGGAGCGCGATGGGGGTCGAGGCCACTCCGACCAGCACGAATCGGCCCAGCTGCTCGCACCAGAACCCAGGAATCCCCAGACCTCCGACAGCCCGTTCCCAACTCGCAAGGCGGACCCCACCCGCGCCACCAAACAGGCTTTTCTTGCCCAGCTCGTGATCCCCGAGGGTGGTCCTCAAGCGGGATCCGTACGCCACACGAAGCTGGCCGAGGGCAAGGCGGGCACTCTCATAGGCCTCCGGGTCGCTCACCCCGATGAATCCACTGTCGAGTGAGAAGTCCCCGTTGGCCACGACCCAATCCGGGAGGGGGTTTGCCTCGATCAACCGATTCAGCCGGTGGTTGTGCCCATGGGGTTCGCGCAGCCAGATCCAATACCGCATCAGCTGGCTCGCCCTCCTGAGCACCGGATTTCCGATCACCCGTGCCTCATGCCCACACCGCGCCGCCTCCCCATCCGAGGCATAATGGATATCCGAGATGACGAGGATTTGTCGCATTACCGACACACGTTCGTAACAAATGAGCCTCGTTGTGAAGAAGTTGAACAACTTTTGTCGAGCGGCGCGAAACCCACATCCATAGCCTGACTTACATGTTCTCGTTGCAACGTTTCTTCGGTCGTAGCGAATTGTTCTTCGACCTACTCGAGCAATCCGCGCTGGAGGCCCGCGAGAGTGTCGACCTCATCAAGTCGACCCTCATCAATCCATCCAAGGGGCAATCGCCCCTCGATGAGTTCGCCCTTCTTCGGAAGAAGGACAAGCGGATCACCGAGGAGATCCGTGAGGCGCTGACCCAGACTTTTGTGACGCCACTCGAGCGGGAGGACATCGAAGCACTCGCGATCGCCCTCTACAAGATCCCGAAGACGCTCGAGAAGTTCTGCGAGCGGCTCCTCCTGAGCCCGGATCGATTCCACGCCGAGGATTTCTCCCGCCAGATGCAGCTGCTGGAACAGGCAACCGAGACGGTGCTCAAGATGACCCGTGCTCTCCGCAGCTCCCCCGGGATCGAGGCGATGAAGGAGCAGAACGAGAAACTCCAATACCTCGAAGGGGAGGCCGACAAGCTGATGCTTGATCTGCTCCGTTCGCTGTACTCCGGCAAGCAGGATCCCGTCACCGTCATCGCACTGAAGGATCTCTATGACCTGCTGGAGAAGGTGATCGACCGGTGCCGAGACGTCGGGAATGTGATCTTCCACGTGGTCCTGAAGAACTCCTGAACCATGACGCTGCTTCTGACGGTCATCGTCGTGGCGCTGGTGTTCGAATACATCAACGGGTTCCACGATACGGCCAACTCCATTGCCACCGTCGTCTCCACGAAGGTCCTCACCCCGCGCCAGGCCATCGTCCTGGCGGCCAGCACCAATCTGGTCGGCGCGCTCGTGGGCCACGCCGTGGCCAAGACGGTCTCCTCAGGTCTGGTCGATTCCCAGTTCGTGACCAACCAGACCATCGTGTGCGCCCTGCTGGGCGGCATCGTCTGGAACCTGTTGACCTGGTGGCTGGGCCTGCCCAGCAGTTCCACCCACGCGCTCGTTGGAGGGCTGTGCGGGGCGACCCTCGCGTCGGCCAAGGGCAACTGGGGGGCCATTCTCTGGTCGGTCACCAAGGTCGACGACAAGGGGGTGGTGAAGCACGAGGGGGTCCTGCACAAGGTGATCGTCCCCATGTTCACTTCTCCCCTGATCGGGTTCACCGCGGGGCTCATCCTGATGTCCCTCCTCTACCTGCTGCTCATGCGGGCGCGGCCTGCCTGGGTGAACGCCACCTTCGGCAAGCTCCAGCTGGCGAGCGCCGGCTACATGGGGTTCGCCCACGGTCTGGCTGATGCGCAGAAAACCATGGGCATCATCACCCTGTCTCTTGTGACGGCCACCACCGCGGGGACCCTCGACTCCCTTCCTGACGGGTTCGGGTTCCTCCGCATGGACAAGTCCAAGACATCCGAGCAACAGATCGTAGCTCTGGAGAAGGGGTCGGGTTCGGCGTCGGACAGCGCGAAGATCCTCTCGGCGGAGGCCCAGAAGCTTTCGACCGGTGAGTTCAAGGAGGCGTTCCATGCCCTCGCCCATCAGGCCTATCTCGCAGCAGGCGACACCGCTTCCGCCGAGGAGGAGGCAAAACGAGCCAAGGCGACCCACGACGATGCGGTGGCCCGCGAGAAGGCCCGATGGGCGCCTCGGCTACCGATCCTAGGGCCTATGGTTGCGGCCAAGCCCACCGACTGGATGAAGTCTCTCAAATCGGAGTCCGACAAGGCGCAGAAGGCCGGCAAGGCGGGTCTTCCCGCGGCCGCCAAGAAGGTCAAGGGACTCGCACCGGACGTGCCCTCCTGGATCAAGATCGTGTGCGCCTTGACCATGGGCGCCGGCACCGCGGCGGGCGGGTGGCGGATCATCAAGACCATGGGGCACAAGATGGTGAAGCTTCAGCCGGTCCATGGATTCGCAGCCGAGACCACCGCAGCGACCCTGCTGGCCATCACCGGACAGCTCGGGATGACCGTCTCCACCACCCACGCCATCACGACCGGCATCATGGGCGTCGGCTGTGCCCGACGCTTCCGATCGCTGAATCTCGCCGTGGTCGAGCGCATCCTCTGGGCCTGGGTGCTCACCCTGCCCGCGACGGGATTGCTCGCCTATCTGCTGGGTCGGATCATCCTTTGATTCGTCCGGGACGCGATGGTCCGGTGGGACGGATCTGAAATGAGTTCAAAACCCCAGCGGCTGCGGGTCGACCAGCTGTTGTCCCGCTTTGGCTACTGCAGTCGAAGCGAGGCCCGGGCTTGGCTCAGGAGGGAACGGGTTCTGCGGGGCGAAGAGATCCTCGACGATCCGTCCGAACGAGTCCTTGCGAGTGAGGTCCTGGTGGATGGCCAACCCGTTGAATTCCCGGACGGGCTGCTCGTGGCGTTCCACAAGCCAGCGGGCTACACCTGCAGCCACGATCCCAAGGATCGACCCATGATCTTCGAGATCCTGCCGCCCCGGTGGCTCGCACGAAACCCCGTCGTCAGCCCGGTCGGGCGCCTCGACAAGGATGCCACAGGACTGCTGCTGCTGACCGACCAGGGTGACCTGATCCATGAGTGGACGTCCCCGCGTCATCATGTCCCGAAGCTCTACGAGGTGACGGTCGAGGCGGACCTGCCCCAGGGACTCGAAGCGCTGTTCGCTTCAGGCACGCTGCTGCTTGAGGGTGAGACCAAGCCCTGTCTGCCGGCACGACTGGAGATCGAGGGGTCTAGGAATGCTCGGATCGAGCTGACTGAGGGCCGCTATCATCAGGTGAAGCGAATGTTCGCCAGCCAGGGATGTCCAGTGCTCCGACTGCATCGAACCCGCATCGGAGCCTTGGATCTTGCGGATCTCGCGGAAGGCCAGTGGAAACCCGTTCCTCCCGACGCGATTCACCCCACAGCCTGAACCACCTAATTCTCCACCCTCCCCGTCATGGGCTCTTCGAGAGATGCCATCAACCCCATGAAGGTGATGGAGATCCCGTCCAGTCCATAGGTGCACTCATCCGACACGCCCGGTACGAAAACTTCGGCGCCGCCTAGTCGTTCTTCAGTTCGATCTTCCCGGCCTCCCGGATCTTGCCGAGCAGGTCGTCGCGCTGGGTGGTGTCGGATCCGGCATCGGTCCCCGCGTGATCGTGGTGTCCGTTGCGCTGGTAGACCGATTTGGCGCCCGCCATCTCCGTGCTGACCGCGGCCTTGGCCTCGGCGAGGTGACCCTTGCCGATGGTGACACCGTTGTGGGCTCTCGACTCCAGTTCAGGTGAGGCCGGAAACGGGGCCGGGCGGGGGAGGAAGTTGTATTTGAAGTTGATCCAGGTATCCCGGGGCTTGTTGCTCAGGGCCCCGCTGGGGTCATAACCACAGTGGACCATGCAGTTCTCGCACCGGGGATCCCGCGCGACACCCTCCACGACGCCGTACTTCTCCCAGTCGACCTTCTCGAGCATCTCCTTGTAGGAGGGATAGTGCCCGTCGGTCATGAGGTAGCAGGGCGCCTTCCATCCCCGGACATTGAAGGTGGGGATCGCCCAGGCCGTGCAGGTCAGCTCGCGCTTCCCGGCGAGGAACTCCTGATAGACCGGGGTTCCGAAGATCGTGAACAGCTCACCCCAACGCTCGATGTCCTTGAACTTCTGGCGGGTCAGGTCCCGGGTGAGGAAGAATTCCTTGGGGTCCCGGCCCAGACGCTTGACCATGTCCTTCTTGGCGGCGTCGTAGTCGTAACCCGGAGAGATCGTGTGTCCGTCGCACCCGAGGGAACTCAGGAACCGAAACATCTCCTCCAGCTCGGACGGATTGGTCTCGCGGTAGACCGTGGTGTTCGTGGCGACCTGATAGCCGAGGATCTTGGCCATCTTGATCGCGGCGACGCATTCCTTGAAAACCCCTTCGCGCTCGACGATCAGGTCGTGGGTGTACTCCAGACCATCGACATGGACGTTCCAGTAGTGCCACTTGCTGGGCTGGATGGTGACCTTGCTCCTGGCGGCGGCATCGGGATTACGGATGGCCCCGGCCTCCTTCTCCGTGACGAGCCCGGCCTGGACGAGCTGGACGAGCTTCGGCTCGAGGGCGGGCCCGTAGTGGGCGGCCATGTAGTCCCGCATCTTCTTCCGCATGAATACGCCATTCGTGCAGATGTAGATGATGCGGCCCTGGGCCCGGAGACCGGCGACCAACTCCTCGATCTTGGGGTAGATGAGAGGTTCACCGCCGCAGACCGACACCATCGGTGCATCGCACTCGGCCGCGGCGGCGAGGCACTGCTCGAGGGGAACGATGTCCTTGAGGCTGGTGGAGTACTCGCGGATGCGTCCGCAGCCGGTACAGGTAAGGTTGCAGGTGTGGAGCGGCTCCAGCTGCAGGACCATCGCGAACTTCGGGGTGCCACGGAGGCGATGTCCAACGATGTGCTTGGCGATCTTGGCAGTCAGCGCGAACGGAAAACGCATGGAAGGATCAAGGGTGAATGGGTTCCGAAGAGACGGCTACGGGCGAGGTCGGAGCGGGCTGCCCGCTGAGACCCGGCATGAAGAAGGTGGCCGGCGAAACGCTGTGGCTTCCCTGAAGCCCACCGCAACCCGAGCCGATCAGCCCCAGCACAACCGCAGCGGCGAGGACGAGCCACTTCGAAAGGTTCATTCGGCGCTCAGAGTGCCTTCACAGGGCGGATCCTGCCAGCCAAAACACGGCAAACGAAACGGGCGGGACGCCATGTCCCGCCCGGCTCGAACCCATCCGCGGCTGCTCACCCGTTGGCCATCCGTTCCCGGCTCTCGATCCGGTCCCGGAGCTTCTTGAGAGCCACCGCCTCGAGCTGTCGGATGCGCTCCCGGGTCAGGCCGAAATCGACTCCGATCTCCTCGAGGGTCCGGGGCTCCCCACCATTGAGGGCGAACCGCTCCTGAAGGATCCGTTGTTCCCGGGCGTTCAGGGTTCCCACAAGTTGGCGGATGAGCTCCGAGTTGGTCTCCTGACTCACCCCGCTCCACGGCATCTGGGCGTTCTCGTCAGGGACCATATCCGCCACACGGCCGGCATCAGGATCGGTCCCGAGGGGGGCCTCGAGCGAAGTCGTACCCACCGTGGCACTCTCCCGCCAGTGCAGGATGTCGTCCTCCCCCACCCCCAGCACCACCGCCAGCTCCGAATCCCGGGCCGGACGGCCATTTTTCGCCTCGAAGGCCGATTCGGCGCGACGCAGCTGCGCGATCTGCTGGACCAGATGGATTGGCAGTCGGATGGCCTTCACCTGGTTGGAGAGGGCCCGCTTGATGGACTGCTTGATCCACCAGGCCGCATAGGTCGAAAGCTTGGCCCCCTTGGTGGGATCGAACCGCTCCACAGCCCGCATCAGGCCGATGTTCCCCTCGTTCACCAGATCGAGCAGCGGCAGTCCGTAGTCCTCGTATTCCCGTGCAATCTTCACCACGAGGCGCAGATTGGCCTTGATCATATGCTCCCGGGCGGCCGCATCCCCGGCCTGCACCCGGTGTGCCAGCTGGACCTCCTCCGCGGGGGTCAGAAGCGGGGTTTGCACCGCATCACGCAGGTAGAGCCTCAGGGAAGAGTTCTCGTCCCAACGGGGCAGTGCCCTCTCCACGGCCGGCGCAGCCTCGCGGTCAGCGGGAACAGAATCCGCATCGGAAAACACCCTTGGGACCTCGACAGCCCCGAGGACAACGGGCCGTCCCCCTGCATGCCTCAACCTGGGAGCGGGCGGTTTGACGCTCGGAGACGGGACGCGGGCCAACCGGGCCCGGGTCAGGACACGGGCCGCCGACCTGTGGGTCGTGGCACCAGCCCGGGACATTGGAGCATGCGGACGGGAACTGGGGATCCGCGACGGCGATTTCTTGGACGGCAGATGGCTCTTCATGGTGCTGGATTCCACGATGAAGGACCGCGGGCCCACTGCTTTGTTCAATTCTTGGCAGCAGGTGTTGGCGGACCTTCAGAATGGGGACCTGACAGATCCCCCTCCCCAGCACGAACGACACCGGAGGCGTCGATCTTTCAGGAATTCTCGAATCCCTCGGAAAACCCAGCAGGCAGGACGGACACAGTCGCACCGGGGAAGGGCGATCCTGGGACGCCGATACCCCCCGGCACATTTTGAGGGCACACCGTGGCGCGGAGGCGCCGACAAAGGATCCCGACAAGGATCCGCCAAGGTGATCCCAGACGCCGCCGGATCAGACGGCAGCGGCCACCGTGGAAGGACGGGCGGCCGCACCCCCGGCCTGCGCGACGATGTCCTCGACCAGCTTCTCAACGGTCAGCCCATGCCTCTGCCGGAGGTAATCCACGGAACTCGCATGCTCGACAAACACGTCGGGCCAGGCCAAGCGAACCACCGACGTGCGGACACCCGCCTCGTTCAGGGCCTCGAGCACCGCCGAACCATACCCACCCATGGCCACATGATCCTCCAGGGTGGCCACCACGTCAGAGGTTCGGCCATAGTACTCATGCACGGAGCGGTCAAGCGGCTTGAAGAAGCGCGGGTTGATCACCGCGACGTCCCAGCCTGCGGCAGCGAGACGGTCGGCCGCCTCCCGGGCGAGGCGCAGCATGGGGCCAAGGCCAAAGAGGGAGACCTTTCGCGCACCCTGGACGCCGGCGAAGTGACGGACCACCTCTGCCTTGCCGATTTCGATGACGACCGGTTGTTCCTTGATCGGAACGCCCTCTGCGTTGCCGCGGGGATAGCGAATGGCCACCGGGTGCTGCTGAAAGGTCGACGTGAACATCATGTCCTGCAGCTCATCCTCGGTGGCGGGAGCCATGCCGACCAGATTGGGCAGACAGCGCAGGTAAGAGATGTCGAAGAGACCGTGGTGGGTCGGACCATCGTTGGCACTCAGTCCTGCCCGATCCATGCAGAAGACCACCGGCAGATCCTGCAGGCAGACATCATGGTGGATGCAGTCGTAGGCCCGCTGCAGGAAGGTGCTGTAGATGGCCACCACCGGACGGAACCCCATCGTGGCCATGCCGGCCGCGAAGATCACCGCATGCTCCTCAGCGATGCCCACATCATAATACTGCTTGGGGAAGGCCTGATCGAGGAGCTTGAGACTGGTGCCCGTGGGCATGGCGGCGGTGACGCCGACGACATTCTTGTTCTGGGCACAGAGCTTCACCATCGTCCGACCGAAGACCTCCTGCCACATCGGCGGGGAGCCGGGTTTGGGTGCCGGGGTCTGGCCGGTCTGGACATCGTAGGGCCCCAGACCGTGGAACTTCTCGGGCTGCTTCAAGGCCGCCTCGAACCCGCGACCCTTCTGGGTCAGCACATGGATCACCACCGGCTGATTGCAGGTCTTGGCAAACTCCAGGGTGCTGATGAGCTGAGGAAGATTGTGGCCATCGATGGGCCCGAGGTACCGGATTCCGAACTCCTCGAACAGGAGGGCCGAGCCATGCCCGCCCTTCCCGTCCGCATCCAGGGTCGATCCGGTGTGCTGGAGCCCCAGCGAACTCGCGGCACCCTTGATCGCCTCCTCGGCCTTCTGGCCCAACATCGACACGACCTCGCCCTGCGGCAGCTTCCGGAGCCAGTGCCCGAAGTCCTCACGCAGGCGGTTGTATCGGGGATTGGTGGTCAGCTTGCCCAGGTAGGTGGCGATGGCACCGACGTTCTTGGCGATCGACCACTCATTATCGTTGAGGATACCGATGAATTTCCGGGTGGTCCCGGCGATGTTGTTCAGGGCCTCGAAGGAGATGCCGTTGGTGAGTGCCGCGTCCCCGAAGATGCAGACCACATGCTCACCAGTCCCCCGCTGATCCCGCGCCGCGCACATGCCGAGGGCGGCCGACAGTGCCGTGCCCGCGTGACCGGCCCCGTAGCAGTCGTGTTCACTTTCCGTGCGGAGGGCGAAACCGTTGAGACCGTCCGTGGTCCGGATCGTGTGGAACCGGTCCTTCCGGCCCGTGAGGAGCTTGTGGACGTAGACCTGATGGCTGACGTCCCAGACGAACTTGTCGCGTGGCGTCTCAAAGCAGCGGTGGAGGGCGATCGTGAGCTCCACCACACCGAGGTTGGGACCGAGGTGGCCGCCGTTCTTGGCGAGTTTGGTGATGAGCTCATTGCGGATGTCAGCCGCCAGCTCGGTGAGCTGGTCCGGGGTGAGCTTCCGCACGTGGGACGGGTGATCAACCATGTCGAGATAGCGACTCATGCTGTTCAGAAACGGTTTTGGAGAATGGCGTGCAGGCGACCGGGAGCAAGCCCTCAGGCGGGGTCATCCGCGGTCCTCCATGCCAGGATCGGCCGGGCGGGTCTGCAAGTCGCCACTGAGATCTTTCTCCAGCTGACGGATCCGGATTTCGGCGGCGGCGAGCTGGGTCTGGCAGATGCGGGCCAGTCGAGTTCCCTGTTCGAACTCCGCCAACAGGGTTTCCAGGGGCAGCTCGGAAGACTCCATCCGCTCCACGATCGACTCAAGATCCGCCAAGGCTTTTTCGAAGGGAACCTCTCCGGCCGGGGCCGGGGACGATGCCGTGGTGTCGGATGTGGATCGGGATGCCTTGGACATTCCTGCGGTGAAGCTAGGAAACCGTCCCCGCGATTCCCAGCAGCTTTTTCGGAGGAAACACCGACCTCCCCGGCATCAGGACTCGGGAACCAACCCGCCGGCCACGTCAGTCCGGTAGGCCTTGATCGCCGGCAGGACCCCCGCCAGTGCGCCAAGAAGCACCATCGCGATCGGAGCCCAGAGCCAGACCCACGCCGGCTGCCAGGGATCCAGGACCACCCCCGTCTGGGCCCGGATCACCGAGGCCGCAACCCCCAAGATCATGGCGTAGACGAGAAAGCCCAAGCCCATCCCAAACGCGGCAATGGTGGCTGACTCGAGGATGATGGCCGCGAAAATCGTCCTGCGCCGGGCCCCAAGCGCCCGAAGGATGGCGAGGTCTCGTCGACGGCTGTGCATCGAGTTGTAGAGACTGGCCAGGACGGCCCCGACCGCGACCAGGGCAACCAACCAGGCCACCATGGCCAGGACGGCGTCAAACCACCCGAACTTCTCGAACAGGTCGGCCATCTGCTTGGCGATCGGCCATGCAAAGGTCATTCGGTTCCCTTGCCGGTTGTAGAGCATGTCCAGCTGCTGTCCCGCCATCGGGGACCGGAGCCGCACGAGGACGGCGCTGACATCGGTCGACGTCGACGCGTCGTGCCCGCCCATGTTCTGCAGGCCGGCCAGCGGGATCCAGATCACCCGGTCGGCCGGGGTGTTGGACGGCTCGAGGACGCCAACCACGACATAGGTTTCCTCATGCTGCGCCTTCGGATCAAAATTGAGCCCGTGGTAGGGCTTAAACTCGCTGCCGATCGTAAGGCCCAGCTTCCTCGCCGCGAAACTGCCCACCACCGCCTCGCGGAAGCCGTCGTCGAACAGCCGCCCGCCAGGCTGCAGCCGGAAACGCTGCCCCTTGGAATACTCGACCTCGAACTGGTTGGTCGTGGTCCCCACCAGCCGATACCCCCGGTAGTTGTCCCCCACCGCGATCGGCACCGCCACCGCCACCCGCTGCTGCTGACCGGTCGAGAGCTGACGGGGGTAGTGGTGGATCCGGTCGGCAAGCCCCACTCTCGTCAAAAGTTCCATCGCCCTCGAGCGGTCTGCCCCTGGCCCGAAGGCCATGCCCAGAAGAACATTTTCCAGGACCGTAAAGCCCTGGAGCAGGTTGAAGGTCTGAAAGATGTAGCCGATCGATCCCGCCCGAAGACGATCCCGCTCCGACTCCGAAAGAAGGGCCACATTCTGCCCGTCGAACAGGATCGATCCCGAATCCGGGGCCAGGATGCCTGCGATCAGGTGGAGGAAGGTCGTCTTGCCGGTGCCGCTCTCACCACTCAGGGCCATCTGGGACCGCGCCTCGAGCCGGAATTCCGGGATGCGGACGACCTCGTGACGCGACCCGTCGGGCGCGACGAAGGACTTCCGCAGATCTCGGATCTCCAGCAGCACGTGAACCGGTGACATGCCGCAGTCGACCCACACCACGCAACCCCAAAGCTCCCAAAGCCACAATCCCGGGGATCCCGAAAGGACATCACCCCACCACAGGAAGAGCGTGATTTCAGAACGTCGCATGGCAGGGTTTCCAACATCCCCCGCGGTCCGGGTGCTCCGTCCTCGACGGTCACCGTCAGGCCACGGGGATCCAATCCGATGCCCAACCCGATCCCAGCGCTGAAGCTCGCCCTCCTGACCACGCTCGGGATCGCCACAACGTGTGCATCCGCTGGGTCCCGCGACCGCTTCGTGAGCGAGACCCGGCCCATGCTCGAGACCTTCTGCTTCGAGTGCCACAACGCGGAAAAGCAGAAGGGCGACCTGGACCTGTCACGGTTCAACTCCGCGGACGACGTCGTACGCGAGTCCAAGGTCTGGGAGGGCGTGATCGAACAGCTCCTCGTCGGCGAGATGCCTCCGAAGGATCGTCCACAACCCACCGACGAACAGCGGGGACGACTCATCGACCGGATCACGACCACCCTGCATGACGGGGCCCGGGCCGTGGCGGGTGATCCTGGACCCGTGGTCCTGCGGCGGCTCAACAATGCGGAATACACGTGGACGATCCGGGACCTGACCGGGGTGCCTTTCCTCGACCCCGCCCGGGAATTCCCGGCCGACAGCGCCGGTGGCGAGGGGTTCATGAACACGGGACAGGTCCTCGTGATGTCCCCCGCCCTGCTGACCAAGTACCTCGACGCCGCCCAGGGCGTGGCCCAGCACGCCGTCCTGCTGCCCGACGGCATCCGGTTCTCCGCCTCGGACTCGGACCGCGACTGGACCGACGAGACCCTCGTCCGCATCCGGGAGTTCTACACCCGCCACGGGGTCGAGGTTGTCGACGCTGCCGGACGTATCCCGCTGGAATCCTA
>SXGQ01548521.1_pt1 | contig 15161 bp, 15 predicted proteins | sample 3178371 | NCBI WGS metagenome assembly SXGQ01 (sample SAMN11356859, study PRJNA531348) | freshwater metagenome | isolation source: freshwater sample F1-20 | place: China: Fuxian Lake, Yuxi | collected 2017-12-25
GACGATACGCGTGGTGCAGATGGAGCCGGGGCCCTGGCCGATCTTGATGGCGTTGGCGCCGCAGTCGGCGAGGAACTCGGTGCCGGCGGCGCTGGTCACGTTGCCGGCGATGATGGTGAGATCGGGGAAGGCGGTGCGGACGAGTTTGACCATGTCGCCGACCCCGGCGGTGTGGCCGTGGGCGGTGGAGACGGCGACGGCGTCGATGGATTCTTCGACGAGGGCGCCGACGTGGGAGAGGATTTTTTCGCGGTCGAGCGCGCCGTCGGGGAGGCGAACGGGTGAGAGGGCGGCGCCGACGACGAGGCGGAAGCTGGAGTCGCGGGCGGGCTTGCGGCGGGCTTTGGCCTCGGTGGTGATGCGCTCGACATCGGAGGCGGTGATGAGGCCCTTGAGGCGGTCGTCGGGGCTGACGACGAGCATCTTGTTAATACCGATGTTGGCGGTGAAGAAGCGGTCGGCGGCGGCGATGGGGTCTTTGGCGGCGGCGGCGACCGTTTCCGTGATGAGGGCGGAGCGGGGCGTCATGACCTCGGAGACACGTTTGGTGCGGTAGCGGTCCTTGACGACGTTACCCGAGAGCAGGCCGGCGAGGCGGCCGGCGGCGTCGACGACGGGAAAGGTGGAGAAGGAAAAATTCTTGGCCTCGATCATGGCGAGGATGTCGCCGATGAGGAGTTCGGGGGTGACGGTGATGGGGTCTTGGATGAGGCCGTGGATGTGGCGCTTCACGCGGGCGACTTCCTTCACCTGCTCCTTGGCCGGCATGTTGTAGTGGATGAGGCCGAGACCGCCGTTGAGGGCCATGGCGATGGCCATGCGGGACTCGGTGACGGTGTCCATATCCGAGGAGATGATTGGAATATGGAGCCGGAGGGAGTCGGAGAGGGTGGTGGCGGTGTCGGCGGCGCGGGGGAGAATCTCGGAGTGAAGCGTCGCGAGGGAGACGTCGTCGAAGGTGAGCGCGGTAGGGAGATTGGCGCGGAAAAAGGTGTCGGCCGGCAGGTAAAATTCGGCGTCGGCGGCGGAGGCGACGGCGCGGGCGGCGCGCGTGGGGCGAGGCGAAGAGCGTTGGGCAACCTTGGTCATGATTGCCATGAACGGAGTAGGAGGGCGCGGGGCGAGGGCAACGGAAAAGTCGGGGGCCGGGCGAGGTTGAGGCGGAGCGTTGCGTTGGTGGGGGAGGTGAGTTTGGTGGTCGGACTTTATATGCGGGTGAGATTTCAGTATCGGCGGTATCGGTTGGCCTTTCGCGCGGCAGTGCGGACGGCGCATGGCGTGTGGAGTGAGCGCGAGGGAATCCTGGTGCGGGTGAGCGACGAGGGCGGGCTCGCCGGGCTGGGGGAGGCGGCATGTTTGCCGTGGTTTGGGACGGAGACGGCGGACGCGGCCGAGGCGGCGTGCACGAAATTTGGCGAATGGGTGGGGGCGGAGGAGTTGGACGAGGTGCCGGTGAGCTTGGTGTGTTTAAGGAATGCGGTGGCGGTGGCGCGGGGGGAGTTGGAAGAGCGGGTGCAGATCGCGGACGGAGGGGAGCGGCGGGTTAGGGATTACGCGCCGTACCTCGGAGTAGCGGCATTGTTGCCGGCGGGTCGTGCGGTGCTCGCGGCGTTGGGGCCGAAGGCAGAGGCCGGGTTTCGGGTGTTTAAGTGGAAGGTGGGGGTGGGCGATGTCGCGGATGAGTTGGGGCTTTTGGACGAGGTGTGTGCGGCGCTGCCGAGTGGCGCGAAGCTGCGGCTGGATGCCAATGGCGCGTGGGACCGGCGAAAGGCGGAGCGTTGGCTCGAACGGTGCGCGGACCGGCCGGTGGAGTTTGTGGAGCAGCCGGTGGCGGCGGACGCGAGGGGCGCGGAGGATGTTTTGCGGGGGCTGGCGGAGGATTGGCCGACGCCGATCGCGCTCGATGAGTCGCTCGCCGGCGACGGGGACGTGGAGCGCTGGATCGGGGCCGGGTGGCGCGGGGTGTGGGTCGTGAAGCCGAGTTTGCTGGGGGACGTGGCGCGGACGCTGGCGCGGTTGGAGCGGGCAAAGGCAACGGTGGTGTTTTCCTCGGCGCTGGAGACGGCGGTGGGGGCGCGGGCGGCGTTGCAGCGGGCTTTTGGCTGGAAGGGCGAGGCGCGCGCGTTGGGGTTTGGTGTGTGGCCGCTGTTTCAGGACGCGCGGTGCGACGGGCCTTATACGGCGCCGTTTATCCGGGTGGCGGATTTGGACCGCATCGACGCGGAGGCCGTATGGAACGCGACCAACTGAAGGCGCTCGTGCGGGCGACGGGTGCGGCGGTGGAGCGAAATGGCGTGCTGCTGTTGGGTGAGGCGACGGTGTTTAGGAAGTGGGAGGAAACGTGGAAGGCGGAGCGACCAACGCCGAACGCGGAAGATTCGGAATCGGGGTGGTTGGCGATCGCGACGGGTGGATCGAGCGGCGTGGCGAAATTTGCGCGGCATGATGAACGGACGTTGACCGCGGCGGTGGGGGGATTTTGTGCGCATTTCGAGATCGAGCGCGTGAATGCGATCGATGTGTTGCCGGCGTATCATGTGAGCGGGCTGATGGCGCGGGTGCGGTGTGCGGCGACGGGTGGGACGCACCTGGCTTGTGACTGGAAGCGAATCGAAGCCGGCGAACGGCCGGCATTGGCGGTAGGCGGGGGCGATTGGGTGATCTCGCTCGTGCCCACGCAGCTGCAGAGATTGCTCGGATCAGAAGGGGCGGTGGCGTGGCTGCGGGGGTTTAGGGCGATCTTCGTCGGGGGCGGGCCGGTGTGGCCGGAGTTGGCCGACGCAGCGGAGCGGGTGGGCTTGCCGGTGGCGTTGACCTACGGGATGACGGAAACGGCGGCGATGGTGGCGGCTTTGAAGCCGGCGGAGTTTCTAGCGGGGGAGAGAAGCAGCGGGGAGGCGTTACCCCATGCCAAGATTTCGCTCGGGCCCGGCGGGGTCGTGCGGATTGCGGGCGAATCGGTGTTTCGCGGGTATTGGCCGGAGAGGGTCGAGGCGCGTGAATTGGAGACGGATGATGTGGGATGCCTTGATGAACGTGGACGGCTGCGGATTCTTAGTCGGCGCGACGCGGTCATCATCACCGGAGGTAAAAAAGTGGAACCGGCGGACGTCGAACTGGCGTTGCGGGCGACCGGCGAGTTTGACGAAGTGGTGGTGATCGGCGTGCCCGATGCAGAGTGGGGCGAGGCGGTCGTGGCGTGTTATCCAGCGGAGGGACGGCAACCGGATTTGCGGCGCGTTACGGAGGGGGTGGGGAACTTGCCCGGGTCGCTGCGACCAAAGCGCTATGTGAAAGTGAATCAGTGGCCGAGGAACGAGCTCGGGAAGGTCAATCGGGCTGCGGTTTTGGCTGCGGCTATCGCGGTAAGCGCGGGGCCGAGGCGTTCACCGCTCTAGGGCGAATTGGGTGCGGAAAGAAGAGCGAGCGCGGGAGAATTTTCGGTTTGGGAATTTTCGGGTGCGGCTTAGCGTGGATCGATGACCAAGAACGAAATCATCGACGTGTTGGAAGAGATCGGGGTGTTGCTGGAATTGAAGGGCGAGAATCCGTTCAAGATTCGGGCGTATCAGAGCGGGGCGCGGGCGCTGGCGGCGATCGAGGAAGCGGAATTGGCGCGACTCATCGCGGCGGAGGAACTGGGGACGTTGAAAGGATTCGGCGAGGCGCTGGTGCAGAAAGTGACCGAGCTGCATCAAACGGGACGGCTGGAGTTTTTCGAGAAACTGAAGGCGACGGTGGCGCCGGGACTGATCGAAATGTTGGAGATTCCGGGGCTTGGTCCGAAGAAAATCAAAGTCCTTAACGAGCGGCTGGGGATCGCGAGTATCGCCGCGCTGGCTGAGGCGTGTGGTGCCGGCAGCGTCGCGGAACTCGACGGATTCGGTGCGAAGACGCAGGAAAAAATTTTGGCGGGGATCAAAAATCGCGAAGCCTATGGCCGGCGTCATTTATGGTGGGAGGCCAATGAGATCGCGGAACCGATCGTAAAGGGCCTGCGGGCGCTACCCGGCGTGAGCCGAGCGGAAGCGGCGGGAAGCCTGCGCAGGGGAATGGAGACGGTGGGCGACCTGGACTTTATCGTAGCCGGGACGGATGTTGCGGGCGTGGTGGCGTGGTTTACTTCGATGACGGGGGTGGTTGAGGTGACGGCGCGAGGCGAAACGAAGGCGAGTGTGCGTTTCGGCAGCGGGCTTCAGGCGGACCTGCGCATTGTGCCCGAGGACCAGTATATTTTTGCGCTGCATCACTTCACCGGCTCCAAGGATCACAATGTGCAGATGCGCAAAAGAGCACTGGCGAGAGGCCTTAGCTTGAGCGAATGGGGATTGGTGCCGGCGGCGGGAGAAGGCACGGCCAAGGAAAAGGCGGCGCTGGTGGGCAACCGAGTTGCAGCGAAAGATGAAACCGAGTTGTTCGGCGCACTGGGTCTCGCCTACGTGACCCCGGAATTGCGAGAGGGCTTGGGCGAAATCGAAGCGGCGGAAGTAAACGAATTGCCGCGCCTCGTTGAACTTCAGGACATCCGCGGCGCCTTTCACAATCACACCACCGCGTCGGACGGAAAGGCTACGTTGGTCGAGATGGCGGCTGCGGCTCAAGCCCTCGGCTGGGAATACCTCGGTATCGCTGATCACTCAAAATCTAGCGTCCAAGCCAACGGGCTCGCGCCCGAACGTTTGCTTAAGCAAATCGCCGAGATTCGAGCGCTCAACCACTCGAAGCAATTTACGACACACGTTTTCGCAGGGACGGAATGCGACATTCTCCCGGACGGAAGTCTTGATTTTGATGATAGTTTGTTGGCGCAGCTCGACTACGTTGTGGTTTCGGTGCACAGCGCCTTTTCCCAAAGCGAGAGCGTGATGACCGCGCGGTTGGTGCGAGCAATCGAGCACCCCAGAACAACCATGCTTGGGCATCTCACCGGCCGATTGTTGTTAAGGCGTGAAGCTTACGCAGTGGACCACGAAAAGGTAATCGATGCGGCCATCGCAAACGGCGTCTTGATCGAGCTCAACGCGAGCCCGTGGAGATTGGATATGGACTGGCGTCTTTGGCGGCGCGCCGTTGAAAAGGGGTTACGGTGCGTGATAAATCCCGACGCTCACGACGTCGACGGACTGACTCACTTGCGGGCCGGTGTAAGTGCTGCGCGCAAGGGATGGCTTAGCCCCCACCACGTGGTTAACTGCTTGCCGCTTGCTGAAATGGAGCGATTTCTGGGTCTCGAGTAGCCTTTGCGGTCCCACTGAAGCCGACCGCGGGCAAAAGAAGCAGATTCGAAATGGAACGAGAATCTAGACGGATGCCGAGTCGCTGCGGAAAAATTACTGTTCGGAAAAATGGGCACCCAACGCGCCTGAGTTTCGATGGAAAACTTAGCAGACGATTCCACCAAAATAGCTCGTGAAAGCGCGTTCCCCTCCGAAAGTCGGATGGATCAAAAGTCGATTTCGTATCGCTTCGACTCGATTTTTTTAAGTCAGATCGAAAGTTGGTTGACACGAAACTTTTCATGCGGCCACTTACACTTTCTTTGTGTTATTTCCCAGCTGCACCCCGTAACCGCCGCCGATAATCCACTGCGCTTGTTCCGAGCTTTTTTATCGGCATGATTCCTGCAAAACGGACCAATTTGTGTTCCTAAATCTAAAATTGAAATTCCGATCCGCTTGTTGATTCAAAAAACTGAACTGTCTCAAACGTAAAAAGTTTTTCACCACCATCCACACACTCATATGATTACCAGCCTACCGCTCGCGTTCCTCCTCAACATGACCACGATGGAGCTCTTCAAACATGGAGGCCCAATCATGTGGCCCATTTTGTTGATCTCCTTGCTTGGTATCACCGTGATCGTCGAGCGCATGCTCTTCATCATTAAAGAAAATGGACGGCGTGAACCCGAGGTTGTGGAAAAGATGCTTGAATGCGTAGAAAAAGGTGATGTCTCCGGCGCTTTGGCGCTGGGCAAGAAGAGCAATGATTCTGTGGCCCGGATTCTTGTCTACAGCTTGAATAACAAACAGTACTCACTCGGAAACGCATTCGTCCGCGCTTCTGGCCAAGAGCTCTCTCGTTATTCGCAGGGCATGGCTACGCTCGACACCGTAATCACTTCAGCACCCCTTTTGGGACTTCTTGGAACAGTCACTGGCATGATGAAAACCTTCGGAAGCATGTCGGGCGATATCAGCGCGGCAGCAGGTGCGATCACTGGCGGTGTTGCTGAAGCTCTCATCGCGACCGCAGCCGGGTTGGCCATCGCGATCGCAGGTTTGCTTCCCTACAACTACTTGAACGCTCGCACCGAGCAGGCGAAACAAGAGATTTCTGACGCTTCCCACGCCCTAGAGATCTTCTTGAAGAAGTCTGACACGCACGCAGCGACGAACCGTTGATATAGGCGGTTAATCAACAAAAAAGAGATAGCCGAATCCAAAAAATACATCTCAATATGGCTGGAACAAGCTCTGCCTCGCACGGTGATGGTCCAAAGAAGGCGCGTATTGAGATTATTCCTCTGATCGACGTTGTTTTCTTTTTGTTGGCTACGTTCGTTTTGTTCACCCTCTCGTTGAATAAGTCACAAGGTTTGAACGTAACTTTGCCGCAGTCTGAGACCGGCGAGGTCCGAGATCCAAGCGGCACGGCGACGATTACCGTAACGTCGGAGGGCACGATTGCTTGGGATAAGGACCCGGTTACATTGGACGAGTTTCTCACACGTCTGAAATCCTTTAAGAACACACACGCGGACGAGGCGAAGATTTTGATCAACGGAGATGAGAATGCTCCGTTTAACCAAGCGATCTACGTTTTCGACGAGGTCCGTAAGTCGGGAATTCAAAAGGTGTTGATTGAAACACGGGTTAAACCGCCTTCCACATAAACTAAGCGTATAGTCCGGAAAATTGGGAGACCAAAACTTTAGCGACTCACCATAGTATGAAAAAAGCTCGTATTGAAATCATTCCATTGATCGACGTCGTTTTCTTCCTTTTGGCGACCTTTGTTTTGTTCACACTCTCGTTGAACAAGATCCAAGCCGTTCCTTTGAATCTTCCGGTGGCCAATCCAAATCCAACCTCGAAGCCGGATGAAGATAGCGTTACGCTACAAGTCTCTGATCAAGGCACGTGCTACTGGAACAAAGAGCTGATCACTATTCAGGAAATTCGTCCCCGTTTGAATCAATATAAAACCCAAGTACCCACTCCACGGGTTCTCATCGCCGGTGACGACAAAGCGCGCTTCGGGACCGCCGTTCTAGCACTGGATGAAGTACGAAAAGCTGGAATTGAACAAGTCTCCGTCGAAACCGTCGTGCGCGGCACGGGAAAGTAAACTCAACCTCCTCGAAAAATGCGCCGCGACCTCATAATTGGTATATTGGTTTCCTTCGCTCTTCACGGAGGGTTGGCTTGGATCGGTGAATATAAACCCGCCTCTGATGTCAAGAAGGTGGTTGATGATGCTCCAACCATCCAGTTGATGGAAATGCCGAAAGTAGAACCAGACGAACCCGAGCCGGTTGAGACCAACGAAGCGCCACCAAAACCAGCTGATTTTGCGCCGCCGATGCAGACGGATGTTCCGCAGATCATTACAGATACCTCGTTCGTTCAGAAACTACAACCCCCTCCTCCAGAGGGACTCACTATCAACCGTGGCGCCATTACGATTCCGCAAGGACAAGTAGGCGGCTTGGGTAAAGGTATTGAGGTGTTCGATATATCGAAACTCGATCAGCAGCCGGTTGCTCGTTTTCAAGCACGTCCCCAATATCCATTCGAAATGCGTCGCGCTGGGATTGCGGGTGAGGTTTTGGTCGATTTCATCGTAGATTCCAATGGTGACGTTCGAAATGCTTATGCGGTGCGCTCCTCGCAACGGGAATTCGAGGCTGCTGCCGTGCAAGCGGTTTCAAAATGGAAGTTCAGGCCTGGCAAGAAAGGTGGTCGGAATGTAAACACGCACATGCAGGTCCCGATTGTTTTCACGCTCAACGAAGAATCCTGATAGGAGAATTATACAGTGATTTTTAATCTTATCCAATTACGCCTTCGCTCCAGAGCACTCTTCCTTTTGGTTGCGTTGCTAACTTCGGTCACGATTCTCCCGAACCGGTCTGGCGCGGCCGAGGAACAAGGGCCCCCTGGGTTGAATGAAAAGGTGAGCGAAGCTCTGCAGCAAAAGATGAAACCTTTGCTGGATGCTAAGAATTGGGATGGAGCAATGGCAGTAATCGATAGTGTGTTGGTTGGTCTTGATCCCAATGGTTACGATACCGCCTTTCTATCTGATATTAAGGCCAAGATATTCCTCCAGAAAAACGATTACGCCTCGGCGATTGGACCCATGGAAACTACTCTTCGCTTGGCCGATGCGAACAAGAATTTCTTCGATAAAAAAACTATTTTAGATGTGGTCTATTTTCTGGCCCAGATTTATTACCAAGAGGGAACTTCGAGTAAGGATCCGACAGTACAGAAGAACTATTTCAACAAATCGTCTGCCTATATTAAGCGATGGCTACAAACGACTCCTAAGAAAAATCAAGAGGCCTCGCTCTTTTATGCTTCAATTCTTTACAATCAGGCAGTCGTTAATCCAGATAAAGTGGATCTTGATTTAATTAAGCGTGTGCAGATCGAAGTGCAGGAGGGTTTGCTTACTTCTTTGAAGCCGAAAGAAGGATTCTATGTTCTACTATTGGCCTCGCTCCAGCAAGTTGGTGATCTTGCTGGTTCCGCTGAAGTTTTGGAGCAGATGGTAAAGGTCAAACCTGATAACAGGACCTACTGGTTACAGCTGCTCGCCACCTATCTCAATTTGGGCGGTGGAACCGAGAAAGATGAGCAGAAGAGCCGGGAGAGCTTTGCTCGTGCGATTAACACGATGGAAAGGGCTCAGGCCTTGGGTCTCATGCAGACCCCCAAGGATAACTACAATCTAGTTACAATGTATTACAACGCAGGTCAGTTCGGGAGAGCCACAGATCTGCTTTATTCTGGGCTTAAATCGGGAGCGATTGAGTCGGACCTGAAAAATTGGCAGCTTCTGGCCTATTCCTATCAACAAATTGGGCGCGATGCCCAGGCTATCGCGGTGTTGAAAGAGGCGGGCGCAGCTTTTCCGAGCGGCCAAATAGAATTTCAGATCGGGCAGATTTATTCCCAGATGGATAATAGGACAGCTGAAGCGTATGCATACTATTCGAAGGCAGTAGAAAAAGGTGGGCTAGAAAAGCCGCACTCCGCCTACATGTTCCTCGCCTACACTGCTTTTGAACTTGAAAAATTTGACGAGGCTCTAGCTGCAATCAACAAGACCATTGGGTCGCCCGATGGTCAAAAAGATGCTCAAGCTCCTCGTCTGAAACAAGCGATCGAAGATGCCGTTAAAGAGCGCGAAGCAACGAAGCAGACTGCCGGAATCAAGAAATAACCTAAATCTATTTTCCCATGAAAAAAGCCCAAGCCTATTTTCTCGTTCCACTTATTGGCATGATCGCGTTTGGTGCCATCTATTGGAATTTTAACGCCGGTGACGAACTGCGCCAAGCCGCGAAAGCTGCTGAGTTCAAAAAGATGCGGAACGACAAGCTCCTCGAAGATGCTCGTTTGAGGGAAAAAGCAGTAAAAGACGCCATTTCCTCACAGGAAAAGAGAAAAGCTGAAAAGGAGATTAAAGACACACGCGATAGGAAAGAAAAAGAGGACCGCGATAACGCCCAGCAAGCTAGGACCAAAGCTTTCCGTGATTCTGAGAAACTACAAAAACAAGTTGAACGGTTGACTAAAGAGGTAGCGACTACGAAAGAGGAGATCGCGAAGATTGAGGAGGATAAGAAGCGCTTGGTTGATGAGGTTACTTTTATCAAAGGCTTCGTTAAAAAGGTAGAGGGTAATGCTAAGGGGCTAACTGATGTTATCGAGCGAATTAATGCTGCGGATGCTGCCGCCGAGGCAGCGGCCAAGGTTGCGGCCGCAGCAGCTGCTGCAGCGGCGAAGAAGTAACTTAAAATTTCTACAATATCATGAAAAAGTGGATGTACGTAATCTTCCCAGGGATCATGTTGGCGGTCTTCTTGGTTATTTATTCTTCAGCGATGAAGGATGTTGAACTGGCGACGCAAAAAAAAGCGGAAGAATTCGCCAAGATGAAGGCGGCGGACGAAGCGAAAAAGAAAGTAGCGGAGGACAAGGCGCGCGAAGATTCAGCTCGCCGCTCAGCTGAGCGAGCAGCAGAAGAGGCAAAACGTGAGGCGGATAAGGCCGCCAAGTACCAAAGTGAGGGCAAGAAAATCCAAGACGATATCGACAAAGCACAGGCTGACTCTGATCGCTATAGTAAAGAGATTGCTGCTCTCGAATTGACGCTCGATTCACTCAAGAAATCGAAGGACAAAGCGAGCCGAGAGTCTTTTGACTTGGTCAAACAGGTGGAGCGCGCGAAGGTAGAGCGGCGCAATGCTGAGATAGAGATCCAACGGTTGACGGAGATGGTTTCCCGGCGTGCAGCGGAAAGCTCGCTTACGCGTCCGCCAGCTATACCTACCGCGCCTAAAACCTAAGGTAATTTTAAGATAATTTTTTTGCAAAACTCGCCGTCTCTAGAAACTGAGACGGCGATTTTTTTGTTGGTACTTTTGGAATACCCAATTTCTCGTTCAGGATTTGTTTTTTGAACTCTGAACTTTTGCGAGTTAAGGAAAGAGTTCGTCAAAAACCTTATGGCCACCATTTCCGTAAAGTCGAAGAAGCAAAATACTTTTGACGCGATTGTTATTGGATCGGGTATTAGCGGCGGTTGGGCGGCGAAGGAACTTGCCGAGAAAGGTTTGAAGACACTCGTTCTCGAGCGTGGTCGAGATGTTAAGCATGGTGATTACCCTACCGCATTAACAGATAGTTGGGAATTTGAAGGTCGGAACCGGATACTTCCTGAGGCGGTTAACCGACAGGCAAAACAACATCGAACCGGCTATACCACAAGTCCAGCGTCGGCCCATTGGTTCGCTGATGATATCGATAGTCCGTATTCGGAAGATAAACGCTTCGACTGGATGCGCGGTTATCACGTCGGGGGACGATCGCTCACTTGGGGGCGGCAATCCTATCGTTTTAGCGAGCAGGATTTTGAAGCTAATGCAAAAGAGGGCATCGCGATCGATTGGCCAATTCGTTATGCGGATTTGGCTCCTTGGTATGACTATGTTGAACGATTTTCAGGTATTAGTGGCACTATAGACGGTCTCCCGCAGTTGCCCGATGGGCAGTTTTTGCCACCAATGGAGATGAACTGTCTGGAACGAGACGTGAAGCGACGCGTTGCGGTCTCTTTTGGTGGGCGGCCAATCATAATCGGTCGGGTCGCCAATCTCACCCGATCTCACAATGGACGGGCCACTTGCCAGTATCGGAACCGCTGTATCCGCGGCTGCCCGTATGGGGCCTATTTCAGTAGTAACGCCGCGACTTTGCCCGCCGGTTACGCTTCTGGTAACCTAACGCTCAGGCCTTTCTCGATTGTAAATTCAATTATCTACGATAAGGAGAAAAAACGTGCAATTGGGGTCAAGGTCATCGACGCGGAGACGAGTGAGGTCATCGAGTATTATGCAAAGGTCATTTTCTCGTGTGCCTCTGCGGTCGCTTCGACGTTCATCTTAATGAACTCGGTATCTGATCGTTTTCCGCGCGGACTGGGCAATGATAGCGGCGAGCTGGGGCACAATTTGATGGACCATCATTTCAAAGTTGGAGCTGCTGGTATTTCCGAAGAATTCGGTGACATGTATTTCCGCGGGCAGCGGCCAAACGGCATTTATATCCCCCGTTTCCGCAATATTGATCGGCAATCGATGCGAAAGGACTATGTGCGGGGCTTTGGCTATCAGGGGAGCGCGAGTCGCACGGACTGGGCGCGTGGAATCAAGGAGTTGACCGCTTTCGGCTCAAAGTTTAAGGCCGACATGATCGCTCCTGGACCGTGGCGTTTTGGCATCGGGGCGTGGGGTGAGTGTCTGCCCTATCATGAAAACCGGCTGTCGCTCAACCCGAAGCTGCGCGATAAATGGGGTCAACCGACGGTCACGTTTGATTGCGAGTGGAAGGCCAACGAATATGCGATGCGCAAAGACATGAAGGCGTCGGCGGTGGAAATGTTAGAGGCTGCCGGATTAAAGGATGTAACGCCTTTTGATGACGTCAGTGCTCCTGGTATGTGTATTCACGAGATGGGCACCGCGCGGATGGGGCGTGATCCAAAAACTTCGGTCCTCAACCAGTGGAATCAAGTGCACGCCGTGCCCAATGTTTTTGTGACGGACGGGGCGTGTATGACCTCAAACTCGTGCGTGAATCCCTCGCTTACTTATATGGCACTGACTGCTCGGGCGTGTGATCACGCGGTGAGTGAGCTCAAGAAGCAAAATCTCTAATTTAAGAAGGTTTTCCCGATGATTTTTTCAAATCCTAGCCTTCGCTCCGAAGATGACGATGGGGAGCTCAAGATTTCGCGACGGGAAGCTATCCGGCGCGCAGCGCTGATGCTTGGAGTCGCCCTGACGCCCTCACTGCTTTCGACCGCACTTCAGGCGCAAAGCGGGGCAACCACTAAGGTCCTAGGGCTCCAGTATCTAAATGAAAATCAGCGGCTAACGGTTGCTATTATCGCGGAGCGAATTCTGCCTAAGTCTGACACCCCCGGTGCGGTCGATGCGGGGGTTCCTGAGTTCATTGATATCATTTATGGCAAGTATCTTAATGAGGACGACAAGATCATGTTTTCCGCCGGGTTGGACGGGGTTGCAGCACAGGCGCTGAAACTCTATGGAAAAAGCATTTCGCAGCTCTCGTCAGAGGAGCAGGACCTCTTACTTCGGGATATCGCCCGCGCATCCCAATCCTTGCCCAAATCTTTTTTTCTTCAAATCAAAGAGCTCACGGTCGTCGGATATTTTACCTCCGAGCTCGTGGGCAAAACGGTCCTCAAGTATGATCCAATTCCAGGGCGTTACGATCCCTGCATTCCTTTGTCCGAGGTAGGTAATGCACAGTGGACCAGGTAAGATCTCTTTTAAGTGATGATTCGACCCTGGTAACTTGCCACTTAGCGCGCCGTTCACTGATTGCCTCGTATTATATTATGAAAACCCCTGCACTTGCTCTGCTTCTTATCGCCGCCTCATCCGTACTTTTCTCGGCCGAGGAAAACAAACCTTTCCCTTTGGGCTATACAGATACGCCGATTATTCCCGGCACGAAGTGGAAGGTTCATGATATAGATCGTCCAGCGCCTCCCGTTGTCGTCCCTGGGGCCAAACCCGGCGATGCACCTGCGGACGCGACCATTTTGTTCAATGGCAAAGATACCTCTCAGTTTTACAGCAAGAAGAAGGACACGCCTGGAAAATTCCCGAGTCCTTGGGTGATCGAGAATGGCGAGTTGATCGTCAATGGCGGTGATTGTTGGACCCACTTGGAGTTTGCGAGCTGCCAGCTCCATGTTGAATGGCGCAGTGACGCGAAGACTCAGAAGGGCAACTCGCAGAAGAAGGGTAACGGAGGGGTGTTTTTCATGGACCGCTACGAGAGCCAGATGCTCGATACCGACAATAATCCCACTTACTCCGACGGTATGCCGGGCGGAATCTACGGGCAGACGCCGCCGCTCGTGAATGCCGTTCGCAAGGCCGGCGAGTGGCAGGTATATGATATCATTTTCACGGCCCCCAAGCTGGAGAAAGGCAAGGTGGTTGAACCGGCTCGGATCACAACGTTCCTCAACGGCGTGCTGGTCCAAAACAATACTGCGATCATGGGGCCCACCTTGCACAAGAAGACCACCGACTATAGCGGTATATTTCCGGAAAAGGCGCCGTTTCGATTTCAGGATCATAAAAACGAACCGCCGATTCGGATGCGGAACATCTGGGTGCGCCCCTTGCCCTGACCTTAGCGCACGTCTTCAAAATCGAGGAGAGTAGGGGGGGCCTTCGACTCGCAGAAAAAATCTTAGAGACTCCTGCATGTTATCGCGCCTAAAAAAGTTCCTGGGGTTGCCTTCCGCAGCCGAAGAGAATTCCGGGGCCCGGGGCGAAGCCGCAGCGGCGGAGTTTTTGCAACGTGAACAGGCGTTTTCCATCGTTGCGCGGAACTGGCGCAACCCGAGGGATCTGCGCGAGGAGATTGATCTGGTCGTGCGTGATGGCGAAGTGTTGGTTTTCGTGGAGGTAAAGACCCGTGCTGCCGCCGCGTTGGTCTCTGGGTTCCACTCGGTGAATGCCCGTAAAAAAGCGGTGCTCCGTCGCGCCGCGACCGCTTACCTCCGCACGTTGCAGCATCCTCCAGTCACCTTCCGGCTCGATGTTGTGGAGGTCGTTTTTGCACCGGGTGGCGCCGCGGACGTGCGACATTTTGCGAACGTGCGTCTTTTCCCGAAATACTTCCAACCCTGAGTGGTGCGTTCCGGCGGCATGTTGGCAGGGGGCGCCGCCGCCATTTCCCTTGCTCAATTCCGGGCGTTGCAGAGAAATTCCCTCTATGGCCGAATCTGCGCGTCATCCATTTCTCCAAGGTCTGAGCAAACACCGGGGGGCGCCTCCGACGGTTGTGGTCATTTTCGGTGCGTCCGGCGATTTGACGGCCCGCAAGCTCATCCCGGCGGTTTACAATCTTGGTCACGACAACCTGTTGCCTGCCGATTTCTTTCTCGTGGGCTACGGCCGGAAGGCGATTCCGGATGAAGAATTTCGCGCGCTGGCCACGGATGCGATCAAGGAATTCTCCCGGCGCGAACTGAATGCTGATGTCTGGGCGCGCGTCGCCGCCAATACCTCTTACGTCGCCGGCGGCTATGATGAAAAATCCGCATTCGACCGGCTCGCCGCCCACATCGCGGCGCTGGAAAAGAAGATCGGGCGCGAAGTGCAGACGCTTTTTTATATTTCAACCCCGCCTTCGGTGTTTGCTCCGATTTTGGAAAATCTGGGTGCCAGCGGTCTGGCGGCCAAGTATCTCGGTCAGGCTCATCACACGAAGGTCATTATCGAAAAACCATTCGGCAAAGACCTCGAGTCGGCCCGTGCGCTCAATGTCACGATCCGCTCGGTGCTGGCCGAGCACCAAGTCTACCGGATCGATCATTAC
>SXGQ01787971.1_pt1 | contig 15157 bp, 2 predicted proteins | sample 3178371 | NCBI WGS metagenome assembly SXGQ01 (sample SAMN11356859, study PRJNA531348) | freshwater metagenome | isolation source: freshwater sample F1-20 | place: China: Fuxian Lake, Yuxi | collected 2017-12-25
ATCATTGATTCTACCTCCTGCTATTGTTGCTGCTGTGTTATTTGCTACATTTCCACAACCTCCACCTATTGTTGAACAGTTTCCTGAAGATGTGTTTCCAACACCTCCACCGAGAGTTGCAAAAGTTGCTGAGGCTGTATTTGATTGACCGCCTCCAACAAATCCTCTATATCCCGAACTTGTGTTACATACTCCTCCTGATACGGTTGCAACATTACCTGACGCAATGTTTCTATATCCTCCTGATGCTGTGGATGCATAACCTGTTGTTTGGTTTTGAAATCCACCACCAATCGTAGAAAGCTGACCTGCGGAAACAAAACAAGTGGCAGCTACAGAATAATATCCACAATTCGCAAGCCATGTTCCACCAACTGTATTATTACCAACACCACCACCTATCGTTGCACCCGCAGAACAAGAATTTGCAGTTGTACAACAAATTATATTACATATACCTCCTGATACGGTTGCATTGTTTCCCTGAGCAATATTTTTATACCCTCCTGATACACTTGTAGCGTATCCTATAGCACCGTTTGCAAAACCACCACCAACAAATGAATAATAGCTTGATGATGAATTTGCTCTACCTCCTGCAACTGTGGCTTTTTCTCCACTTGCTGTATTACCACAACCGCTTCCTATAAAAGTAAAGTTTCCTGTGGCTTTATTATTATATCCACCTGATACAGTTGAATAGCTATTTGTTGAGCAGTTCAGCAAACCTCCACCGACAAATGAATATTGATTAGTAGTTTGATTTGCTCTTCCTCCACCAATAAAAGAATAACATCCTGATGCACTGTTTTGATAACCTGAACCTACTCCTGACTTCGTTCCTGAAGAAGTATTATTAAAACCTGCTCCAACAAAAGACATACATCCTGAAGCTGTATTAGCGTTACCTCCACCTACATGAGATTCATTACCTCCTGATGTATTAGTATATCCGCCACTTACTGAAGACCAATTGCCACTTGCCAAGTTTCCTCTTCCGCTTAAAACACCTGCTGTTGATGCTGATGCTGTATTGCAACATCCACCACCAACGATTGCAAATGCTCCCGATGCAACATTACAAAATCCACCAACTACTGATGAGAAATTATTTATACATGCTCTATTTAATCTACCACCACCAACAAATGAAGCATATTGACTTGCTGTGTTTTGCTGACCACCCGCAACAGCAGAATAACCCGCTGAAGCTGTATTTGTATTACCACTACCTATAAACGATTTGTATCCACTTGCAGTATTAACAGTTCCTCCTCCAATAAAAGAACAGTTACCTGAAGCTGTATTAGATACACCGCCTACTACAGTTGCACGAGTAGCTGAGGCTGTATTGTATGCACCTCCTGTAATAACAGAATAATATCCTGATGCAGTGTTGTTTCTACCTGCACCCACAAATGACATATAACCACTTGATACGTTAGTGTAACCACTTACAGTACCTGAGTATGCTCCTGTTGCACAGTTCAATTGACCACCCAAAGCAGCACTATAACTTGCCGTTGCTTGGTTACTAACACCACATCTAACAGAAGAACATGCTCCTGCACCAAGGATGATGACAGCAGAAGAACCTACGTTTATACCTGAAGATCCTGAAGAACCACTGGTTCCAGAACTACCAGACGTACCAGTTGTTCCTGATGTTCCAGAGGTTGCACTTGTTCCAGAAGTTCCACTGGTTCCTGGGCTACCATTAGTACCTGCTGTACCTGATGTACCGCTCGTTCCTGAGCTACCAGATGTCCCTGAGCTACCAGCAGTACCAGAACTACCTGAGGTGCCTGATGTACCACCAGTACCATTTGTTCCACTAGTTCCTGATGTGCCAGACACACCACTAGTTCCAGACGTACCAGTTGTACCGCTGGTAGCAGAAGTGCCTGATGTACCCGATGTGCCTGTTGTACCACTAGACCCAGAGGTGCCAGACGTACCAGGACTACCTGCTGTACCACTTGTACCAGCAGATCCTGAAGTTCCAGAGCTACCACTTGAACCACTTGTGCCTGCACTACCGTTTGTACCAGATGTACCAGACGTTCCAGAGGTAGCAGAAGTTCCACTACTACCGCTTGAGCCAGATGTTGCTGATGTACCACTTGAACCAGATGTACCTGTAGTTCCTGATGTTCCTGTTGTACCTGAACTACCACTTGAACCTGAGGTTCCAGTTGTTCCACTAGTACCAGAAGTGGCAGATGTACCGCTTGTACCTGATGTACCGCTTGAACCATCTCCTCCCGTAGCACCATCGAGGTTTACCACCCAAGAACAATAGGTTCCTGAGCCTGTTTGACCAGTCACTTGGAAGCTTAAGCTACCAGTTGCTGGGTTATATGCTGTAACGATTGCCTCATTATGTTTGAGGGGATCGCCTGAATAAGTTATGATGATTGACTGTCCAAGGGTATAGGAAAGTCCTGTACCCACAGTGATGGTACCTGTACCAGGAGCTGCCTGGAGGGTGTAACATGTACTGGATGTTGTGGCAAATCTATCACCACTCAAGCCAGATGTTCCACTTGTTCCTGTAGTACCGCTTGTCCCAGATGTACCAGATGTAGCAGACGTACCACTGGTTCCACTCGTAGCACTTGTTCCTGAGGATCCACTGCTTCCTCCAGATCCATCTGTGCCACTTGTGCCTGATGTTCCGCTGGTGCCAGTGGTCCCTGATGTGCCACTACTACCTGAAGTTCCGCTTGTTCCACTTGTACCTCCTGTACCGTCTGTAGCTGAAGTTCCACTTGTACCAGTGGTTCCAGATGTTCCTGACGTGCCAGTAGTTCCACTTGTCCCTGAACTTCCTGAAGTGCCACTTGTTGCACTTGTACCACTAGATCCTGATGTTCCTCCACTACCGTCAGTTCCACTGCTTCCAGAGGTTCCTGAGGTGGCAGATGTACCCGATGTACCACTTGTTCCCCCAGTTCCATCTGTAGCAGATGTACCAGAAGTGCCTGAGGTTCCACTAGTTGCAGAAGTACCAGAGGTACCTGTAGTACCACTAGTTCCTGAGGTTGCACTAGTTCCGTCTGTTCCTGATGTCCCTGAAGTTCCACTCGTACCACCACTACCATCAGTACCAGCTGTCCCACTAGAACCACTGGTTCCACTAGACCCACTGGTCCCTGTAGTGCCACTTGTACCACTGGTTGCTGACGTACCTGAAGTACCTGAAGTACCTCCTGTTCCGTCTGTACCACTAGTGCCAGACGTTCCACTCGTTCCAGAACTACCTGATGTGCCAGAAGTTCCTGGTGTACCAGAAGTTCCGCTAGTACCTGTAGTTCCAGCAGTTCCAGATGTACCACTAGTCGCTGATGTTCCAGAAGTACCACCAGTACCAGATGTACCTGAGGTGCCCGTGGTTCCTGAGGTACCTGTAGTACCCGATGTACCAGAAGTACCAGTTGTGCCTGAGGTACCAGACGTCCCAGATGTTCCACTTGTTCCTGAGGTTCCACCTGTACCATCTGTCGCACTAGTACCTGACGTACCTGTAGTTCCACTTGTACCAGAAGTGCCACTAGTACCTGAGGTTCCTGAGGTTCCTGATGTACCGCTGGTTCCTGATGTACCTCCTGTACCATCGGTTGCAGAGGTTCCACTTGTACCTGTTGTACCTGACGTACCACTAGTGCCAGCTGTACCAGATGTACCAGCTGTACCGCTAGTACCTGAGGTGCCACTAGTGCCAGAGGTGCCCCCACTACCATCTGTACCTGACGTTCCAGATGTACCTGTGGTTCCAGACGTGCCACTTGTACCAGAAGTACCAGAGCTACCTGCTAAATCATTAGCAAGAGCTTCCTCTATCTTCTCAATGGCAGTTTGGAGATTATCGTTGGTGTTAATCTTTGTATAGACTAAATTGGGTCCTTCATAGAACACACAGGTGGCGTTCAGAATGATAGGACAAGGATCAGCAGCACATATAACAGGGCTGTTTACAAATGCTGTATTATGATTTGTGTTAGCAAAAAACTTAGATATAAATGACTGATTGTCTCCTGGATCCACTGGATCAGCAGGAGCAACGTAAATGATTGGCTCACTAACAATCATAGGGGTCTCCTGAACAGGAGCCCTACCGTAGAGCCTAGACAAAAACGAGGGCTGACTAGATGATAATTCACTAGGTGGTGGCTCTGTAGGAACCACTGGATCAATATAAACTGGGAAATTATTTACGTAGTCAGAAGCCTGCGACTCACCTGATGTACCAGATGTGCCACTACTTCCATACTGTAGTATGTTAGTAAGTACGTTCATGTATTAAATTAATGTACGATTTTCAACACATCACCTGTACGATACACTTGACCTTGCAGTAAACCGCCTAGGATGGCAGCAGCATTATCAGCATATTCAGGAGCTCCTGTATAAGGAACGGAAAGAAGAATCCTCCAGTCTAGAGCACCTGTGCCTGTAGTTTGGGCATAATATAGATTCTTAGGCCCAGTGGTTCTAAGATAGAGTTGGCCAAGATAGATGGCTCCAGCTGTAGGAGCACCAGTTCCTGTTACAGGAACCAGGTTGTCATTTATCTTCTCCAACGCAACCTCTAGAGAGTCTAAGGGGTTTACGTCAATATTGGTCAAATATTCACCGTTATAGAGGATGCACAGGGCATTCTCATATACAGGACAAGTTGGGCAAATTGCAGCGGTACGCATATTAGCAAAATTAGTTGTTAGTAATGTATTTTCAATGAGTTATGAAGAAATAAGTGACATAATATAGCTATCATCTCCTGCTTTCTTTCTGGATGGTGATATCGAACTCTTTGGCAAAGTCAGCATCCAATATACCACCATACGTAAACAGGGATTTGGATATGGGGAACATCTTACCAAAGTTCTTTATAGGCTGTGCTTTCTTTCTCACCTGTTCTGCAGATAGCTCAGGATTAGAGGTGTCTATTCCTGTCATCTCCATCATGGTGTGTTCAGTGAATCTTCCTATGTCTGAGAAGATACCAATGGCTGGGAACATAGACCCGCTTAAGATTTTTTGGAACTCAGCAGGGTTGTAGAAGAAGGAAAGTTCCCCAATAAACTTGTCTATAACCCTCTGTGCATATCTGTGGAAGTTCTTATCAGCTCTGTCATCATCGTCATCAGGAGCAGCAAATCCAAGAGCAAACATAGCACCAAACATGGACATAAGGATAGAAAGCTCCTTCACCTGGTTTCTGAGGTTGGTTCTAATCATATCTATGAACTCATCCCTGTCCATCTCTAGGGGTTTACCTGTACGCTTCTGGTACTGTTCAGCAAACTCCTCATACATCTTATCTAGAGCAGCAAGTCCTTTATCGTTGAGACTCAATATGTTATATATGTTGGATGACCTATCTCTGATAGATGTACCCAGTACATATGCAAAAAGTCTAATACGTCCTATGTCATACTTCTCTCCAGTGGTGAGACCATCCTCTCCAATCTCTATAGAGAAGTCATCACTCACTTTTCTGAACTCTCCAAAGCGTGTATCCACAAGCTTAGGAATCCAGTTCTTGAACACCATCATAGACTTGGTCCAGATATTCATTCCCATACGGTTGAGGTCACTATCAGCCAGGTTACCTGTGGCATTCCTAGAGATACGTCTGGTGAGGTTAGTGAGACGCTGAAGCTCTGTAACATTAGACAGGTCAAGACCAGGGATGACAAGTTTGCCATCTTCCAACTTCTTAACAGCATTAATAGACCTAGTCTTCTTAAGCTCTTCTATCTCCTCATCTATCTTGGGAGCTATCTCTTTATACTTAGAGGCTGAATCATAACGGTCTTTATACTTCCTCTTTACGAACTCACGAATGCTCACGATCTTTCCATCCTCCACCATCATGTTATCCAGGAGGGTGAGGAATATGGATTTCTCAATGTGCTGTTCTGGTTCTCTCATAAACACCATGAGGAAGTCAGAGAAGCTAGCTCTTGTCAGGGCCGTAAGGCCAGACTTCTGTAGCTTTTCATATGTAGGATCATCTTTAAGAGGCATGAATGTATCAATCAACTTGAGGAACATTTCACGCTCTTCGTCATTTTTAAATCTGTTTCCAACAAGCTTCACCTCGTTAGCCAGCACTTCTCTAGCCTTGAAGTAGTTACCAGCCTGTGTAGCAATCTGAATGTTACCACCAAATGCGTTCACAGCACCAGATATAAACTCAAGTCCTAATGTATTAAGTTGGAATGCTCTATTTGCAGCATCCATAGTTTTCACCAGAGATGTAGCAGATGGATTCTCTTCAGGTTTGAACACCTCTCTACCAACTAGATTATTTAATCCTGTTTTGAAAAAGTTTGCCACCTTACCAACACCTAATGGTGTATCACTATCAGACAAAGGATATTTCTGCTCGTACAATAGAGCTCTGAGGAAGTCATTGAATATCTTAGCATTACCCTCACTAGTAGATTGTCCTTCAGCCATTGTCTCAGGTTTACCATCTTTATAAACTATCTCACCATTTCTATTTGTATTCAGATAGCCCTTGAAGGTCTCAATAGTTTTAACCAGCTGTAGTTGATCCTCCACCTCAGACAGATACTTGTACTTCTCCATATGGTTAATATAGAGAATCATGTTCTTGAAGATGTCTTCACTTACATCAGAGTAGTCGTTTACACCATCCTCACCACGTGTGAAGTCATAGGTGTAGTATTTAGGAATAGCATTCTCTAGTTCTCCTGTAAGCTCATTCACCTGGCCATATCCTACATCATCAGCTTGAAGCTGCAGGTTCTTACCAAAGTTCATTACAGCAGACACATCAAAGTCCCAAGCTAAGCTCTCAGCCATACCCTTTCTTACAAATGGTAGGAATGTAGAAGCCACTTGATTGCTAATGTATCCAGAAGATTTAGCCTTCTGGTTCATTTCAAATATGAAGTTGTATAGCTCTAGAAGCTCTGGGTCCTGTAGAAGGTTCTTGTATTCCTCTGAGTACCATTTAGTTAGAGGATGTCTCTTAACAATGTAGTTGTTCCAGCCAATGAAATCCTTTCTATCAATGTCCCATTTACGTTGCTCATCCAAGATCAAACGTTCCATTAGATCAACATCATCGTCATGGAGTTTCTTAATCCTTGCTATCTTCTTGTCCAGAAGTTCTTTAGCTTCTTTTCTGTAGGCCTCAACATCAATGTTGTCCATGATCCATTTCTTATCACGGTAGCCTTCAAGAGCATTGTTATCCACCTCTTCAAAGAACTTCTTGTCAAACTTGTATATCAGTTTGTTAACTAGTTTATTCTTACTATCTCTCTGATAGATTTGCTGTACAAGCGCTCTAACATCTCCACCTCTGTCTGTAAGCTTCTTACGAATAGCCATAAGCTTATCCACCTCACCAAGTGCTTCTCTAGATGCTCTACCCTTTGCATTAGTTACAAGTTTGTAAAGCACTTGTAGAGATGCCATAGGTAATTCAGATATACCTCTGAAGGTAGCAGATAATCCTTTCACCACTGCCTCAGGACTCAATAATCCCTTAACGAGATTCTTCTGTCCAATAAACTTATCAGCAAACTCACCAGAAACTTTTCTAATATCTGCTGCAGATTTACGAATCTCTCTAGCCTCATCACTAATGTTCTTAAGCAGTTCCTTTCTCATTGCTATATCCTCCTGAGCTTCCTCAGTAGTAGCATCTTTTTCCATATCAGCATTGTAGATGAGATCACCAATCAGGTCATCTATTCTACCAAATACATCTGCAAAAGAATTATATTCTCTCATGTTTGCAGAGAAGTCAGACAGTTTCTCATCTGTAAAGTCTTCTCCTTGTGAGTTAGCAGGTCTGCCTTTGTACGTAGTGTTGTAGTCATCAATGATTTGCTGACCCTCTTTTCTCATTATCTTGATTACATCTACAAGAGGAGCAATGTTTAATGTGCCCTGAGCTGTACGTATAGCTTGCTTCAGGATGTTCAAACGGTCACGCTTGAACTCACGCTCATCTTCTTCTGTAACTACCTTCTTAGAGATTTGTTTGTATGTAGCATTAAGTAGTCTGATGAGTTCATCCAGACGCTCAAAGCCTGTAGATTCTGTTTCCTCAGACACAGGCACCAAACGTAAGTCTTCTATCTCTTCTGTGTTCACAGAACCAATAGCAATACCTGTTAGGTTTATATCTGAGTTCTTGTTCTTAGGATCTTGCAACTTAAGCTGCATGATGATAGGAATAGCTCTGTTCATGCCCACTTCCTTCACACCATATCTCTCACGTAGGATGTCCTTATATCTACCAAGCTGGATGTTGTAAGCTCCCTGTTTAAACCAAGAAACGTCTTTAGCATCAGCAGCTACGCTCATAAACTTCCAGTCAATGATATTAGCCTTACCATTCTCTTCTACAATCAAAAGGTCAATTGTACCAGCCTCTTTCTCCTTAGGGTCATATATAATCACCTCAGAGAATACAAGAGGATTCTTACCATCTTTAGAGAACTTATCAATCAAATCAGTGTAATACTTCTCTAATTTCTCATACACTTCTTCATCTACAGCAGAGAGCTTTGTTACACGTGGATCAACATTCTTCTTTCTTGTACCATCAGAATTGAAATATCTTCCGTGGATTTCTTCAAAGTATTTGTGTCCTTTTACACCAAGCTTACGCTTAGCTTCGTTAAAACGCTTCTCTTCTTCTGTAAACACTTTACCAGGAAAGCGTTGTTTATACCAAGCCTTCACACGGTCAGTTACCCTCTTAGTTACACGAGCCCATGTACCATCAGGTTGTTGTGCCTCATACCAGTTGGATGCCTCTTCTGTATCTAGGAGGATGGGATCTGTAGCTTGTTTATCTTCCACCTTCTTAATACCATCTTGTGTCTGAAGGATGCGCTGTTGTATGGCTTTCTGAGGATCAGAGAGTTGATAGTAGATCTGGTCAGCACTAGCATCAATAATATCACCTTCCACCCCTTCCTCAATAATAGCAGCAGCTTCTTGGAAGATGTCAATATTAGCGGTTTTATACATACCTCTGAACCAGTCAAGAATCTTCTCAAAGAAGGTTCTAATGATGGACCTATTAGTTTCATCCATCAGTTCAGGGAATTCTGTTGTACCCTCGTTGTTATAAACAATGAGTTCAGCAATCAACTTGTCTACAGCCTCTTTCTTTATCTTACGAATGTTAGGCTTTCCATTAGGAAGTTGATAGTTAGGATTGTTCTTATACTCATTAAATGTACGCTGGTAGATAGCAAACCTGTCTATCTTACTAATCATCTGCGTAACTAAGTTGGGGTTCTTCTGCTCTATGATAGCTGTTGCAATGTGCACCATCTCTTCTGTTAGAGCTACGTTCTCCTTTCCTTCAGCTACAGCAATCACCTTGCTCACCACATCAGCTACAGCGTTTATACCTGTAGACTCTAGCCCAGCCTCGCGAGCATAGGTAGCTAGGTCCTTAATGGTCACACCCATCTTCTCCAGGATTTGCTTCACCTTCTTTATGGTGTCTGGAGAAGCTTGTGTGAGAGGCATTGTACCCTCTTGATCGTATATATCAATAGGGGCCTCTCCATCATATAAGTCATTTATCTCATCTTCTGTAAGCCTTGTAGCTTGAAAGAAGTTATGTCTTTCCTGCAGCTCATTAAATAAAGCTTCATTAGGAACAGCCTTAATCCTATCATTAGATAGTCTTTGTGTACTAAACAATCTACCTTCTCCCTTTACGCCATACTTACTTCTAGCAATTTCTGTAAGTCTGTCGTTCTCAGGAAAGAATGTAGTACTCTTCACAAAGGAGTATTCGTCAAGAGCTCCTTTGCTTTTGAGATAGTTTATAGCATTCAATTGTACATTACAAGCCATTCATTATTAATTTTAGCAGGTAAATGGATCTTTCTTTTGTTCTGTGGTTTTCTGAGAAGTCCTAGACTTGTTGTTCTCAAGAAACTTACTGATAATCACGTTGTTATCAACGTCTTCCACTTTCATAAAGCCGTTCTCTAACACAGACTTGTGGTCTGTTGCCCAGAACTCGTTAGCTCTAAAGCTGTCTCCCCAAGCATTGATAGCTTTGTAGACAAAGTATTTCTGACCATCGTAAGCTGTGTGCTCAAGAGGTGTACCATAATCATCATACACTTTCTTAAACAAAGCCTTGTTGATGTAAGAGTAATCACTAGCCTGGCGCATAGCAGCTTTCTTATTTGCAATAGCCTTGTACACATTCCTATCTGCTATAGCTTTGTCTAGCTCTTCTTTTGTAAGAAGCTCCTCTTGTTTCTCCCATGTGTAAACAATGTAGTCAGAGTTAGCTTCTCTATTTCTCTTAGAGCGAGTGAGTACAGGAGGAATATCGTTGCTAGCCATAGCCTGTTTAACAGCATCTGGTAAGAACTTCATAGATGGGTTGTAGTGCATTCTTCCTGCAGCAGTTCTAATTAGAGCTGCTTTAAGATAAGGAACTACATCATCATTGTTCCAGTTGTTTCTCTGGAATACACCCAGCTTATAAAAGTCCTCTAAGTTAGGCATTCCTTCCAACTTAGACAAGGTTTTGTTGTACACATCTTCAAAATCTTCATAAGGAAGAAGGTTAGTGAAGGATATTGGGGATGTAGAAAGTCCACTCTGCAGAACAGCCAATAGCTTGATTCTTTCATACAACGGATTATTCTCACCCTTCAGATGGTCTCTAAGCTCACGGAAGGCATAAATCACATTGTTTTGATCGTACACCTTGTTCTCTCCCATGTTCAACTTAGCGTTGTTAGGACCCCCAGCAGCCGCCCTGATAGAAGGTATACCCTCTATGATGTTAATCACATGATTGTTATACAGAGGATGTGTTGCTCCTTTAGCTTTAACACTGTTTACAAACATAGCCACCTCTCTACCAACACCACCATCGTTAACCAATATATCTTTGATCATCTCGTTTAACTGCTGGTCAGTTTGTACTGCCCAGTCAAACAAGTCACTTACAGCTTTCTGTGCCAGCTTCACAAACTCTCTGTCACTAGTCTCTACATAAGGAGTGAGCACCTTCTGGATTACGTTTCTCACCTTAGGAGCGTCAGACTTAATAATCTGAGCAAACGCATCTCTCACGCTGTTCACTGTTTCAGCAAGCTTGCCTATGAAAGAATTAGCAAGAAGTGTATCTACAGAACTGATGATAGTGTTCTGAGCCTTAATCTGTTGCATTTGTTTCTTGAACACCAGATAAGGATCGTTGAATGTAGATGTGTCATAGTTAGAACCCTGTGTCACATGGAACATGTGCTCACCCATCTTAGCATATTTCAAGAACTCTCTGAGCATCAGGAACTGGTCCATCTTCTCACTAGTAGTCATATCAGAAGGACGCTTACCTACGTTGTTCTTCAGAGTGGTTTCTCCAGGGATTCTGAATGCAGCCATTCTTTCTTTCAACTCAGCTTCTGTCATGTCCTGCTCATATATCTCAGCCATGTCATTCACAAAGGTGTCCATGAATAGCCAAGAATAACCAGCACTCTCTATGTTTCTAAGATAGTCACGGATGATTGGCTGGTTCATGAAATAAGCCACAGTTTTTACAGGCACTCCCACCTTAACCAAGAACAACCATGTAGAAGCTACGTTTGGTGTAGCACCAAGCTCCATAATCCATGGACCCTTAGATATATCCACATATCCATCGATGAACATACCTATGATATCAGTGATGTTCTCACCTGCCTTGTTTGTAATCATGGACAGGGTTGGTACCATTCTACCATCTATCTCAATTGCATTATACTTATCAAACTTGATATCAGCATTGTCCAACCAGAACTTGTCTTCATCAGACACACGATTCAGTCTGCTCTTATCTATGTAGATAGGTTGACGCTGATTCAATGAGTGGTTGGTCTGGTTAACAGCAGCAATACCAATTGCATATTTACCTGTTACAAACGCGTGACGCAATCTTGACATGAATGTTCTATCAAGCATGTTGTCAACATTTGTATAGTCGAATGACTGACCTACAGTTTTCTCAGCCACAAATGCAGCCAGATCTTTTAGAGGATCTGCAGAGTTTGGCTTAATAAGGTTGTCATAGTTCTTAGGATGGGTGATGAGGTTTTCCATACTCTGGATGTACTCATTCTCCAAGCTCTTCTTGTATAACCTACTGATAATTTGTTCTTTAGAAGGTATACCTCTTGTGAACTCCTGTGTAAGTTCTTCCTCAGAGAACAACTTACCAAACACAGAGCTCATAAGCTTACCACTAGCAGACTCCTCAGCGATGTCTTGTAATAAGAGTTTTTCCTCATTGATGTATCTGTCAAGCTCTTTCATCTCTTCCTCTGTAAGGAATTCACCTTTGTCGAAGAGTTCTGTGAACTTGTTGATAGCTTGCTCACCAATTCCAAAATAAGGAACTAGCTTAGGCTTGCCATCTTTAACATATACGTTCTTCAGATACACTGAGAGTTTATCTATGTCAAAGTCAGATCCCACCTTCTGAACCAAAGCAGCAGGAATTACCACGCTGTCTCCAAATTCTTTAGGCAAGAACTTTTTGATAACAACTACATCAATAGAGTTTTGCTTCTGTGTAGGAATACGATAGCCCACACCAGCCAAAATCTTCTGTCCTTCTTCTGTATTGTTCAGGTAGTCTAACAGTTCATCATCAGATAGAGGGCTATCAAACCATCTACCGAGCATCACCTCAGCTACACGCTTACCATCTTTCTCGTAGAACTTCAAGACATCAGACTCATAAAGTCCGTCCTTCACATTACGAACACCACTTTCTAGCATAGTAGAAGGAATCTGTACCTTCATACCACCACTAATCTTTGGAGATATAAACTGCTTGTCAGCTATGGAATATATAATATTCCTCACTTGCTGGTATGCAGGAGTAGCTTCAAGCACCACCTTACCCTGCAAGAATCCAGAGAGTGCAGCAGAGATGTTATCATTCACCTCTCTCTTCAGTATCTCATCACGCAGCGTTTGTGCAGCTTTGCTGAAGTCTGTAATCTCAAATGTCTTTTTACCATCTTTACCAACAGTTTCTTTGATGCCCAGTCTGTCAAGGGTAGTTTTATATCCCTCTTCAATCAGAGCTTCAAGAAGATCCTGGTTGTTCTTTATCTCTTTGTACAGTGCAGACTTCTCAGCTTTCTCAGCTTCGCTAAGTTTATACCAAGCCTTATATCTATTTGCAAACGGTTGACCAGCAAAGAAATCTACAGGCACACCAGCTTCCATGAAGTCAAGTGTGATGAGCTTTGTGATCTGGCTACCTCTGGTTACTAGGTTATCTTCTTTAGAAGGCACCTCAGCCTGAATACTCATGATAGAGAATGGAACATTGATAACACCCTTGTATGGATCATCATTGAACGCACCATCTTTGTATGTCTCATGAGGACTTTCAGCACCCACCTTTCTACCACTTGTAAACACCACATAATCAATGTCTTCTCTCTGCATCTTGTCATACAACTTCACAGCGTTTGCATCCTTGTCTATCTCTTTAATGATACGATAGGACAGAGGATAGAGAGCAAACTTGTCTAGCACCACATTGTTGTATGAGCTAGCTGTACCGTTCTTTGCAAGCTTACTACCAGACACGATTGGCTTAAGAGGAGTGTATGCACTCTGGATGCCAGGGTTACCAGCACCAAGGATAGCCACCTCTTCGTTAGTTAAAGGAAGATTCTTATCTCTCTTTTCCCAAGCAACATCATATCTGTATTGACGCTCTTCTTCACTATTCCAGTTACCAGCTCTGATTCTGAACTGACGGTTAGCTTTCATATTGATGATACCACTACCATCAGTCTCTTTGAATGCTGTGTAATTAGGAAGATCAATTATACCAATTACGTCAGCATGTGTAGCTGAACGGAAATAGTCTTGTGTAAACTTCGTAAAGCCAATATCTCCAGCGCTGAACCCTCTGTTCCAAACGTTGCTTAGAGCAGCGTTCATCTTTGGAGAGCTGTTGATAATCGCCTGACGTGGAGAGTTGAAGCTCTTGATACGCTTAAGTTCATCCTCATACTGATAAGGATCAGAATAGAGAAGCTTATGCATCTCGATGTTAGCAATCATATAGTTGGCTGTAAGAGCCATGAGTTGTTTGTCTACCTCTTTCTCACCAATGTTCTTTGGTAGATTGATGTTCTCAAACTCAAAGCCTAACATACCTTCCTTCAGAATGCCATACTGCGTGAGGGAGTTCTTCAGCTTAATCATGTCTTTTTGCATGAAGTCAGCCAACTTACCATTTATCTTGTTCTCAAATGCAGTGTAAACTTCTTCAGGAGTTCCTTTGGCAGCCAATACATCTGAATGTAATGTATCACCAAGGATACCTTTGAAGAAGCGCATCTCATTAGACTTTCTACCTTTTGCTACAGGACGACCTTCTCTAACTAGTTCAAGCTCAGCCATGAAGTAGTTCTTGAAGATAGCATTGATATCACCCATTCCTCTACCAATAGAGGCTGTAGATATAGCATTGCCCATCTTGATCATCCATTCAATAGATGCATCACCAGGAACCAGATTCAGGTAGTAACCTGATAGGTTTAGATTAAGCTCTTGAACCAGACGATCTTTGTATGTAAGCTTAGAAGACTCTTTACGTTTACCTTTCTCTTCATTCACTAGTCCACTTACATACCCAATCTTGAACAGATCTTCTGTATTATCCTTACGGGTGCCAGCATCTGTGAACATTCTGCTCAACAGATTAGAACCTTTAACAAATGAATCTGTAAAGAGGTAGCCATATTTTGTACCACCCACAGACTCTTTGTTAAACTTCTCAAGCTTAGAAAGGAACTCATATAGGTCACTAGCAGCGTTTGTACCAATAAAGGATTGTGTACGCTCACCAGATACGTTGAAATATGTGCTGCTGAACTCAGGGTTGCTTACAGCTGATTTTACAAGACCAAGCTCAAGTAAACGACCACTCATACCAAGAGCCTTCCCAGAGAAGGTTGCAACCTTTTCTGTTTTGGAAATGCTTTCCTTGATACCAAGTACAGCTCCTTTGAATATTTTGTATTGCTCAGGAGTCATCTTATTCACATCAGACACAGTGAATGGTATTCCCATTTGGTTCAGGAAGTCCACCATAGCTGTAACA
>SXGQ01413632.1_pt1 | contig 15152 bp, 27 predicted proteins | sample 3178371 | NCBI WGS metagenome assembly SXGQ01 (sample SAMN11356859, study PRJNA531348) | freshwater metagenome | isolation source: freshwater sample F1-20 | place: China: Fuxian Lake, Yuxi | collected 2017-12-25
ATCATCAAGTGCTTCATCATCGTTTTGATAAACAAAATCATTACGAGAAGAGTATCGATGCATCATTTCGATTGCTTCTTCAATGGTAACGCGGATAATTCTAAGATTATCATTTTCGTCTGGTTCGTGATATTGAAGGTATTTCATGTTCCTATCTTAACCTACCTCGTTCGTGGTGTCAATGATTGACCAAAAATTTCTGTTGCTGACTTCATAAGTCTCTATGATATCGGCACCGTAATGTTTGTGATTTAACCACATTATTTTAACTTTATCTATTTCATCGCTTTTGTGAACAACGATACCATAGTAATCAACTTCGCTTTCGTTGTTAAAAGCATGGCCTATATTGCAGAACCTAATGATATTACCGACTTCAATGTTATCATAATCAATCATTTCTTCTCAAACACAAGGAAATATGAATGGAACTTTCTTGCATGTTTCTGGATTTGATGGTTATGTCCTACAATTCTACTCTTTGCAGTAAGAATGAAAAGGTCTTTGGAATAAAACCCAATCTCTTCTGCTTTATTGATGATATGAACGTGGCTAAACCATTGCTTTCCAGAACTAACAGTATCTTGACACTTAAAGATAAGAACTCCGTCTTTCTTTAATACACGATGAAATTCAACTAAGCACCTATCATACCAATCCCATAGGTCTGGAACGTATCTAAACCCATGAAATCGTTCTCCAATTATCCCTGTTGGCTTATCTTTTGTATGCCCTGCGATAAACGGAGGGTCAAACATAATGGAACTAATGCTGTTATTTTCTAGCCATAGACTTGAAGCATCAGATCGAACAACATCAGCGTGTCTTGGAAAAAGATCTGATTTAAGTTTAGGTTGTGGAATATTCTTATAGAATATGCCTTTGCTGTACGTAGGGTCAAGATCAATTCCATTAGGACAATGAAGATTTAGAATGTCCTTAATTAAACTAGTTTGATTGTCGTTGATTGTCTTAATCATTTTTATATGGATATGGTTCGTATGGCCCATCAGCATCAAAAACAGGATATCGCTCGCAATCCTTGAGCATCATTTTAAGTTGGTCTGTAATATCCTTAATAGGTTGATTATCTCCAACCCAATTATCATGGTCAACATATGCTTCAATAGGTTCTTGCGAACAAGCATAGGGTTTTAGAGGATCATCCTTAAAGTAGATTTCACCAATGGAATAATATACGTGTTCTGGATTTTCTTTGGACCTATATTTAACAACGCCATAACGCCATTTCATCGGTTTTCATTCGTATAGTGAAAGTAAGTATAAACAAGACCGCAAATAAATAAAGGGAAAGCGACATTGCTAACAATAACAATTGCAATTGGTGAAATAATCATTTTGGACTCCAATGTTTAGTACATCTTGCTTCGTAACTATCTACCGCACCTACTAAAATTTGCTCGTTTGTATCAACAGTTCTTTGCGAACGTGTAGCATTACCACCACACCAAGTACAAACCGCTGATACCTTAGTAACCTTATCTGCTAATGCAAGCAAGTAAGGCATACTACCAAAAGGAACACCTTTAGAGTCAAGGTCTAAACCAGCAACATAAATATCAAATGTATTCCAAGAGTTAAGGTCTTGAATTACACTTTCAATATCTTTAGAAAAGAATTGTGCTTCATCCACTCCAATAATATCAACAGTATTGCTTTCCAAAAAGCGATAAATATCATGTGGATCTGTAATACAAACGCACTTATACTTTAGTCCAGAGTGTGACACAATATCCTGCTCGGAGTATCTGTTGTCAATTGCTGGCTTAAAGGCAACAATTCTTTTCTTGGCATATGATGCACGATTAAGACGATGGATAAGTAACTCGGATTTACCGGCAAACATACCACCGCAAATAACTTCTAACACGATAATATCCTAGTTTTGATCTGTGTTCCTTTCCTCAAATACTTCCATAAGTCGTTGCATCTTCATATCGATGCGAACGAACATAAACACAAGTACAGCACAAAGAACCATGTATGCCTCAAACATTTTTATTTACTCTCCATTTAATGTTTTCAATCTTCTCAACAGTATAACCGTTCTTCTCAAGAAGTGCAATATAATCTTCTGGGCACTCTCCAGTAACGGTAGTATAGCCTACTCCTTCTCTTTCAAGAACGGAAATAAGCAGGTTCATATTGTCTTTCAACTTTCTTAGTCGTATAAAATATTCATCTTGTTTCTTGTCTAACGACATGATGATCCTCTAAAAGTGTAAGATACTCTTCGCTTATATCTTGCATAACATCGTTGTCATAAAAAAGACGAACGACATAAACTATCCTATCATTTTGATATCTCTCAAACGATAGGATATAGCCACTATACCAATCAATTCCAAAATCGATTTTAACAATATCCCCGATATTGAATTTTGGAACTGGATTGTCTTTCATGGTTTATAGATTACGGGAACATAGCCCAAAAAATAACGAAGAAGAAATAACAAAACACAATAAAGAGAAAGTTATAGAAATGCTCGCGAATTACAGGCCAGTTAAACACTTCAACTCCGTTTACATTATTATAATATCATGATGAAGAATAATTGCAAGCACTCTGGACTACAAAATCAAGAGGACACAGAAAAGCAATTAGTATTTACATAATCTACAAATAACTTAAAGCACTTATCAAAACCGCCATGAGAAAAATACTTTCTATTACCAAAATAGATATTTTCTCCCAAAGGAGTTACGATAAAACTCCTCTTTCCATCGTGTCCCAAAATAAGAAGAGTTTCTTCCTTTTTAACTATGTCTCTTGTTACAAGTCTTTCTTCGCCATTAGTCCACTCAGTTCTATCCTTATAAAACTGAATTTCGCTCTTGACAATATCACCGACCTTAAATTTATTCTTTTTCTTGGACATACTTTCTACACTTTTCCTTGTTATACTTTTTTGCTTTATCTGGAGTAATAGAGGATGATCCACGCCAATCTTGCGTAGAACCTCCATTAGCAAAATGCTTTCTTCGCATTTCACCCTTAATCATTTTGTAAAGTTTCTTGTCCATTTCACAAAGTATATCCTATCGGGCTACAAATGTAAAGTAGTCGATGATACAAAATTATATCTTCGTATTTATTACCCTTTTAGTTAGTCTACAAAATTTATTCATGACTATCCAATATGTATCAACAAATTCATCTGTCTTAGAAAACTTAACTATAACTGGATGGAACTCAAATTGAAAAGTTTTGCCAGAGAAAAGGGAAATTTTAAGGATTGGATGTTTCAGTCCAAGCAGTTTCGATATCATTTTCGTATTCCCATCTATAACGTTTTATGTTTAACCAGTATACACGACAAATCTTTGTCGGTATAGTATGTTTTATAGATTTTATTTTTTTGTTATTTACATCACGAATATAATCGGTTTCGATTTCATACTCAAAGACAGGAATTTTATTATCTATGAGTGTGTGAAGTTCTGTAATTTTTTCCACAACTATTCCAAATCCTAATAAATCTGGAGTTTCGTGTGGATGGGCCAGACGAGCAGAAAAAGTAGTTTTTAACTTAACAAGATCACCAATATTAAAATCTACTTTATTCTTATTCTCCAAGTCTTATTGTTTCCTGCCCCTTCTTTAATTAGTTTGGAAGATGCTGCTTTCTTACTTTCTTTTAGATAAGGACGCAATTCGTTATTTGCTGCTTGCAATGCAATATCGTCAAGCGTTTCAGTATCGTTTGCAATCTCTTTTATAAATGCAGCAGATAATGCAAGTTCTTCTTCACTTAATGTTGCATTTAATGTAACAACAAATGTATATCCTGCTTTAAGAACTTTTCTTGGTGCATCGTATGTACCGAACGTCGTAGGAAATACAGCAAATCTTACATCGTATATTGTAGGAATTAAATACTTTGGATTTACCTGTTGTTCTACATCCTTAAATAATGGCAGTTGTTTTTGCAATTGTTGAATTGTTGTAGTTGCTCTATTCGTAAAGATGCGTTGAAATTCTAATTTCATTTCTTCCTTCAATACGTTCAAGTTTGCAGATTGAAGGTCCAATTCTTCTAAATCTTTTACAAACAAATCTTTGGCATACTCAAAGTTTATTTTTCTTGGTGATTGTTCATCAACCTCAAATGGTGTGTCCTCAAGACTTGCAATAAGGTCTTGAATTTGTTCTTGTTTACTGGCAATGGCGGATTGACCAATAATTCCGTTGTTTTCAAGAACTAGTTCTATTTCTTTCTTGTAATCATCGTAATCTAATTGTCTCTCAAATTGTGACAAATCTCTAAAAGCACTTTCAACATCACGAATACTTTCAATTTCATCTTCATGATAGGTGATAAAAATTTCAACCATATTTGATCTAACAGTTACAGTTATTAGTTCTGGCTTAAGAGGAAGATTGGGCCATGTTAGTGACGTATTTTGATAATAATCGTTATCATAATCGTGAGATTTAAGAACATTTTCTATAACTGCAAGTTCATTGTTCACAAATCTGCTTTCTGGAATTTGCACCTTAACATATGCAGACATACCATAAATGTATGTGTTTCCATCTTCGCAATCAAATTCAAGTCTTGGTACTTCGATGTAGTCTAATTGTCTAGTACCATAATTATATGCATCATTTAATGCTTCCTCAAATTCTTGGCAATATTCATCTTCATCATCAGCAGGATTTCTTCTTTCGGATCTTTCTTCTCCTGCCCAAATAATGCTTGATTGTCTAAGTTGATTGGTAAGTTTAACATATTCCATGTTTTTCTCAACTTCATTATAAATGCCTGCTTGCGTGTAAGAGGTTTTCATCAACAAAGCAAAGTTAGAACCAATATTTACATCACCACTATCTTCGTATGAACCTCCAAATCTTTCAAGTTCTGCGCGTTGTGGTATGATTGGTTCGTTTGTTTCTGGATCAATAAACTTATTTCTTTGACTATTAGCAAAATAAGCAAGAGTTTCTTTCTTAAATGCTTCTGGATTTACACCATACATTTTCGTGTCTGGAATTGCGTATTCTGTATTTGTTGAAGTATCAACAACTCTTCTTACTCTTAAGCGAGAAGTTGCTTGAGCAGCAAACTTGTCGTCTATTCCTCTGTCTGGATCGTTAAATAAATCGCCTGTCTGTGGCAGTTGTGCATCTGGAAATGCTTTATCAAATTTCTCTTTGCTAACCATAAACAAAACACCACCACCATTGGCAGAACGTTTTGCTTCTTCAACAGCGCATCTAAAGAATTGTCCTCCTTGTGCGTGACAGGAGTAGTTCAACAAATCGAAATCGGACATTCTTACAACGTCGATAGGGTGTCTTGAGAAGATAACAACTTTGTCTTGTGGTTTTTCGTTTCTTATTGTTTCTTCATCACCATACTTAACAACATCGATAATATTATCTAGTGTTTCAACGTTGCTAGTAAAGAAAGATTGTTTGCCACTAATGTTTTTCTTTTTGTCACCTTGCCACCAATCCATTTCGTTTGGAAAGTATTTTTGTAGCAATTTACCAAATGAAAATTGAACTGTTCTTTCTTTTTGATCACCAAGTTTGCTTGTATATGTAAGAGCAACAACAGGAGAGCCTACCTCTTTATCGACAGTAGGGATTGGATCTCCCTCTTTCCATCCTTGTGGTTTCTTTTGTTGCTTAACAACTTGCTTATCATTTGCCCATATAATAGAACGTACATTGCTAACATTTGGATTATTACTGTATTCGCTATACAACTTGTCAAATATGTCAAGCATTAAAATTTTCATCTTGTGAATATCTGGGTTGCCATAGGGGATAATCATCCTTGTTTTTGGATTTTCTGGTGATGGTGTTCCAAAGATATCGTTAAATGGCATTGTACGATCTTTACCGGACTCAGCCATTTTAATGTCATTACTCAAGAAATCTATAATGTTTTGTTTCATTTCAAGCAAAACATTATCGTCATTGGTATCATATTCTTGAATACCATCGACAAAGTTTTGCCAATTATAAAGTTCTTTTCTCGACATTATGCATCCCCTATTGGTTTCATATTTCTTACAATATAATCATCTATTACAAAGCCTATCTCAGCCATAAGTTGTTTTTCATCCTCAAGTGTTTCATCAATATAATTCCAAAGAAGAACATTCTCGGATTGCAGTTCTTTAATTACTTCTTTCTGATCTTTTATTGTCTTTTTTAGTTTTTCTATTTGTTCTTCTTCTTTTGTTTTCATAATTTATGCTCGTCAATATAATTGATCATTTTGTATAAAATTTCCTTATTTTCACCAACAAGTCCAAGAGCAGTATTGCATTTAGTGCATAATAGTTTTCTTATTTTTCCAGAATTGTGACAATGATCGATACAAAGTTGTTTTTTTTGTGTTTCATCAATATGAACAAAACAAATATAACACTTGTTTTGTTGTTGTATAAGCATTTTATTAAATTCTTCTAATGTAATTCCGTATCTATTTTGTAAATGACTATTTTTTGTTCTTAGTTTATGTTTGTTTCTAAGTGCTAAAATTTTATCTTTATTTTCAATATAATATTGTTGTTTTTTTTCTTTATTGATTTGATATAACTCTCTTTGTCTTTGATTTCTAATTTCTTTGTTCTTATTGTGTGCTTCTCTTGCTTTCTCGTTGATTTTATCTTTGTTTTTTTCTCTCCATTCCTTCATATATTTTTTGTTTTTTTCATACCATTCAATTGCTTCTTGTTCGTTTTCCATTATTACCACCATCCTCAATAATTAAATAGTTTTAATAATGTTTATAAGACGAAAATAGTTTTATTATTTTATTGTTTTCATCAACGAATTTTTAATTCATAATTTAACCATATTTTCAATAATTATCAATTTCGTCGTCGTTATTCATGAGAATATTATAGATTGAAATAATTAGATATCAAGTAAATAAAAACGCCAGAGGGATAGAACCTCTGGCGCAAAAACCTTACCTCAAAGGGCTTATAAATTAGTTAGTGAACGTGGATTGTGTGTGTTGTGTCGGTTGGTTTTTGAGTTGATAGTTTGATCGTCAAAACTCCATCAACATAACTTGCCTCGGTCCCCACAACAGAGAGGGAATTGAGAGGGAAGTAATAGGTAAATGAACGGCAACGATAACCTTCTGTCATTGGGTATGAAACCACAAGTTCATTAGATTTAGTTACGCGAACATTAAATTTAGATTTGTCTGCTCCAGCACAATCGATAATTGCGGTATAAACACCATCTTTATATGTTGCTTCAACGTTACCACGCGAACTAATGGGAACTGGATATGAAATAAATGGTGATGTATCGAAAAGTCTTTCAAGTGATGTAAGCATGATAATTTCTCCTTTTTGATTGCAGGCTTTATGCCCGTTACAAAACATTAAACATCAAATTTTAATCGTCAAGCACTTCTGTTATAATCATCTTCAATTCTTACAACATCATCAAGTTGCGAAGTAGAAACCTCAACAAGTTCAACGGCTTCTTCTCTAGCCTCAAAACGATGAATAGTTCCTACTGGCACATGATGAATATCACCTTCAACAAGTTTAGAGACAATCAATTCTTTATTGCCTTTAATTTCGTGATGAAGATATAGTGTGCCTTTTAATACTCTAATTGTCTCTTCTTTTTCGTTGTGATATTGGAGTGATAGTTTTGAGTTTGGATTGATATACAAAATTTTACCCACATACTTTGGTGTATGTGCCCAAATCTCTTCATGACCCCAAGGTTTTGTTACGTATTTAACTTGCATTTTTAAGATAATACCTTTTATATGAATTCAACGCACGATTAGCATAACACCAATACTTTTTCTCGTCAATGAAAATGTTTAAGTTTTTTGCTAATTGAATTCCGTTTTCCCAAGCAGTATATTCTTCCAATAGCATATCTTGATCAAGTTGATTTGACCAGTTCATATAATGACCAGCCTCATGCAACATGACGAATAATCTATTGTTTCCCCTTACGTTAGTATTGATCGTAATTAGTGGAAATGACTTCGATTTCCAGAAGGCACAAATGCCTCCTTTCTCAAATTGTACAACTACATCGTTGCTTTCAAGATAATCTCGTAGTGTTTCAATATCTGGGCTCATCCTCCTTCACCCCAAAACATTTTGGATTTCCTTTCGGTTGTTAGAAACATAGCAGAAATTCTATCGTTCTTAATGGAGAAACTATATGGATACAAATCTCCAAGACGCTTAAGTTTGTTTTTGCTTTGATTTTTGCTCAAGTAGTTTATACACCCAAAAAAGATTTGTTTATCACTATAACCCATAGAACGGAACTTGTCAACGTCGGCTTTAATATAACCTACAACTGGATATACAACTCTTGTGGTTTTAATTGGCAACCTACAAGTTGAATAAGCACCAAGTTTTTTGGTTTCATCTTTAGGATGTACGATTGAACTCCACTCTGCCATAGGCTCAAAATCGCACTCACAAACATCTTGAGTTACTTGAAATGGATTGATTTCCTCAACCTCAAAATATTGTTCTTGTTGTGTTGTCTCAAGTGTTTGTGTTTCAATGATTTTGGTTTTTGCTTTACGTCCTCTTGGTTTTGATTGTTTTTTCTCAATAAGTTTAATTTCTTCTTTTACAACTGGTGTGCTTGTCTTTGACTTATTCTTGGAACCTTTTGGACGACCCCTTGGCATTAAAACTCCTTATTGTGTTACGAAAGTTGATGTTAGATGATTACCTGCTACTACTGCGACAATTTCAATTTCATCACCTAGTAAACGCTTTGCATCTTGAAGTGCTGATTTTCCTTCGTGTGAAGCATAAATTGTTTTTGTAAATGGTGTTTTACGATTTTTATCAACAATATAACCGATTACAGTCCAAATCATGTTTTATCCTCTTTAGTTTCTGGCATGTATCCTTGATCTGTGAAATACTCAACCAAATCGTCATAGCCACCAATTAAAACTGGATCTCCAGATATACGATATTCAATAATAACTGGTGTTGTGTTGTGATCCCACAAGTTTTTAATTCCTTCTAAAACTGGTAGATTTCTATCATAGAAAGAAACTACATATTGAAATCCTGTTTGGTTAAGAAGTTTTAGTGCTTTAACACAATACTCACAATCGGACAGAACGTGAACCCAATACCATCTGCCCATTTTATCCTCTTAGAAGTTGTTTAGTTTTAATCTTAGAACTTTCAATCTTTTCATAGATCATGTCAACCGATCCAAGAACAACAACGTCCTGTCCTGCCGAACCTTTGTTGATTGTAATGCGGGAGAACTTCATACCAGCAGGAATATTTGGATTAGAACCCTCAAAAAGATTTACGTTTGTTGAACGGTCCTCACGTACCATAATAATGTGTTCTGGACTTACATAAATCTCACGTACTGAATATCTATCTTTTGGATGTGTTGGAACCGATGCCTCTACAATTTCTACTAGTTGGATCATTTTTACTCCTGTGGATATGGATAAACATCATTTTTATCTACGGACCAATAAGAATTTTCATACATAATTTTGGCCCATCTATCATCAATAGTTTCGACATACCAAGCACAAATAGGTGATTTATAAGTCTTATATTTTCTTGGGCATTTAGTATCTGGAAAATACAAAACACAATCGCTAGGTATCCAAACTGGATCTCCAGAATTAATCAGTTTGATTTTCATCTTGCTGCTCAGTTAAACCTTCAACAGATTGAAGTCTGTTTTTAAGTTCATGTAGCATTTGCGAATAATCAACTTGTTGTCCTTTTTGTTCGCTCTCTGGTAAAGTAACACGCTGCTCGTTCTGCTGCAAGTTAATTTTAGTCCAGCCCGTAAGAATAACTTGAATGTCATCTAAACATTGATCATAATTTGATAATGCTAAACGTAATTTGTGAATTTTATCTAGTGCTTCAAGTGAATTAAATTTATCACCATTAGCAAGCATTGTATGGAGTTCTTTTAATGGTTCTAAAAACTCTAATGCATCATGAATTTTATAATCTAGTAATCGCCAACAATCATACGGAACATCATCAAACTTAGTTGTATAAGAGACTTTTACATTCATCAACCACCATTAGTGTATTGTTAGTATATCCCATAATTGTTTAACTGCCAATGCAATTAATGCAGTAACTGCTGCCCATGTAACTCTGGAGTGTGTAGCACGCCATTCTTCAAGACTTTTAACTCTAGGGAATAAACCATGATCTGGGTCTTTGATTTTTGCTAGATCAGAATTTATTTCATCTTGTTTGGCTTTCATAGCATCGACGCTATTTATAACCTTGTCAACCTTCTTATCTAACTCGATAATCAAATCTCTTAAATCATCTGTTGAATAGGACATAGGCTACACACTCCATAAAAACTAACTAGTGCTATCTTTGGACAACAGCATAGTTTGTAGTAATTAGTGTGCCAACAGCAGAAACGGCATTGAGTAAAGCACAGCGAGTAACTTTAACTGGATCTATAATTCCTTTCTCAAACATATCAACAACTTGTCTATTCAAGAAATCGTATCCAACTTTATTATCTTCCAAATTACTGATCAAACTGACGATAATATCTGGTGACTCACCAGCATTGGCAGACATTTGACGAATTGGTTCTTCAAGTGCTTTCAAGACAATTTCAACACCAAACTTTTGTTCTTCGTTGTCAATCTGGAAGTTTATACCCTCGGTTGCGCGCAACAAAGCAACACCACCACCAGCAACAATACCTTCTTGCTGTGCAGAACGTACTGCTTCAAGAGCATCTTCAATGCGATGCTTCTTTTCAATTAGTTCAATTTCAGTAGAAGCGCCAACGCGAATAATAGCAATGCCAGAAGCAAGTCTAGTAATTCTTTCTTGGAGGCGTTCGCATTCGTAGATTGATTCCGTTTGCGAGAGTTCTGCTTTGATTGCTTCAATTCTTGCGTCAATTTGCGACATTTCTCCCTTACCACCTACAATTGTGGTTTGAGATTTGGCGATTTCAATTTTCTTTGCTCTACCAAAATCTTTAAGTTTAACATCACCAATCTTCATGCCGCTTTCAGTAGAAACAAAGGTTGCTCCAACAGAAATGGCAAGGTCTTTCATAATGTTGCGTCGTTCTTCTCCGTATCGTGGTGCTTTAACTGCTGCTACCTTCATCGTTCCACGCATAGCGTTCATGATAAGAGCAGCAAGTGCTTGTCCTTCAATTTCTTCTGCTACAATGACAAATGGCTTACCCTCTCTTGCGATAAGTTCAAGAACAGGAAGCATATCTTGAACGGAATCGAACTTGCGATCCGTGACAAGAATATAAGGTTCCTCATACTTGACAACTCCACGCTTCTCATCATTTATAAATGCTGTTGCTAAATAGCCGCTATCAAAGCGAAAACCCTCAACTACATCCAAAGAAGTTTCTAAAGAACGTGCTTCTTCAATAGTAATTGCTCCGTCTTTTCCTGCTTTATCTACGGCAGTTGCAATAAGTTTTCCAATTGATCTATCATTATTGGCAGAAATTGTAGCAATATGTTCAATATCTTCCTCGGAGGAAATTGGAGAAGAAATTTCTGCAAGACGTTCAACAATCAAAGAAGTTGCTTTGTCCATGCCTCTCTTGATTTCTACTGGAGATACGCCAGAGATAATATATTTCTGTGCTTCGCGTAAAAGAGCACGGGACAATACGATAGAAGTAGTTGTTCCATCACCAGCCTGTGTCGCTGTTTGTTGTGATGCTTGCTTAAGAATTTGTGCTCCCAAATTCTCAAATGGGTCATCAAGGTCAATAAAATTACAGATAGTTACACCATCTTTGGTAACAATAGGTGCCTTACCTTTCTCTTGAAGAATTACGTTTCTTCCTCTTGGACCCAAAGTAGAAACTACATTGTCGGCCAATACGTTTGCACCTTTGAGAACTGCTTCACTCAAAGCACGACCATCATTAAATTGTTTGCTCATAATAACTCCGTTGTTGAGCAATAATATAACCAGACGAATTAAAACGTCAATTATTCTTCGTGGAATTCTTCAACAATAATTGAAATACTAAGACCACCAGCAAATCTAATATCAAGTGTAGTCTTATAATTCTTTTCGCCCATCATCGTCAAGAAAGAGAAGTTGAACCCTGCTTTTGTTGGGGTGTCAAACAAAAATGCTTCTTTTGATGCTAGGTTAAGTGAATCACGACCCTTAAATAAAGTAACGCTTGCTGGGCTTCCATCTGCGAAAGCAACAACTTTCTTAAACGTAGGATTGAATCCAGATAAACTTACACCAAATGCCGTTAAAGCAAGCATGGGGTTGTCATACTTTACCATAACTTCGTTTGCTTGTTTAAGATTATCAAAATCATTTAGATATGATGACATAAATCTATAACAAGTAGATTTGGAAACTAAGTTACCAAGTTCTTGTTCTATACTTTTAACTTTTTGTACTTTCTTGGGAACACCTTCTTGTATATCTACACCATAAGCAGACAAAGAGTTCTTAAATGCTTGTTTGCTGTTTTGATATTCTTCTCTATATTTCTGCACCAAAGCATCAGCATTTGGAATAGTTCTATCTTTGTATAGTTTGAGAATATTTGTTTCTTCACTTGTAAATTGGAAGGATTTTGATGATAATTCTTTGCCTTGGATGTTTTTGATATTAAGGAAAGCCGTTGCTCTGCCAGATAATGCTTCTTCTTCTTTGAGAGAAATAGCATGAATCAAAGGTGAATCACCCTCAAACAACTGATTAAGACCAACTTGCTTAATTTCGCCCTCTTCTGCAATAGAAATGATGTTACCATTTTCGGCAGATTGCTCCAGAATATCTTTTATTTGTTCTACTGAATCAGTATCATACAAATAGATATCGCCGGGGCACCATTTATCTGGTTCAATTTTAGTAATTGATGAAGCAACCTTTCTAATCATCTCAAAAAGGTTGCCTCTATCAACAACGTTCATATTAAATGTAAGACAAGTTTTAGCAGCAGAAATAGCATTTAGATAAAGACCAATTTCTTTTTTGTCTGTTATTTGATTTTCATTAAGATAAGTAATTGCATTTTTGACTAAGCCAGCAGACTTCTTAGCAAAATAAACTGGATTGATTATTTGTACTGGCAAGTCTAATGCTGTGTCTGCTTTATTTTTAAGTTTGTTTTCTGCTTGCTCTATGCCACTACTGCCAACAAGGAAGAAATAGGAAACCAAACCCTCTTTCATATCTGGGGTTTCTGTTCCTTGCAGTCCACCTTTGGTAATTTTGGCTGTAAATACACCTTTGCCTAGTTGATTGAGAGCATATTTGTTACCATCAGTTGAAGGGATAACAGGAACCATCCTTGTGCCCTTCTTGAACAAAGCATCTAATTTTTCTTTATCTGCGTTTGCGTCAATTAAGGCTTGAAGGAATTGTTTACCTTCGGGTGATTGAATATCGACAGTAAAATATATTGGCTCTTGATCTATGCTTTTTGGTTCAAGAAATAATTGCTCACCATTTTGTATTTTTTGTACAAATGGTGTAAAATACTTCATTTTAGAAATATCGTTAGTATCAAGTGTTGCTTCTGCGAGCAACTCAACCTCATGAATAAGGTTGAATAGTTGTTTAATATCGAAGGTATTCATGTTATTAAATAGTTAGTTTATACGATAATGTCAGCAATTCCTAGTTTAACTGCTTCTTCTGCTGAAAGATATACGTTTACTTTCTTATCAATCATCTTGCGAAGTTGATTGTAAGACATATTTGTTTCTGTTGATAATGCTTTAAGATATGACTCTTGAATGTAACGAATCTCTTCCATTTCATTTTCAAGATTGTGGAAGGAACCAGCACTACCACCAATAACAGAGTGGATCATTACACGACAATTCTTGCCAATCTTACGTTGTCCTTTGGTTCCTGCTGCAAGAACAAGAACACCAGCAGACATTACTTTGCCAAGACCAAAGGTGTGAATTTCACACACTTCACGTTTAACACGCATATAGTCATATAAAGCAAACATATCGTCTGCATTACCACCGGGAGTATTTATCATAAATTCAATTGGCTTAAGTGGTTGAACTTCTTCTGTGTGTGTACCATCTTCGTTTACAATTTTCTTACGTTTTGGCTCGGACAAAACCAAAATAGCAGAAATAAGATCAGAAATCTTTTCTTCTTCAACTGTACCGAATAGACCAATTGTTCTAAGTTCTGGAGGAACTAAAAATTCTGTTGTTTCTTCCTCTTCATCATCGTCCTCTTCATCGTGATCATGTTCTTCAACATCTTCGTTTTTTGATTTACGTTTATCGAACTTGAATGACATTGGTTCCTCTCTTTGTCAATTATAGTATAACCAGATTATTATTTGTTGGCAAGTTCTTCTTTTTGTGCCTTAAACATTTCGTTGATATGCTTGACTGCACCGTTCCAATTTGTAAAGGGAAGGTACTTTTGCTTGTATGCGTCTGGATAGTTATTGACCAGAGTTACAATAACTTTTTCTCTCCACATCCTAAATGATCTTTCGTGGATCATAATATAATGCTCAATATCGTTGTCGGACATACCTTTTTCTTTAAGAATTAGTCTTTTACTTTCTAGAACAAATTGAATATCTTGTTCTGCCAATACAAGAGCAAGCAACAGATCATTTGTTACTTTTTCAACTGCTTTACCCAAAACACCAAATTCCAAAGCAGAAGAAAATACTTTATGGAATAAAATGCCTGCAACAAACCATAAAACGCCAGATAAAATTGTCATACTGTTCCTTATAAATTAAAAGGGCCATGTTATTTCTAACATGGCCCCGAATACATGGCAAATATTCTATTAAACTATTCTACGGATAACACGTTTGAGGACTTCGTTTATTATTTCATCATCAGTTACTAAGTCCACATTATCGAAAGACAAAGCCTCTTTCATCTTTTTGGCATCACCCCCTTTAGGTTTAAGGGCTTTCTTAGCGTCTTTCTTGTCTTTTTTATCGTGTTTGGCTTCTTGAAGTTCTTCTTGTTCCTCTTCACCTTCATCTTCCATATCCATTTCGTCTTCATCGGAAGCAAGGTCAGATTCTAATTCAGAATCCATATCACCCATATCTTCCATATCTTCCATATCACCTTCGTCGCCTTCGCCACCTTCAAGTTCAGCCATAACTTCTGGTAATA
>SXGQ01884348.1_pt1 | contig 15152 bp, 20 predicted proteins | sample 3178371 | NCBI WGS metagenome assembly SXGQ01 (sample SAMN11356859, study PRJNA531348) | freshwater metagenome | isolation source: freshwater sample F1-20 | place: China: Fuxian Lake, Yuxi | collected 2017-12-25
AAATTACGACCTCCTTCGCAAGAAATGCGTTAGCATTTCGTATGACGGTAGCAATATTAAAATCGTTACCAATGTTGCAGCAGACAACAGAAAAGTTGTGCCGCTTAACATCAAGATCAGCGCGTATAGCATCATCAGTCCAGTATTTATAATGGTCAATTATGTTTCTTGTATCCATATTAATCGTCCAACTGAACTAGTCCTTCATCGGTGGTATAAAAAATATCATGAAAAATATCTTTGCACCATCGATTGCAAACCGGACATGGTTTTGCATTTCTAAAGTTTCCAAATCGATTAAATCTAAAATTCAACAAAATCAACTTTTTGTCTCTTAGACTTCTAGGCACTTTCCGAAATGCGTCAAGCTCGGAATGCATTTCTGGATACTTGTATCCGAGCTTGACGCTTTGCGGATGAGTTTTGTACTCATTCTGTCCAATTGCAATTATTTCCTTTTTGTACACAATTATGGAAATATGCTTTTTTTGTCTCTCCATAGCCATGGAGAGAGGCTTTGCAATAGGAACGTATATCTTACCGATCTGTTCTATGTTCAAATTAATCCATCGTCAACTTCAGCGGCGAAGACGTGTTCTTCACGCTCTTCGACGGAGTGACAATGCCTCTATTCAGGCTTGCATCATACTGCTGCTTCATCTCATCAAGCGGCTCAACGCTAAAGGCAATGAATGTGTTCGGAACATTGATTCCCTGGCTTGCCTTCGTATAGATAAGCCAAGGCATGATTCCGATCTGACCTTCCTTCATTGGGATAAGAATGGCTGGATCCTTGAACGTAACATGATTTGCATGCTCTTCAAAACGGGTGATGATTTCTTCGCCTGAGTTTAGTCTAAATACTTTTACGTTCATGTGGTTTCCTTTATTTGTACCTATTATAGCATATACTCTAACAATAGCAAGCCCAAATATGAAAAGTTTTAAAAATTTTATCCTAGAAATGCTGGAAGAACCACCTGTCAAAGTCGAACAAACTCCTCCGCGCAGGCCAATGGGAGAAGGTGGCTTAGGCCAACAAAAAGCAAAAGTCAGAGTTGAAGGGGAACCGGAAACAAAAAAACCAGAAGAACCCAAAAAGCAAGAACAACCAGCACAAGACGATCCATTCGGAGGAAACGATCAAATAAGAAGAATGTATGGATCAATTGTGGCGTCCGAACACACTGCCAGTAAAGTAAAAGATCCTTTTACATATGATGAAAGATTGTACATAAGAACCCAAGACAAAAGCGGAAAATCCAGTGCTTATGGTCCATTGCAAATTGTAAGAAACACTGCAAGGGGATTTTTTAGAAACAACCCAGAATTATTCAAAGGAAATGAAGACTACACCAAAAAATTCATCGAGCAAGGTGATAAATTTTTAAAAGCAGGAAAGTCAAACGATGAATTGTATGGGCCCGGTTGCGTTGGAGATCTATGCGGAGAAGAACATCACGCCAATTATCAAAAATTGGGAGCTGCAATAATTCGCGGAAAAGCCAAAGAATTAAAAATTGATCTAGAAAAACCCATGTCAGAACAAGATACTACTAGATTCATAGAATATTGGCGAGGAGTAAGCGAAAAAGAAGATCCCAGATATTTTAGAGAATTCAGAGCAGCTTTCACACCGAAAGCACCAGCTCCTGCTCCTGCTCAGGTTTCTCCGAAAAAATAAAATCATCTTTTGAAATTTTAAAAAACCAATCTGGAATATTGCCCTTTTTCCATTTGGCAAATCTCATTTTTTCTCCAATGTAATATGCTCTGTAAGCAGCAACAGCGCAAGAATTCTTGTAAGAATCTGGCATTGCCTGAGCAAATGGCGTAAGAGATCCAAGTTGTATTTTGGCGGGAAAACGGCAAAGATGGGATTCAAGCATCGAATTCATTGCATGAATTTTTCCATATCTAAAAGTATATTCATTGGACAAAGCAACGGCATGCTTGTGCAGCCATATATAATTTTCCGAAGTCTGTCTAGTCCATATAGTGCAGGGATGATTGATCATCGTTGCTTTGCAAATATTTGAATTATTGCAAGAATAAGTATTGTACTTTTTTTTACCAGAATTGACAAAAATACTTTCACCATCAAGTACGTGATGTGCAGTCGAAAGCAGCTGGCAGGATTCAAGAATCATCTTAACTACGTGCTTATCGCACATCATTTTAGCTGCTGTAACAGGATTATTGTCTAGGACAAAGATGTTCATGGGTATTATTTTACCATATGCAATCGAGATGTCAATGCAAAAAGAAACAACTCCCTCTAAAAGGGAGTTGTCGGACAAGAGATGCTATCTCCTGTGGGGTTAATATTATTTATATTTCGTTATTTTCAAAAACCGTGTTCAATGTTCTGTTCACCCTGACTAGTTTTCCTTTTTGATACAAAGAAGACAAGTCAAAAGCGCCAACATAAGAACAAGCCGACCGAATCCCACCAAAAACTTCCTGTATCGTATTTCGTACAGATCCGCGATATGGTACTTCAATTGTTCGCCCTTCCGATGCTCTGTAATCGGAAAGCCCACCATTGTACTTTTCATTTGCAGTTTTGCTGCTCATTCCATAGTGCAACATTTTGAGCTCTCCGTGCTCTCCGTGTCGTATTTCTCCTCCGCATTCATCGTGCCCAGCGAATACTCCTCCCGCCATTATGAATGCGGCACCAGCCACAAATGCCTTTGCAAAATCTCCGGGATATACAACTCCTCCGTCAGCAACGATCCCAATATCTAATGCTTCGGCTGTCTGTGCACACTCTAATACCGCGGATAGCTGTGGATAGCCCACGCCTGCCACTCGCCGGGTCAGACACATCGACCCCGATCCGATTCCCACCTTTACCAGATCTACTCCAACCTTTGACAATTCCTCTACCCCCTCTGGGGTCACGACATTCCCTGCAATCAAAATCGACTTTGGCCATTTTTCTCTGATCTTTCTTGTAAAATTATAAAATTCCGTCATGTAACCATTTGCAACATCAACGCAGACAAAAGTAGGATCGCTAATACTAGCGGAATCCACGAATAGTTTGCTATCCGCATCCATTCCCAAAGTCAAGGATACGTACTTTTCTTTTTCCGGATGGCTTGCCACAAAACTAGAATAATAGCTACCACCTTTTCTTAGGCAAGTAACTACTTCATATTCGGACAATACCAAAGCCATTTGATGCGTTCCGATTGTAGACATGTTGGACGCCATGATCGGGACGCCAGTCCACTCAGCACCGCACTTAAATTTTCCATTTACTTTTAGAGATACATCTTTTCTGGATTTTACTTCAGATTTTGAAGGGACAATCAAAACATCCGAATAATCCATTTTTGGTTCGCAATTGATGATCATGTCAATATTGTATCACAAAACAAAAATTAAATCAACTGTGAAAGTCTTCTATTCTTTCGATTATATGAGAAAGACTCAACATTTTTTCCGCTAATTGTTTGGACGTTATCTTGTCCAAAAGATATGCTTCATAATTTTTAACTATGAGCTTTGCTTCTCTCAACAATATTGTATTGAGATGTTTTTCTACTTTTGGATCTTTTTGATTTTCCATCAAAAATATTTATTCAAAATCAGTAGTGTCATCTCTGGTCATTTCCAAAAGATTATCCGGATAAAAGGAACTCCATTTTTGCTTGACCGTATTCCAAAGCAAAACTCTTCCATCTGGCAATAAAGAGAATGCGGCTTCTCTTACATGCGATTCTCCATTTACCAAATCTTCTCTCAAAGTTCCCATTATTTGCGCAACTTGTCCATTGACTTTTATGACCAAAAAAGAAACGATTCCGTCCAAAAGTTCTTCTATTATTTGATTTGGGTTTATGTGATCTGCGATGTAAACTTTGTCTTCTTTTGCAATTTTTACGGATACAATTTTATCGGTCAACGGATTATATGCTTTTGGATAATACATTTCATCCAAATTAAAATACACTTCTAAATTTCCGTACCTTTTGTAAAAGTAAGAAGAATACATCATATCTTCTTCTATCGCTTTGTTCAAATTGTCTTCTCTTTGTTGACGACTTCCGTATGGCTCAACTTCTTTGTCATAAGAACCATAACCAAAAGTAGTTTCATCGAACCCAAAATCTTTCTGCATTTTAATTGCAGTTCTTTGAGCATCGATGCTGGCAAGAGCATCTTTTATGCTCTGCCTGTCTATTTTTTGCGGAGAGTAATCGTCGTCGCTTGAATTTTCTATAATTTCATAATCATTCGCCATCACGAAACTCTCATGGCTATTATTTTATTGGTATCTTCTCTTACAGATACTACGGATACTCCGTTTTGTTCAAGCATTTTAAACAATTCATTATACAAAAAATAAGGAAAAAACAAAAATACTTGATGAAATGGCATTCTTCTCAAGTTTTTTATTTTACTTGACATTTCTTTAATAGAGTTTATTTCTATCTTTGAAATATGAAAAATAGTTGTTCTTAAAGAAGAAGTTTCTTTTATGCTCACAAAATTATTTATGACGATTAAAAATTATCTTCATCTGCATCTGGATCAAACCCTCCAATTGTTTTTGGCTTGGATGCTTTTTTCTTTTTAATATTTTCTGCCCGTATCGCTGCTTTTACTGCTTCCATTCTAGCTAATTCTCCCGATGAAGGTTCGTCACTTATTTTTTTTTTTTACCGGAAGCAGGAGTGCCTGTAGCAGGGGGAGGAGCGGAAGGAGTTGCTGTGCTCTTTTTAGTTGCCTTTTTCTTAGGACTAGGTGCGGCTGGAGTAGAACTAGGTGCTGCTGCTGGAGGAGTTGCTGTGCTCTTTTTAGGTGTTCTTCTTTTAGGAGCAGAAGATCCAGATAGAGCTGGAGCAGAACTTGGTGCTGTTGGAACAGGAGATGACATAGATTCTAATTTTTTCATTATAGAACTTAGCGCGATCCCCATTGACGCTGCTTGGGCATTTACTAATGATAGAACCTCATCTCTATTTGCCGCATCTATTGCTGCCGTTTCTGCTTTAAGTTTTTCCACTCTAGCATCAGACAAGCGTGCCGCTGCTTGGGCAGAAGTTCTTCTTGCCGATCCCGATATTGCAGCTTGTTGTCTTGTTGTTCGTTCTCGGGCTTGTCGGGCTTCTCTTTCTTTTTGTGTTTCTCCTGATTTAAATGTTTGGCCTGCTTCTCTTTCTTGGGTAGTAAATGTTCTGTTGGCTAGCTGTTCGGCTTGTCGGGCTGCTATTTGTTTTTCTGTTTCTCCTGATTTAAATGTCTGGCCTGCTTCTCTTTCTTGGGTAGTAAACTGTCTTCCGCTTGCCACTTCGGCTTGTCGGGCTGCTATTTGTTTTTCTGTTTCTCCTGATTTAAATGTTTGGCCTGCTTCTCTTTCTTGGGTAGTAAATGTTCTGTCGGCTACCCGTTCAGCTTCTCTGGCTTGTCTTGCTAATTCGTTTTGTCGTTCAGTGAAAGCTCTTTGATTTGCTGGTTCTTCAATTTTGGATATTAGAGCTCTTCTTTTTAAAGCCTCGGTTTCAGATGCTTCCTTTCTTGCCTGTTTTTCTGCCTTCCAATCTTTTGCAACTTTATATGCAGCACCGCCCAAAATTCCCAAACCAATCAAAGTTCCAATAACTTCATTCAATTGCTTTGGTTGAGATTTTTGATTAACTTCCTGAAGGGCGTTTTCAAATAATTTTCTATTATGACGATTGTCCATGTTAAAAATATTTAGATTTTTTTCTTGACAAGTCCCCGTAAAGATATTATAATTTCTTTAAAATTACTTTAAAGTTATTTAAAAAAATATTTAAAAAATATATTTAAAGATACTTTAAAGGGATCATTTTTGATACTGTTGAAAAATTTGAATCAAATTTTCAACTTCTTTTTGGGCGTAAGGATGGGTTTTTTCCTTTGCCTGTTTCATTAATATTTTTTTGTATTTTTTGTGCATATCTTCACTGGCACCACCCATGCCTCCGATGTTTCCACCATAGACATCAAGATATTCTTTAAGAAGATACTCAGTAAATTTTTGCATTTAAAATATTTATTCATTGTTTATTCCAGACAATTTTCCTTTAAAGTTTCATCGATCCATTTTTTGAAGTAATCCAGTCTTACTGCCCCGTTGTCCACTATTACTCCTGTTTCAGCATCCATTCCGAAAAAACAAATGATTCCGGCGAGCAATCCTCCATCTTCGAAGACTGCTCCGCCGGAATCCCCATAGAATACGGAACCCTTTGTGGCAAGCATTCTCATTACTTGACCACCTTCTTCAATCAGGCTTCCGTAATATTTTACCACTCCCGGTTGGCTTACCTTTTTTATTCCAAGGCTCCAACCCACCGTGGTTAGTTCTTCTCCGGGTCGCAATTCAAAAGGACCCTGTACCAGCTTCGCTGGCGTCTCTTCGCATTCTGCTTCAAGAATGCATAGAGCCAGATCGTTGAATGGCAAACCCGGATTTATTTTGTTGGGAAAAAATACATCTTTTATCAGATATGCTTTTCCGTTTTGCGTCATGAAAAACAAATGGGAAAGATCTTCGCCAAAGCAATGCTGCGAAGTTAATATTGCTTTTGAATTTATCAGCACAGCCGAACAAGCAATGTCTCCATTTGCATTCATCAGAGCACCGACGCAACCATAACGGTCGTTTTCGCCCGTTTCGATCATGTCGTATTTTTCGGGATCCAAAAGAAACGAAGGACCTATTGTTTCCGGTTCTTCTAATATTTGTTCTTCTTCTTGCTGCTTCGTTTCCGGTGGGCAGGATATGCTGTTGCAAGCAGTGCTTGTCGCTAAGAGAAGAGAGAGGATTAGGGCCCTCGCGCTCATTCTGATAATATTTATACAAAATTTTAAAAAATTTGCAAAAAACTTTTGGTTTTTATTCATCTTGCATTTGGATAAATATAAAGATGAATGAGCACGTCAATAGAAGTTTTCTTGATCGTTTTATGGGGAAATACATTTCTCGCGAAATAACATTTCTCGATATACACAAAAAAAGAAAAGAAATATTGTTAAATCAATATTTGGAATCTTTGGAAGAAAAAAAGAAAACTCAATTAAATGAAACAAAAAAGCATTTATACACTTCTTCTATAAAAAATATATTCAGTTCCAGACACAAAGGATTAATGGAAGCAAACGGTTATAATCCCGCAGATTGGGAAATGCAGTCTACTCCATACGGTGTTTTCTTTTTTAATAAATCTACGAACGAATGGATGAATAATTTGGGGGTAGTTGCTCAATCTTTAGAAGATTTATTGGATATGGTCGGGGAATCTGCTGATAATTTTGCAGACTCCGGAAATAGCAGAATTCCCCAAGGCAATCCTCCTTTACCACCTTTGCCAGAACCCACATCAGCATTGGATTATGAAGTTTTTGCTGCATACTTCTCAGAAATATCGAATTGGAATGATGCTCCAATAGATGGATTTGTTATTCCATACACTACATTTGGGGTCGTTCCAATGATTCCCTTGGTCGGATCTCAGTATAATGGACTGAGATCTCCTGATGGAGGATCTGCTCAGGTAGATTACAATTCTTTCATATCACTCGCAGAAACAGTTCCATCCAGCAGAAGAGTTGTAAATACGATATTTTTTTGGGACGAGATGGCGTCCTACACATACCCAAAACATTTAAAGTATAAACAAGGCTCCGATGGGTTTACCTACGAAAATGGAAGATTTTTGAACATATGGTCGGATAATCAATACGAAGAATGCAAAAACGTTTTAATAGATGTATTGGAAGAATTCGATGCAAATGGCATAGATCTTCCTTATTTCGCAGATGATAAAGAAAACGTAGATCCTGTATACGGATTACAGGGATATAATTCTTACTGGCCATTCGGAGCAGTAGAATGTCAACAAAGCAACAGTCCAGCTAGATTTGATGGAAATGGAAATCCATTATCTCAAATGCCTTTTTGCTTTGGCGGAACTCCAATTGGGCTGACATGTGATGCCAGACAAATTGCATCTATTATAAATGATCCTAGATTTAATTCTTATGTAAATCCTCAAAACGGAAAAAGCGTTGCCCAATCATTTTTGGATTATTACAAAGCAATAAGCAACCAACCAAATTTAGCATCGACTGCAGAACAAGTTTTGGCCAAATGGGCAGGAGTTACTCACCCGGGAGATTTCCAAGGATGCGGAAATGATACTACAAGACCATATAGCTTTTTTGGTCCCGGTCCAGCAATATCTGCAGCTCAATCTTTGGACGAAAGATACATTCGCGCTGCGTGGGATGGTGCTCTACACGAATTAGCAAATGGACATTACGCTACTAGAATGTTCACGGAAGCATTCGCTCAAGTAAATAGATATTCGGGCAGTACCTATTCTAATTACGAAAACTTTCCAGTTGGAACTACTGAAGGATTTTTTGCCAGAGATTCGAACAACCAAGTAACTCTAAGTCCTCAGTTTACGGACATAAGCGGAGGAAAGCCTTTCTACGGAAACAATGGCAATATAATTTTTGCAAGTTTTGCCGCTGCAAATTTTCAATCTGGTTATGTAACAAATCCAACCACAGACGAAGAAAGATATACTTGGTGTGGTTATGGCCAAAATCCATATCAAGGACCAGGAAATTTGGTAAGATATGCGGAAGAGAGTGTAAGCTTTAACTGGTTTTACAAAAGAGCACACAAACAATTAGTGGACGACGTTAAATGGATGAGACATATGTATCGAACCATGCCAGACTTCTGGAAAGTAAATACTCCTTGGGTATCACCTAGAGGATGGTATCTTTCAGACATTGGTTATTGGTATGAATTTATGTATCATCAACTTTGTCACGGTTGCATGTATTTTGCTCATTTCGAAGAAGGCTGGAATATCAATAAAATTGCAATAATGAATAATGCGTTAAATGAGTGGAGAACAGTCAGCTATAATTCCAAGGCAAGACCGTGCTCAAATTCTACGGGAAACATCAATTTACCAGTAGATAGACTAATAATGGTGGACGCAGTAGAAGGACTTCTTAAGAGCGGTGGATACTTGTTAAATTCGGGCGAATATTTGTGGAGATTGACTTTCCCCGCCTCTTCCATAACGGAAGGAATAATAAATGACGGAGACCCAATTGTGCTAGGAAGAATAGGAAACGATTCCGACATTCCGGCGACAATAACTATTAACTTCTTTGACCAAATGAATGGAAGAGGAGCATGGGTCAAGAGAAAAATACCAACTCCTCCGAATTATGAAATTTTGTTACCGTAATTTTTCCACTAGCTTTTTTAAATTTTTTTTGATATAATACCTACATGAAAGTCGGCAGTCTTTTCTCAGGCATCGGAGGATTTGAATTGGGGTTTCATTCCCAAGGATTTGATGTTTCTTGGTGCGTGGAAAAGGACATCTATTGCCAGAAAGTTCTTTCAAAACATTTTTCAAGCACTCCGATATACGGAGACATTCGCCAAGTCGATGTAAATTCTCTTTCAAAGGTTGACGTGATCACGGGAGGGTTTCCCTGCCAAGATCTGTCAATCGCAGGAAAAAGAATGGGATTGGCTGGCCAAAGGAGTTCACTGTTCCATGAGTTCGACAGATATATTCGGGCAACAAATCCCAGATTCGTCGTGGCAGAAAATGTCGTCGGATTGCTGTCAAGCAATTCAGGGCGCGATTTCGGAATCATCCTCAATGAAATGGCCGAAAAGTGGGGCGCTAAATCTATCGCGTGGAGAATACTGGACAGTCAGTTCTTCGGAGTTCCCCAAAGACGCAGAAGAGTCTTCATTGTCGCGGATCTTGCAGGAGAATGTGCCGCCGAAGTACTCGATCTCTCCCAAGGCGGCGCAAGGAATACTTCGTCGGGCGGAAAAACGGGGAAAGAAATTACCTGCACCCCTGATGGAATCGCTGGAACGTGTAGTTGCAAATGGTCAAAAGGGACCGGAGGTCCCGCCGGAGACGAACACTACAACCTGATCGTATATCGCTGGCAGAACGACAGAGAAGGAATGGTAAACGATGGCACTGTCGGGACTCTTCGCTCTTCTATGGGCGGGAGCGGATTCTCAGAAATAAACCATCCTTTGGTCCATGCATATGCAATAGGCGAGCATTCCAAGAAAAACGTAATGAGCGTTGTTCCGATTAACGTTGCAACCACTGTTACTTCACAAAGACCCAGCGATCAAAGCCACAGAACACAGACTTTCTTGGCATATCCAGAGGTAGTTCGAAGACTCACTCCTCTTGAATGCGAAAGACTTCAGGGATTTCCGGATTATTGGACCGATGGTCAGTCAGATACTCAAAGGTATAAGCAAATAGGAAATGCCGTGACAGTAAATGTCACGGCATGGATTGCTGAAAGAATACGAAAAATTTTACTTTAATTTTTTGTTCAAGCGAGAAATTGCATTAACGCTTTCTTGGAGCTGCATTTCATCTTTTGACATGCGTTCTCTTTTGGCAGGCGGCTTGCCTTCAATTTTTTCGGCTGCTCGTCTCTTGCCACCGTCACCAACAAACTTCGCATTTTTGTGTTTTTTTGCTTTTTTTTCAGCTATTCTACGCTCTCCTCTATTCTGGGGATGCGCCTCAAGAAGGGCTTCTATTTCCTCAATTTGGAGTTGAAGTTCTTCACATATATTCTTATAATATTTAATCAAGTAGTTCATGTTGAAATATTTATAGAATAAATAATTCCATGAACTACCTAACGAGATATTACAAAAATTTATCGGAACAACTTCAAGAAAAAATTGATGCCATCAAGGAAGAAATCGCAATCCTTGAAGGAAAAACCAAGCCAAAAAAATCACACGAAGAAGAAAGAGTTGAAAAGATAAAGGCAAAAGACAGAAAGAAAAAATTAAAAGCAGAAGAAATAAAGGACGCAGAAGAAGAAGACTGAATTATTAAAACATAAATTTTAAAAACAGGGTCTCTCCGGAGACCCTGTTTTATTAATAAATATTTCCATGGATTACATGGCAAAATATTACAAAAATTTGTGCGAACAGCTCTCGTCAGACATGACAAGACTATTGGCTGATCTCGATGCAAGAATAAAAGCAAGAGAAAATGATCCAAACTTTCAAAGAATAGCAAATGCTTCTTTTTATGCAAGAAGACAGAGACAATTAAATGATTACAAAATTCCAAACAAAGTCGCTAGTGCAAGTCTTCAATTAAACAGACGGAGCAGGGAACTGGCAAGAGGAAATCCACTTACCCAGCCACACCACGAACTCCAAGCCTTTTACGAATTGGAACCCGAAAAGCAAGAAAAATTGATTCCCACTCTTTCAAGCGTTTCTTTGGAAAGGCTGCAAAAGGCGCAATACGAAAGATCCAAATCCATCTTGGGAGGAGAGGAAGATACCAAGCTGAATCCTCAATCAGTAGCTGCGCAAAACCTGATATCCAAAACCTTGACCCAACGAAGAGAAAATCCAATGGGAGGATCCGCAGCAGCCAGAACCTACGTGGAAAGAGCCAAGACCCAAGCACTCCCATCCTCTTTCAGCTCAAGGGAACTTCAGGCAATCTCAAATGAAGCCGAGAAGGAAGGCAAGGCCCAGTTCGCCGCAGGACAAAAGACGATCTCTCCCGGAACATACGCAGCAATACAGAACATCGAAGCCGCCCAAAAGGCAAGAAGAGAAAAAGACGCACAGGAAACTGCCAGTCTCATGGCTTCAAGAGAAGCAAATGCCAAGAGAATGTACGGCGATCAATGGATGAAATACGTCTAAAGGACTCAAATGCAAAGTTTTAAGCAATTTTTAATCGAAGGCATGAAGCGGGCCAAGAGAAGTGGTACAATACCATCTTTGGAAAAAGAAGCGATGCGACAATCTTTCAGAAAAGCCCAAAAACAAGTCGATAGGGAAGAGGCAGAAGAAAGAGACAGAGAATTAAATCCAGATGATTATCTTGATACTGTCAAAATTAATCCTATCGGACATGAAGAAATGATGGCACAATACAACATTGGCCAAATTCTTGATACTCCTTATGGAAATTATCGTTCTTTTCGAATAAACGTCTTGGACAAAATGAAAGACGAAGAAAAAACAGACGAAAATTTTGAACGCAGGGGTCGTGAATTTGATGCACGAATTGCAGAAATCGGAAAAAAAGCAACAGCAATAGAGAGACAAGCATACGCAGCAGCTTGGGCCGACAAAATAATGGATAGACAACCAGTAATAGCCAACAAAGCTCTCCAAGACGCTGCAAGACGATACGAAATAGAAACCAGAACAGAGAAAAAAATTCCCTTATTCGGGGGAACACACAAAAAATTCATCTACAAACACGGATAAACCATGAACTACCTAACCCTATACTACAAAAATCTATCGGAACAACTCCAAGAACAAGTAAATCTTCTTGAGGCTGGATTACAAAAAGCACTAAGAAGCAATAAAAAGGAAGTTCTTGGTAAAGAATTTGATAAAACGGCGGCTCGCCATAGAAGAATACTTAATAGAAATATTCCATTGGAAGATCCAAACTCTGCCGTGCCATTTGAGAGAAGACTTGATGACATGGATAAGAATTTATATTCTGCTGTTAATTTACGTAAAAACAACATGAACGTCCTCCTAGACAGAATGCGAACTTTGGATAGAAAGGAAAACGAAAACCCATACCCAACACCATCGCAAATGGCGGCAGAGATGATGGCAGGAACCAGAGACATAAAAACTAAAAAGCCAATAAAACCAATAATGACGCCAGACCTCCACGACGGCCCGGATCCAGACGAAACTGCCACCGCCGATGAAGTAGAAGCATCACAGAAAGCAAAGCAATTGGGCGAAGCCACCATGTCCAAGGCAACAAGATTGGGAAAAAAATATCCCGGAACAGTAGCCAGAGCAACAGAAGCCCAAACAAGACGTTTGCCCAAAAAGCAAAAACACAGAGATGATCTAAGAAGAGAGGCTGAAAGCGAAGCAGCTTTAGAATACGCAGCTGACGCAAAAGGCAGTCAATACGCCAGCGGAGCAGATGCAGAAAATTGGTGGAGAGAATCCAGAGGAGAAGATCCTAGGTATGGCGTAGGAAAAGCAAACGAAAGAGTACAGGATGTAATTGGAAATTTGGCAAAACTTTCAATACTAAAATTCTTTGATTACAGAAAAGCAAAGAAAAAGAAGAAGTAAAAACCAGTAAAATTTTCAGAGAGTATCGAATGGGTCCCTAAAAGGGGACCCATTTTTTTATAATAATGTGTTTGGTCGTCTTCTTGCTGGAGTTTTTCCCAATTTTTTTATCATTTTATCAAAAATTCTTGATTTTTGTGGGCTGCTGCTATAACTAATTGTATCAAATTTTCTTTTTGTTCCGTGATGTCTTACGGCACCGACTACACTATTCAAGATATGCAGAGCATTTTCAACTGAAGATGGTTTTTCCGCCACATGCTCCCCATCAATTGTAAATGATACATCTATATTTTTCTTTTTTTTGGGGTGTGTTATCCATACTTCACCTACGCCTTTTTTTGAATCAAAAGCATAATGATATAAATTTTTATCAATTTTATAAGATCTACCTTTAAACGTATGCTCAGGTTTTTCTTCAAAAGATTCTAATAAAAATTTTTTAAAAGATATCATAAAAATATTTATAAGCTGAGAATCTGATAGGGGGGACCCATAAAAGGGACCCAAAGGGGACCCATAAAAGGGACCCATGAATCAGGAAGGGGTACGGGGGGTACTGAAAAGGGGACCCAGAAGGGACCCGTCGATTTATACAAGAGGGGGTGGGGGATTCTAAAAGGGGACCCGGTTTTTAGAGGAATTTTTGGAAAATTTTAGAGGGGATTGGCAAGCCGCCCCCTAACAGAACCCGAACGGGGACCCATTTTACTGTCTGGACCGGCTTGTGTCAAGTGAAATCTTCCTGGAATTGCAATAAATCTTCGCCGTCGCCGGCGGTCCGATAATAATAAAGTGTCGAATCCGCGCCGAATCTAGTTGCATCGGCCCGCGTTTCGGCTATAGTTCGTTCATCGGCCCGCCGCACGGCGCGCCCCCGCCCCCAACCGCGCCGCGTGGCGTGTCCGGGGCCAGCGGGCGCGAGGCCCGTGCGAACGGAAGTCGAAGTCTGGAGATACTGCTATGGTTACCGCTACTCGCACATTCTCGCGCATCGATCCCGCTACGGGCACGATCGACTGGTCGATCCCCGCGCCTACGCTCGACCAGTTGCACGCATGGTGCGCCATGGCGTCGCGCGGAACCCCGCTCTACATCGAATGGCGTCGGGAGACGACTACCTCGGATCGTCCCGTCGAGGCCGGGACGCGCAAGATCGTGCCGTCCGATATCATCACGGTCGAGGTCGTGATCGACCGCGAGAATCACGCCCGCGCGGATCGGCGCGACCGTCGCGGGGGCCGCAAGGATTTCCGCTACTGGGTTACCGCTAGCATGGTGGCCTACAAGAATGGCCCGAAGAATGGGAACACGCACTACCTCAACGGATGGGCGAATCCGCGGCTCGCGGACTGCAAGTAACGCGAACGGGGGGCCGGGCACCGTGCCCGGCCCCCTATCTTCCCTCTCAACGAACGGAGAATCGAATGTCACACTTCTACGGAACACTCATCGCGCCCAGTCGCGCCCCGCTCACGCGCTGTGGCCACAAGCCTCGCGGCATCGAGGCTACCGTCCAGTCATGGGAGCATATCTTCCTGCTCCAAGCGTACCATTCCACGATGGACGGCGATTCGCTGCGGATTCTGTACGCGCCGAAGGGCGACAGCGCATTCCCGTCGCACCGCATTGTGTTGCTCGATGAACCGATGGCGCGACTGGCCGAATCGTGCGGAAGCCTACCGGGGCGGCTAACGATCCGCGCCTAATCCAAGCCTCCAGACGGCAGCCCCCCGGCGACCTACGACGGAACCCGGGGGGCTGTCCTTTGGTAGCCGGTCCCAGGGCTGACCAGGGCGCTGTCAAGAAAATTCTGTGCGGAATTTCAAAAAATTTTATGCTGATAGGCCGCTCCTCACAGTGCCCGCGAAACCGACTCAGGATGTTTTACTGTGGGGCAGCTCGCTGATCCAACAGGATTTATCGTGGCCGTAGGCCGCGCTGGGTTCGAGGGGCAGCTGCAGGCGGGAGTCTTTCAGGT
>SXGQ01430391.1_pt1 | contig 15150 bp, 19 predicted proteins | sample 3178371 | NCBI WGS metagenome assembly SXGQ01 (sample SAMN11356859, study PRJNA531348) | freshwater metagenome | isolation source: freshwater sample F1-20 | place: China: Fuxian Lake, Yuxi | collected 2017-12-25
GTGTCCGCTGACGGGCGGTATCGGCATCCTGCTCACCGGCACCGCCGTCGACAACTGGTATCTGTGGGCCATCAAGCATGGCTTTGCGCCACCGTATCCGCATGTCTGGGGCGATATTGTTGACCCCGCTACTTTGCAGGGAGCCAAGCCATGACCTTCCGAATCCCGACAATCACCGCGCTGCTCGCATTGAGCTGCGCGCTGCTCGCGGGTTGCGAGCGACCGCCAATGGATAGTGTGCAGCACGGCTTCCGCGGTACCGGCATGGTGCAGGTCTATAACCCGCGTCATCTCGATACCCAAGACGCGCTCAACACTGCGCCACCGGCGCCACCACCAGCGTCACCCGATGGTCCGCGTGCAAAAGCCTCGTACCAGAACGTGCAAGTACTCGGTGATTTGTCAGCAGGGCAGTTCATCGGCTTGATGACGCAAATCACCGCCTGGGTATCGCCGAAAGAGGGCTGTGCTTACTGCCATAACGTGCAAAATTTTGCCGAGGACAGCAAGTACACCAAGATCGTTGCACGCAAGATGATCGAGATGACACGCCACATCAACGGTAACTGGAAAAATCACGTCGCTGAAACCGGTGTCACCTGCTACACCTGTCACCGCGGTAATCCGGTACCCACTAATGTGTGGTTCACACCGCTCGAGCAAGACAAGCGCGCCGACTTCATCGGTGATCTGGCAGGGCAGAACACACCTGCGCCGCTAGCGAATATGTCATCATTACCAACCGATGCGCTGACACCGTTTCTGCTGGAAGACAAGCCGATTCGCGTCAATGGTCCAACGCCACTGCCATCGGGTAACCGGCACTCGATCAAGCAGGCTGAGTGGACCTATAGCTTGATGACGCATATGTCGACCTCGCTTGGTGTTAACTGTACCTACTGCCACAACACGCGTTCTTTCCAGAGCTGGGAGAGCAGCCCGCCACAGCGTGTGACTGCCTATCACGGTATCCGTATGGCGCGTGATGTGAATAATGAGTACATGGTGCCGCTGACTGAGGTATTCCCGGTCGAGCGTAAAGGTCCGGGTGGTGATGTGGCGAAGGTGAGTTGCGCGACCTGTCACCAGGGTGCCTACAAACCTTTGTATGGCTTCCCGATGCTTAAGGATTATCCAGAACTGGCTTCGGTTGCTGCCGACAAAAAGTAATTGGGTATTTGAACGATGGATCCCGGCCTGCGCCGGGATGAATCCCCGAGGAAATAAGGCATGGGGCAGCCAATCACAGAGGCATCCCAGCGCAAGCTGGGCCCCCCGGTTGCCGGACTGAATTCCAGTACTTCAGCTCATCGTGAGCCGATCAGCGTTAGCAACAACGGCGCAATCTCGGGCACCGCACTGCTTATCCTCGCCAGAGTAAGACCTGCCCACTGGCCCTGGAGCTGGAGCAGGCTGGCATTCTCGCGCTGGTTTCCCGACCAAGCGCCGGGTTTGAAATTCATAAAAACACTTGGTAGTGGACGCGGCGGCGGCTTTGGCCTCGCACCGAGTGCTTCCTACCAAGGCGTGTTTTGTTTGTTCGATGAGCTTGAGCAGGCGCAGGCGTTTGAAGCAGATGCAGCGCTAGTGAATCGCTATCGCATGCGAAGCGATGAGTGCCTCAGCCTGATTTTGCAGCCCGCTAATGCTCGCGGTGCGTGGGATGGTGTATCGCTGCAAGCCGGGCCTGCGATTGAACCAGACGCGCCGCTGGCAGCGCTGACACGCGCATCGATACGACCAAGCGCCGCTGCCGCATTCTGGCGCTATGCACCGGCAGCGCAAGCGGGGCTGGTAGGTGCCGAAGGTTGCGAACTGGCGATTGGTTTAGGTGAGGCGCCGCTACTTCGACAAGCAACATTCAGTCTGTGGGATAACGCGGCCGCGATGGATGCCTACGCACGTACCGGTGCGCACGAGCAAGCGATACGCGCTGCATGGCGACACAGTTTTTTTTCCGAATCAATGTTTGTACGCTTTGCGCCGCTCTCGCTACGCGGCACCTGGAACGGGCGCAGCTATGGCTGATCTGCTGCATGAAAATTTCGAACAGATAATCGCCTCGGTCGGCGCTGTCGACGTTTGGTACTGCCATGGCTAGCCCGCCTAGCGCGCACCGTGTGGTGGTAATCGGCGCGGGAGTCGCTGGATTGGTATCTGCCTTGCAGCTAGCGCGACGCGGCCTGCAAGTGACATTGCTCGAAGCAGCCGGGCAACCCGGTGGCAAGATGCGACAGCTGATGGTGGATGGTGGCGCGATTGATAGCGGCCCCACGGTGTTCACCATGCGTTGGGTGTTCGAGCAAGTCTATGGCTCGGTAGGCGCCTCGCTGGAAGATGAATTACAGCTGACTTCATTGCCCGTGCTCGCCCGCCACGCGTGGGATGCGAATCAGCGTATGGATTTATTTGCCGACCCCGCCCAATCGCGAGATGCCATTGCACGACTAGCGGGGCCAAGTGAGGGAATGCGCTTCATGCAGTTTTGTCAGCAGGCGCGTCAGGTCTATGACACCTTGGAAGGGCCATTCATACGCTCGCAATCGCCAACGCTGCGTAGCATGATGGGTGATCTCGGTTTGCGTGGCTTGGCGGTACTAGCCTCACTCGGGCCGATGAGTAATTTATGGGATGCGCTGCGCGAGCATTTTCATGATGAACGCCTGAGACAATTGTTTGCACGCTACGCTACCTACTGTGGTTCGTCGCCTTGGCGCGCACCGGCCACCTTGATGCTGGTAACGCAAGTTGAGCTGGATGGCGTGTGGTCAGTACAGGGCGGTATGCATGCGCTGGCGAAGTCACTGGCGCGTTTGGGTGAGCGGCTGGGTGTCGCTGCGCGCTATGGCTGCCGCGTGGCTGAAATCGGCATGCAGGGCGGTCGGGTGAGTCATGTACATCTGGAGAATGGTGAGCAGATCGCTACCGACAGCGTCGTGTTCAACGGCGACATCTCTGCGTTAGGGCAGGGTTTGCTGGGTGAGACAGGTAAGCGCGCTGCGCCACCGACACCGGGATCGAAGCGTTCGTTATCAGCGCTGACCTGGAGCGTTCATGCCGAAACGGATGGCTTTGAACTGGACCGCCACAACGTGTTTTTTCAGCCGGATTACAAAAAAGAATTCAGCGATATTTTTGATCGTGGCAAGTTACCTGCGACACCCACAGTCTATGTCTGCGCGCAGGATCGAGGCCTGACAGATCAACCAATAGAGCGTGACAGGCTGCTGGTACTGGTCAATGCGCCCGCGATTGCGCGGCGTAATCTCACCGAGTCGGAGATCGACGCATGCGAAACCCATTCCTTTTCTCTGTTGGCCCGCTACGGGCTGAACATTCATCGCACGGCGCAGAACACGGTGCGCACCACACCAGCGGATTTCGAGCGGATCTTTCCGGCCAGCGCGGGAGCACTGTACGGCATGGCGACCCATGGGTGGATGTCGGCATTCGCGCGCCACGGCGCGACCAGCAAGATACCGGGGCTGTATCTGGCGGGTGGCAGCGTGCATCCAGGGCCGGGGGTGCCGATGGCAGCGATGTCCGGGCTACTGGCGGCCGCCACGCTGATGGATCACCTCGATTCGACCAGCCACTCGCGCCGGGTGCGTATCTCTGGTGGTACGTCGACGCGCTCTCCGACTGCGGCAACTACGGCTTAACCATTATCGCTTTCGTTGGTAGTGTTTTCTCGCCCTATTACCGCAGCGCGTTCAAGCGCGGCGAGGGTAACCCGGAAAACCACGTCTCTATCAACGTCGCGCTGTACGGCGCCAGGCAACGCTGGACCATGACCGAGCGCAGCCAACACAGCATGCAGCGCGACGCGCATAGTTTCAGGGTAGGGCCGAGCGACCTGCATTGGGATGGTAACGCGCTTGAGATCACTATTCGCGAGATCGGCATGCCCATACCATGGCCAGTGCGTGGCAAGGTTCGAGTGTATCCGGAAGCTCTGTCAGTGTTCGGCACAGCATTGGATCATGATGGTCTGCATCGCTGGGGTCCGATTGCAGCATGCGCGCGCGTTGAGGCTGAGTTCACGCATCCTGCATTGCGTTGGAAGGGGCATGGCTACCTCGACTCAAATGAGGGTGACGAACCGATTGAGGGGCCGTTTCACGAGTGGGATTGGTCGCGCGCTACGCTGCCGGATGGTTCTACTGCGGTAATTTATGACGTGCAGCCCAAGCAGGGCGCAGATCGCATCATCGCGCAGCGATTTTTTCCGGATGGACGGATCGAGCCATTTGAGCCGCCACCACGACAAGTACTACCCAAAACTGCGTGGCGTATCGATCGTCGCCAGCGTTCAGATGAGGGAGTACCCGTAAGTGTCATCGAGCAGTTGGAAGACACGCCGTTTTATCAGCGGGCGGTACTCGCGAGTGGCTTGTTCGGGCAGCGTGTGATTAGCGTGCATGAAACACTCAACGTGCCTAGGCTAGTGTCGCCCATCGTTCAGAAAATGCTGCCGTTTCGGATGCCGCGGTTAAGGTGACGCTGTGGCATCGCTGGTCTAGACCGGCCTACCTCGCATCGATTAGTTCATCAGTTTTTGTATGACCTTTACGAAACTGACGGACAGATTTTGCCAAGTGTTTGACGGGTCGGAATTGAAGCGGCCTGAGGATATCTCATCCGATATCTGGGTACCGCAGAAGCTTTGCTTTATTCGTAATGAGTCCACATTTTTAGGATGCGAACTGTTTTCTCTTTAGGAAAAACTTCATAAACAAGGCGATGCTGAATGTTAATTCTGCGCGAACAAGCGCAGTTTAAATCGCCAACCAGTTTTTCATAGGGAAGCGGATTTTGAAACGGATCCCGTTCTAAAAGATCAAGCAATACTTGCGCTTTATCTTTCAATACTGCAGCTGAGAGTTTCTTGGCATCTTTCAGGGCGTACTTGGAATAAGCTAGATTCCAAGTCACCACTTTAAGGTCCTTTTACTTTTGGCAAGGGGCTCGGCCATAGAATCTTTAATTGACTCGCGCATGCCGGGCACTGATAAAAGATAAAGCGTTTCCTGAATGGCGCTCCAATCTTCTTCGGAAACTAAAACGGCATTGGCTCGTTTGCCTGGTATCAGCACGGGCTTGTGTGACTCTGCCGCCTGATCAATCAAACGGTAAAGGCTGGCACGGGCTTCACTTGCGGTCAATGTGGTCATGATTGGGCTCCTTTCCACAAAAGTACGTAAAAACGTACATTTTTTCAATTCATTTTCAAACCGTAATGAATTTTTTTGAAGCTGTCGTTGGCGGATGGCATCATATTTTTTCTGCTCGCATGCTTCATGCAAAGCTCTGGACACAGGATGCATACTTTGAGGGTATTTCCGGCGTGTCTGATCCGATGTTCGACTTTATTCGTAGTGATATCGACAAGCGATGACGACAATCTGGTCTTTTTCAATCGCATAGACTAGGCGATGTGTGTCATCGATACGCCTGGACCAAAATCCTGACAAGTTTTCTCGTAAAGGCTCGGGTTTGCCAATGCCGACTTCGGGATCGCGCATCACTTCTTTTATAAGCAGATTAATGCGCTTGAGCGTGTTTTTATCCTGGCTTTGCGAGTAAACATAGTCTTCCCACGCTGCGTTGGTCCAGACCAGCTTACTCCGCATCGACTAGCCTTTTGGTTTTGGCCTGCCCTTTTCGGTATTGGGCGATGGATTTCTCTAGGTGTTTCACGTTGGCAGGGCTTTTCATCAGATGGAGTGTTTCCATCAAACTGTTGAATGTGTCCAGAGACATCACCACAGCATCTTGGGCATCGCGTCTGGCGATCACAGTAAAGTCAGCATCATCGACGACTTGATCGATAACTTGCTTGAGTTGGTTTCTTGCATCAGAAAAGTTGATCACTCGCATAGAGCCTCCGGCAGTACTTGTTCAATAAGTCGTACAAGTATACGGATTGGACGGCAAGCTAACAAGGGGCAAATAAAAAAACAACCCGAAGGTGGTTTTTGCACATCTTGGTGGCCCGGGGCGGAATCGAACCGGGCTGCGGATGCTCAATCCGGGAATCGCCACCGTCCAGCAGCTGGACGCCGCCAAACAAAACCCCACAATGCAAAAAGCCCCCGTTATCGCTAACGAGGGCTTTGCTTTCCGGAGGCCCGGGGCGGAGTCCGGGTTGAGGATGTCTTATCCGGAAGTCAAATTTGTTTTGGCCAAGCTCTAGCGGTATGAAACACCCTCAGTATCTCTACGGCGCCATTCTTAGTTCGGTAGGGCACGATGTAAGGATAGTTGGTGATGACCAGCTCTCGTGTGCCGGTGACCCTTCCCGCTCTACCTAAATGCGGATGTTCTTTCAGTTGCTCAACACTGGCAACTACATGCATGAAAAAGGCTTTGGCGTTGGCAGGACTTTCTTTCGCAATGTAATCGGCTTCGTCCGTAAGGTTGGCCAGCGCTCTAGCCAGCCACTTAACTTGCATATTTCTTTATGGCTTTTGCGAGATCTTTGTCCGATGCAAACTCTCCAGCATCAGCTTCCTTCAGCGCTTGTTTGATTTCCTTGATCTGCCACGCCTCTAGTTCCAAATAACGTTCGAGGGCTTCTGAAGCCAAGAAAGATTTAGACCGATTGGTTGCAGCGGCGAGCTTTTCGAGTTGGCTTTTGGTCTTAGCGCTAACTCGCAAGGTGAGTACTGATGATTCCATGCCAACCTCCGTAAATACAATGTATACATTGTATCCCTGCTGCTCAAAACACAAAAGCCCCAGCACATGTGCTGAGGCTTTCGAGAATTACTTGGTGGCCCGGGGCGAAATGGAGCCACCGACACAAGGATTTTCAATCAGCGGGTCGTCATAAATTTCTGTACGGTACGGGGCGGCAGTCGAATGCGCCGGAGTGGGCTAAAGATAATTCCTCAGTCGAGCCCATCGATATAGCTTATGTGCTACGATAGCTTGATCGATCAACCTAATGACATACTAGGGGGCTCTTATGTTGGCCGTAACAGTTTCTCCCAAATTCCAAGTCGTGATTCCTCAGTCTGTACGTGAGCAGTTAAAGATCAAAGCCGGGCACAAGCTACAAGTGCTTGCCTACGAGAACCGGATTGAGTTGCTACCCATAGAAAAGCCTAAGACGCTTCGTGGCTTCCTTCCCGGCATAGAGACGGACGTGCCTCGCGAGGACGATCGTGTATGAATGTAGTCGATTCCTGTGGCTGGTTGGAGTACTTTTCTGATGGACCTAACGCCGGCTTTTTTGCACCAGCAATCGAGAATACGGCGAAGCTGTTGGTGCCAACGCTGACATTGTTCGAAGTATTCCAGCGCATCTTGCAGCAGCGGACCGAGGCTGATGCGCTTCGCGCGATTGCGCTGATCCGTCAGGGGCAACTTATCGATCTTTCCGATGCTGTTGCCTTGGGTGCTGCAAGGCTTTCGTTTGATTTGAAGTTGCCGTTAGCGGATAGCATCATACTTTTTTCTGCTCGTATGCATGACGCAAAGCTGTGGACACAAGACGCACACTTTGAGGGTATTTCCGGCGTATCTTTTGTTCGAAAGACAGGGTCGGGGTCGTCAACCTGAAACGATAATCGTCATTAATAACCAGCGCTGCTCTGTCCCTACGTACTTTAAAAATCATCTGGCTAGCCGCTTACCCCACGGGGAGCGGCTAAACAGCATTCTCATGCACAACCACACAAGCCCCTCTGCCTAATGTCTTCCCTGGGGCAAAGAGAGCCGTTCGAACAAATCAATCAACCACTCGCAGCGTTCATCAAAACTCCGCTTTGGAAATGGCCGACCGCTGATGCCGCTCGCGGTAAGCGCACAAGCCTCTGAAAGATAAGCCACGGAGGGCAAGGGGGGGGCGGTATCGCACCGCGGTGGCATTTGCGCGCGGATTTTTGCAATACACAGCAAAGTGATTTTTCGCGCGCTACCCACCATCGCGCGTTGGTTCACTGAGTCCATGGCATTAGCAGCAATCTCGCTACCGATCTCTGCATAGATGGTCGCCGCTGCCAGAATCGCGCCACGACAGTCACGAGGTAGTACCGATATACCGGTTACACCGCGCTGATATAAACGATCAGCCTCTGCCAATAAGCGAGCAACCACACGAGCCAGTGATTCGTTAAACACCGGCGCACGTAACCAGGCATCGGGGCTCAGGCCTTCTTCACGCATCCAAGCGCGCGGAAGGTAGAGCCGACCGTTACGAGCGTCTTCACCGACATCACGTGCGATATTGGTCAGCTGCATAGCATTACCTAATTCACACGCACGTGCCAGCGCATGCGGGTCGCGTACACCCATCACCATTGCCATCATCGCGCCTACGCTACCGGCAACGCGCGCGCAGTAATGCTGCAGTTCATCCAAGGTTTCATAGATGCGCCCCTCGGCATCCCAGGCAAAGCCTTCAATCAATGCCTCGGGCAGAGTGCGGGGTAATCCGTAGCGATGTACCACCATCGCCATGGCGCGGTCTTCAATGATGTCACCCGGCTCGCCAGCGTAGATGGCATCGAGTCGTGCGCGTAACTGTGCGACGACACCTTCTTCCGGCGCGCTATCAACGGCATCATCCGCAACGCGGCAGAAGGCATACAGCGCAATGGAGGGAATACGTACGCGCTCGGGTAACAAGCTGCTGGCCGCAAAAAAAGATTTCGAGCCACCACGCATTAATTCTTCGCAGGCGGCGAGGTCGATAGTTTTTGGTGTGCTAGGCATCGGGTACCACCGAGGCCATGGCGCGCGCTGACATCAGTACACCGGGCACCCCCGCGCCCGGATGAGTACTGGCACCGACCATATAAAGATTTTTTACATCTTCGCTGCGATTATGCGGACGGAACCACGCACTTTGCAGTAGCCTCGGCTCCATACCAAATGCAGCACCTTTATGCGACCACAGCCGATCATGGAAATCCTGCGGTGTCATGATATGGCTGGTCACCATATGTTCGCCAAGACCAGGCATTACAGTGGACTCGAGATATTTTTGTATACGCATCCGATACGACTCTGCTTGTGCTTGCCAGTCTGTACCACTATCGAGATGTGGCACCGGCGCCAGTACATAAAACGCATCACAGCCAGGCGGGGCGACGGACGGGTCGGATGCGCTCGGGCGGTGCAGATACAAACTGAAGTCATCGGCTAGTTTGTGTTTCAGGAACATATCATCCAGCAGGCCTTTGTAGCGTGGCCCCAGCATGATCATGTGGTGCGGCACATCTTCATAGCGCCGGTTGGTACCGAAGTACCAGACGAATAAACTCATCGAGTAGCGTCGGGTTTCGATACGCCTATCCGTCCAGTGTGAGCGGTGCTCGCGATCCACCAGATTTTTATAGGTCCAGGCGGCGTCACCATTCGACACTACGATATCAGCTCGTAATTGATCGCCATTGGCCAGCGTGACACCAGTAGCGCGGCCTTGCACAACATTGATGCGTGTTACCGGGGCGTTGTAGCGCAGGCTGACACCGCGTTCTTGCAGCAGTTTCACCATGCCGCGAATCAGTGCGCCAGTACCGCCCATGGCCCAGTGCACACCCCAGCGGCGTTCCAGCGTATTGATGAGGCTGTAGACCCGGGTGACCGAGTACGGGTTGCCGCCAATGAGAAGCGGATGAAAGCTGAACACCATTCTCAGCTTCGGGTCGCGCAAATAACTCGCCACCATTGAGTAGAGTGTTTGCCAAGCTTTTAGCCGGATCATGCTCGGCATGGCTGCCAGCAAGTCGGAGAAACTATCGAAAGCCTTGTGCCCAAGCTCTTCAAACCCGAGTTTGCAGGCTTGATCTGCAGCTTCTACAAAGCGGTCATAGCCAGGAAGATCATCGGCGTTGAAACGCGCGATCTCACGACGCATGGTGGCTTCGTCGCCGCTGTAATCGAAATGCGTACCGTCATCGAAGCGTAGCCGATAGAAAGGCTCGATGGGCTTGAGCGTGATGTCGTCCGAGAGTTTTTTGCCACACAGCGCCCATAACTCTTCGAGCAGCTGTGGCGCGGTAATGATGGTGGGGCCGGCGTCAAAGGTAAAACCATCTTGCCGATGGACATAAGCGCGACCACCGGGGGCATCGAGTTTCTCGAGAACCTGAACCTGGTAGCCTTTGCAGGAGAGGCGAATCGCAGCAGCAAGACCGCCGAAGCCGCTGCCGATCACAAGCGCGGTCGGCGCGGTCATGGGGTTATCCTAACAATCGTGCGAACACGCCGATGTTCTTCGAGCCGAAGGACTCGAGTGCAATCTTGGTGCCAGTAGCGGGGTCATGCAAGGTCAGACGACCATCTGCATGCAAAATCAATTCAAACGGCTGCTCGGCACCAACACCATTCACTTTGCGTTGGCGCGCCATCGCGCGCAGCGTACCGCGCAGGAAACCTTGCTCACCCTCATAGCGTTCGACTAATTGGCCGGTGGAGGCGTCGATGGCGGCGACTGCCCCATCGGGCTGATCAACAAAACGTAGTTGACGAATTTTTCTGGCAGGTTCGGCAACTTCTTGTGTTGTGCCTTGCAAACGCGCCATGCCAATCGTAATAAAAGTACCGATCAACAGAAGTGCGATCGCTATCGCCGGAAAATGATTCGTGCGCCGTTCAGGCGCCTCCGGCGGTGGCATAGATTCCATTTTCATCGTGCGATCGCCGCTGCGGGCATGCGCACAGGAATAGCTTCGCGTATATCCGCACCACTCAGTTCAGATTGACGCGCGATCCAAGCGGTGTGTAGCAGATCACCTGCAGTGCCGACATCCTTCAGACAGCGCAGCGAAGGCTGAGCCTTGGATAACTCCCAAGGACGTGCGTGTGGCCACAGGTGCAGGTAGGCGATACGATCCGAGCCTTTGAGTTCGAGTGCGATATCGCCGCTACCGTCGGGATTGGTTTTAACATGCGCGGCTGCGATCCAGCGCAGAGGTAGATTGAAGCTGATGGTCAGCACAATGCCTATGCGCATCACGATGCGGCGGTTAGTGAGTGTGTAAAGCGTTGTTTGTGCCGACATCCACGCAGTAGCAGCCAGCATACCCAGCGCGATGATCGCCATGGATGATGACCATACAAGCGGCATCAGGTTATCGCGCAAGGTATCGGCACTATCCCAGATCAGTACGGCTTGCAGTAGCAGCATGAAAACAAAATAAACGGCGACTTGTTTTACATGGAAGGCTTCAAGCGCAAGTTGTTTCCAGTTCGGGCTACCTTGCCACAGTACCCGCTCACCTGCCGGTAGTGGCTCAGGTAAGCCGGGTGCTGCCTCCAGTTCGTGCTCGGGGTAGATTTCCATGATGAGTATTTAGAACAAGGGTTCTTGGCGTTCGGGTGTTGCGTACAAAGTACCTGCACCGTAGTACGCAGCAATTTTTTCTTCTTCCAGCATCGTGACCTGATCCGTTTCCTTATGACCCGGCACGTCTGCGAACTGATGCGCAAGAATCGCATGGACTTTCACACCATCATGCGTGATGCGTGCGAAGGGTACGGGCAGCAGTACGTTTCGGTTGCCATCATTTAAACGTATTTCGATGTAGCGGAACAGCATCTCGGAACGATCCAGCCACAGGTCTTGTACGGTGCCAGCGACTTCATCATCCGCGCCCCACACCGGCATGCCGCGCGGATCAGGGTCTTGCTCGGCAACACCGTGCTCAGGGTTGGCGCGTAGCGGCGAAATTTTTGGTTCACCGAACGGGGTCATATCCGGATGATCAGCGCGCTGATTCCATGAGCCCGGACCAACGCCCGCCAGCAAAGGATTACCAATCGGTTCAATCGGTGCACCGATAAAGCGATGGCGTGGCTGCGCTTGCAAGAACTCGGGTTCTTTCAGCGGGTAGGGCATGACCACTTCCTCGCCATTCTCGAGCAGATACGTCACGGGCGAAGGGATAGGCGGCCAGCCCTCCATCTTCGTGTCACGGCCATTGATTGGCTCGAGCGGATAACCATCGCGGTGATTCTCTTGCAGCAGGTAATAAACCAAGCCGAAAAAGAAAATCCAGAACATGTACAACACGATCTGGGCGAAGTCGACGTACTGCGTAATTGCGCCTGTTTCCATGGTGCGCCTCCAACAATGAGTCGTCGAAAAGACGACGGGTGTGAAACTCTCTAGCCGGGAAATTCAGCCAGTCCAAACTTACGCTGTTGTGCTGCTTGCTCATGGCGTACGCGCTTGGCCAATGGCCCGATCGCGATCAACACTGCAAACAGCAAATACATTTCAAGGTGATACACAAAGCTGTAGCCCGTCACCGGTGAGATCAGGCTCTCGCCCAACCAACCACTACTGGCAAGCGAGCCGATAACATCTTTGATCACGCCACCTGCCGCAACCGAAGCGCCTGCAGCCGTGGCTTGTACCGCGCCCCACGCGCCGAGTGCCATACCGGCGGAATCACCGATTTGCAAATCCATGGCCATGGTCAGTGTGCCCACTGAAAACAAGCCACCACCGGCGCCGATCAGAAACGCACCGCACCGGAACAGGTTTGGCGCGTCTAGCGGCGCGGAAAAAATCACCATCGCAAAGGCTGGCATACCTAGCAAAGCGCCCAGAGCTGCAATGCGACCGGCATCCAGGCCACTTGCGAGCAAACGCGCTGCCAATCCGAACGCCATCAAAGCGCCGACTGCGCTGATTGCAGTCAGCAGACTGGTCGCGCCCACACCCAACTGCAAAATCTCACCACCATAGGGCTCGAGAATAATGTCTTGCATATTGAAGGCGCAGGTACCAAGCCCAACGGTCCATAAAAATCGCTTCACCCCGGGGCGTGTGATGTAGCTGCGCCAGTGGGATGAAAAATTTTCTTCATCGCGTGGCTGGCGCGCACGATCGCGGTTCAATGCTTCCTGCTTCCACAGCGCATTCAGGTTCAGCATCACCACCAGCACCGCCGAGCCCTGCACGGTTTGTATCAAGCGTAGCGGGCTAAAGTCGGCGAGTAACCAACCGAACAGTGCGCCACTGCCGACTAGCCCAAGCAGCAGCATGGTGTACATCAACGCCACTACACGCGGTCGCGTCTCTGGCGTTGCCAAGTCGGTCGCCAGGGCCAGGCCGGCGGTTTGAGTGACTTGCATACCCATACCGACCAATAAAAACGCCAAGCCGGCACCAATCCGGCTGACCCATAGCATTCCCGGTTGCGGCTCGGACAATGCCAGCAAGCCAAACGGCATGATCGCCAGCCCACCAAACAGCAACAGGCTGCCAATCCAGAGATAGGGCAGTCGGCGCAGACCGAGCGCAGAGCGATGGGTGTCTGACTTAAACCCGATCATGGCGCGTAGCGGTGCAAACACTAAGGGCAGTGCTACCGACAGCGCCACCCACCAGGCGGGTACACCCAGCTCAATAATCATTACCCGGTTCAGCGTGCCGACCAGCAGGGCTGTTGCCAGCCCGATCGAAAACTGAAATAGAGAAAGCCGAAGTAATCTCGGCAGCGGAAGATCAGGCGAAGCGGCATCGGCAAACGGCATCCAGCGCGCGTCCATGGACGCGGTTAGTTGACGCACGATGTTCTGCAGTTTTCTCATGGCATGCGCAGTCGGACTTGCCGAGATGACAAGCCTTTGGCTGAGAAGAACACTCTAGTAGGCGCGTCAGAGTGTGTCAATAAATAATTACAGTATTTTTGTAATCTTTAGTTGACTCGTACTGCTGCATCGTCCATGCTGTGGTCGTGCCTGCAATGGGCACGTTTGTAGTAAACAGTGCCACTCCTCTGGGGGCGTCCGCGAAAATCGGGCGCCCCGTTTTTTGCTCACAGAGGAGCCGAACGCCTAGGGAGGCACCGAGCGTCTCCCTAGGCGCTTAGGTCTGGCGACATATCTGCAGAGGCCGGCTACTCGGCCTGGTCAGTCAGTGTAGATCCGACCTTGTTCATAGTTGTGCCCGTAGCATGCTCACGTTTAGCGGTTTCATCGACCGCAAGAGCAATCTCCACCATCGTCTTTTCAAAACCGGGTAAATCAGGCGACTGGCGCAGGATTTGTTCGGCTAGATACAGCCCCGGGTCGCCGATATGGTTGCTACCCGCCAGCCCGCCCCTCGATGGGAAAAACGCATTGCAGAAAATCTTCGCAACTTTCCCTGATGCGATGGCTCTGTTACGCGCGAGCCTATCTTCGATTAATTCGATCGTATTCTTACATTCCTTTTCTGTATGGATGGCGTTGAATCCAATAGCCGTGAAAAAGTTGGCCGAATCTATGTTCAGGTCGGTTATGGTGATGATTCTCTGGTTATGCTCCACGAGCTCAGCCAATAACTTCAATTTGATCAGGCGAGTAGCAGCGTCGTCGCCACCACCAGGGAAGTTCAAGTGCTCAATATGAGGGTGCCGCTTCAGAGCGCTGACCATGGATTGCACGCTGCCATTGGGTTCCCAGGAAAATAAATATCCCAGGGAGATTGTTTTTAATGACGTATTTCTTGCTAGGCCCTCGTTAAACATTCGAAGTCTTGGCGCATTTTTGGACGCCGCGTCACTTCCCCTCAGAAGAAACCAATCGGTACATGAAAAATTTTCCAGGGTAGTTGACTCTTGAATCAACTGCTGGAGTTCAAGGCAGGTTTCCGGCGAATTGAAGTGCTAGTCTGAAAAACTGAGATCAGTGAGCTGCCGACATTGTCGGAGTGCTTGAAATATTTCAGCTGATTTTTTTTCTGAAAAGTGTGGTGTTTTCAGACAGACCGATTGAAGCTGACTGCAGCTGCTGATCAGCTGGCAAAGACTGTCACCGATCGTATCGTTTGCATTAAATTCAAACCCCAAAAGAATAGACTTTGCATTGCCGACCGTGGCGATAGCATCGAGTATCTCCGGGCAAAAAGTAGTGTCAACACCAATAATATCGAATTTTTCAAGTTGACGATTTTTTTGGATGAAGCTAACTATTGCCCCTGCTTTTTCCTCAAAAAAAGTAGGTAACCCAAAGCTGACTGGAACTGTGAATAGTAATTGTCGCAATTCAGGCTGCGTCGCATCAATCGTTCGAATATATTCACAAAACGATTGTATTGGGAAATTGTATGTATGGAGATTCAGGCGATACAAGGGGTCACATTCATGCAGTAATTCATTAAGTGCTTTGAACTCTCCATGGAAAACCAATTGTTCAATCAGAATA
>SXGQ01012743.1_pt1 | contig 15147 bp, 11 predicted proteins | sample 3178371 | NCBI WGS metagenome assembly SXGQ01 (sample SAMN11356859, study PRJNA531348) | freshwater metagenome | isolation source: freshwater sample F1-20 | place: China: Fuxian Lake, Yuxi | collected 2017-12-25
CCGCGCCACGCGCAGAGGTCCGCGACCGGGCAGACGTCGCACGACGGCTGTCGCGCCGTGCAGACCAGCGCGCCCAGCTCCATCGTCGCCACGGCCCACGTGGCGGCGGTCGCCTCGTCGTCGGGGAGCGCGTTGGTGGCGATGTCCCGCTCCGCGCGGGTCACCGCGGTCGCCGGGAACTCCACGCCGGAGATCGTGCGGGCCAGGACGCGGCGCACGTTGGTGTCGAGCACGACGTGGCGCTGGCCGAAGGCGAAGCTGGCGATCGCGGAGGCGGTGTAGTCACCGACGCCGGGCAGCGCGAGCAGGTCGTCGTACGACGTCGGCACGTCGCCGTCGTGGCGCTCGACGATCGCGCCGGCCGCGGCGTGCAGCCGCAGGGCCCGCCGGGGGTAGCCCAGCCGTCCCCACATCCGCACCGCCTCGCCCGTGGACTCCTCGGCGAGGGCCGCTGGTGTCGGCCAGCGCTCGAGCCACGCGGCGTGCACCGGCAGCACGCGGGCGACCGGGGTCTGCTGGAGCATGAACTCGCTGTTATGGCATCACGAGGAGCGTGTCATCGATGTCGGCGCGACACCGCCGGTTGCTGGTACTGGGCTGCTCCCGGCTGCGTGCATTGGGCAACGTTATGGATGACGCGAATCTGTGTCACCCCGGCGCTGCGACGTCATCGTGAGGCGCGGTGTGAAGTCGCGTAACACACACCAGTGCTGCGGCATGGAACCGTTCGGTGCATGACAGATCGATCTGGTGGGACCGGCTCGCATGCCGAGAGTGAGGCTTCATCCGTCATCTCCCCACGGGTCGTCAAACTGACGAAGCGGCCCGTGGATCTGTCCTTCATCGTCGACGAGCAGGAGCGATCTAGGGTCGGCCAAGCCCTCGCCATGGCGCCCAAGAGCGTGCTGCGACCTGGTCAGAAGCCGTCCAGGCCCATTCGTCGTGCGTTGCTCGGCTACGGTGGTTGGCCAGTCGACGGCGCGAGTGCGTTCTTCGACGCTCTGTCCACCAAGAGCGAGAACACCGAGGCGACGTACGCGACAAGCGTCGCGATCTGGGTGCGGGAGTCCCAGTCAGCAGGGCTCGACCCTCTGTACATGGACTTCGATACGTTGCAGGAGTACCGCGACGAGGTTCGCCTCGGCGACCATGGAGTCAGCCCTGGGACGTGGAATCAAGGACTTCATGCCTTGAAGCGCTTCAACGACGCCACGGTCCGCGCGGGCCACGTTCCCGAGTCGCTTCTCGACGACTCCGACTGGCGGGCCTTGCAGTTGGATGAGGCCCGCATCTTCTGGCCCCGCGTCGTTGACCCTCAGGTTTACCGGGTCTTTCGCTCGGTTGGCCTGTCCGCCATGACGCTCCGCGGACGCATGACTCACGCCGGATACGCCATGCGCACACCCGTTCGCGACCGGCTCTATGCGGACTTCCTCTTGGCACACGGACTCCGGCGCGCGGAGGCGTCCCATATGACGTTGTTCGACTTGCCGCGGCGACGACCGGGCATGCGAACCAACGACATGCACATCCCGGCGTCGATTGCGAAGTGGAGGTCAGGCCGAACCGTGCCTGAGGAACGCAGTTGGGCCGGGAGGCTGGAGGCGTACCACGACGGTGAGTGGTTCACGACTGTAGAGACCATGCAGAAGGCGCTCCGCCGCCAGCGGGACAGGTGGCTGCTCGTCGAGCACGTCGACGGCCGATTCGAGGCCACGCAGACGCGCCTCACCATCCGAGGCAGGCAGAACCAAAAAGTGCTTGCCAACCTTACTAAAGGCGAGCGGATGTCGTTGGTCTGCACCCCAGATGTCGCCCGCTCGATCGCCCGCGAGCCCGGCATGGGTGAGGCACTGGGTGCGATGAAGGATTCCTGGATCGTGCCATGTGGGATCTTTCCCGGCACGCGATCACCCATGATCGGACCGGAGGCGTGGTCGTTGACCTTTCGGCAAGCCAACGCTCGCGTTGCCTCGGCGCTCAACGAGTATGGCCACCCTCCCGGTCAGCGCGTCACGCCTCACCTCCTCCGACACACGTACGCGGTCAACACGCTGATCGACCTCATGACCACCATCAGTCAAGAGGACCGCGAGTACCTCGCCTCAATCTCCGCGGCTCGCGCTACCGACACCGCCGTCCTCAGGCGGCGCTACATGAACCCCTTGGTTGCGGTTCAGCAGCGGCTAGGGCATCGAAGTCTGAAGACGACCATCGTGTACCTGCAGTACTCGGCGGCTCAAGCAGACGCTGGACTTGTGGATAGGGACTCCTGGATCGAGACCTTCTTGGAGGGAGCCGTATGACTTCGGCGCTGCCTCCGGGCACGGCCCACACGCCGTCAGGTAAGGCGTGGCGGCGAAAAGATGCCGTTCGGCAGCAGTTGGGTCCAATCAGCATCACTTGCCGACACCCCCACCATCCGCTGCCCGTGACCATCACTGTGGACCCAGCCGATGCTGGATCGGCAGATTCGGTAGCCCGCGACCTCGCCAACGCATGGGCGAAGCGCTATCGCTCAGGCAGTTTCGGCACGGCCTATACCCAGTCCTGTGTGCTCAAGATTCTGTTCGAGTCGCTGGCGCAAGCGGGTGTCGCGTCATGGATCGACGTCACAGTGGAACTTCTTCGCACGATCGAGGACGACTTCGCCACGACGCACTACCACCCAGGACTGGCCTGGGAGGTGATGCGGCAACTCCCGAAGGGCTCGCTACAACAGGAGGTGCATCAGTTCGTCCAGTCCCCTCCATCAGTCAAGAGACACCCCACCGTTGCGACCGAGGCACTTCCCCAAGGGATGCTTCGAGACGTACTACGACAGGCGATGCGCGATGTGACTTCAGCCGAGAGCCGCATAGCCAAGGCGGCTTGGGATGGAACGTCGAGTCCCCCGGAGGAGGCGCTCATCAGGCGGCACGAGTCTCAAGCGTTCTTCGTCCTCCTGTGCATGGAGTGGACCATGTCTCCGGACGTGATCGCGTCGCTGTCGTTCGATCCTCGGGAGCCGACCTCGGTGCAGAACTGGCACGACGGCGAGCCCAAGGTGACCCTCCAGTGGTTCAAGCGACGCGGCAAGACAGGACGCGGTGTGGTGATGCTGGCCGACAAGCCATGGCGGGCTGGCTCCCTTCTCCGACGTCTCCGCGACGCCACAGAAGCGACCCGCTACCTAGGAGGGGCGAAGTGGAAGGACGCTCCCTGGGTCTGCGTGCATCCGGTGACTGCTTGGTCGTTTGCGCAACTGTCCGCCAGCGACCGTGAGGACATCCGCGATGGGTATGGCCTCGCCGGTGTGCGGCTGGTCTCCGCTCACCGGCAGAGCAGCAACGAGAACACGTTCCGTGCGTGGTGTCAGTACGAGCGTCAGGACGGCTCCACCGTGGAGATCGATCCGCGCTACGAGGACGCCAGATTGCCATACCGAGCCATCCGACCGGCCGCTAAGTGGGCTCGGTTCGTGGCGACCGGAGGGGGACTGCTCTTGCAGGAGTTGGTGGACGACAACACCGTCGAGACCCTGTCTGCTCACTATCTCAACAGCGCAGTCGCAATGAGGGACATAGCCGAGTCCTTCATGGTCATCCCCAATCTCGCGGAGGAAGTGGCGCGTGGCTTGCGGCCCACACTGGTGGACCGGGATGGCGCAGTCATCAGTGGGCGGCCGCTTCCGTCCGCGGACCTCGAAACTGCAGTCACCGACAACCGGGTGGGCGTCAGCGGTTGCCTAGACCCACGCAACTCGCCGATCACCGGGGAGAGCAAAGGTCGGCTATGTGGCCAAGCGAATCGAGCGTGCTTCTCCTGCCCGAACTCGGTCGTGACCCCAGACGACGTTCCAGCGCTGGTCGCCTTCCTGGGCCTGGCCGAGAGGGCCAAGGTGAGCCTTTCTCCGCCGGAATGGGAACTCCACTGGGGTCTGACAGTCCGATGGGTTCGCTTCGCACTGCCACTTCTGCACCCAAACTGGGCAGACCTACCTGTGGACACCGGCCACATGGAAGCGATGTTCGACCTCGGCTTGCAGGCGGGACCCGCATGACCGCGCGAGACCTGAAGCGCGAGGGGCTGGATCGTGGCAACGGCGGTTCGCGACCTCTGCTCGCCTCCGACAACTTCGACGAATCACAGCCAGTGTTCAGGGAGGGCTGGCACGGCGATGGTCACATCCCGCTGTTCGGTGAGGAGGTGTGGGACGTCGTCGGCCTCGACCGCTCGCCGCGCCGCAGCAGTTGGCCAATCTCATTCCAACATCTGAGTCCAGAATGGAGCCGCATCGCCCGCGAGGCCCTGTTCGCTGGGATCAACCGCCGCGATTACCGGCACTTGGTCGCCTACAGCACTTGGGACAACAACAAGTCCATGCGGGGGGCCACCATCGCGCGCTACCTGGCCGGTCTCAGCAAGTTGGCCCAGTTCTCGGACCTCGTGGATGCAGGGCTACCTCGTTCTTGGGACGAGGTGCACGTGGAACTCTTTCAAGACCTCGCGCTGTCCGGCGAACACGGAGCAGCACTTGACGTCGCCCGTGGTCTTCGGCTGTTGACCATCACGGCAGGAGCCCTAACTTCGGGTGGGCCTCGCTTCGATCCGCTACTGGGACAGTCAACCCTCACCTGGGCGGGCGAAAGCGAGACCGGTCAACGTCTGGCTTCGTCGGGCCTCACCCCAGAGGTCTTCCGTCAGGTCCTGACGAACGCGTTGTTCTACGTTGAGAAGGCTTCCGTAGACATCCTGGCTGCCAAGTCGTGGCGGGACTCGCGTGAGCAGTTCAAGCATCCTCGGCGTCCGAGGGTCACATTCAACTCTGACCAGTACCCCACCTACCCAGACGACGTTGGCGAGGAGCGGAGCCGCCGACTGCACGACGCGATCCGAGATCTTGGTGGGATCCCAACGCCATCGAGTCCAAGCAACGGGTACCTGGACGTCCAGCCGGGGGAGCCCGATCGAAACACGTTGTTTGCCCTGGCAGGCGTAGCGCGCGGCAACCGCACGGAGTCCTTGGCCACTCGGATCATCGAGAATCGCTTGTCTTCCGGCACACCTCTCGTTCCTGGCGGCGTGCCGACGCCTATCTCAGAGTTCGAGCGCCCGGACGGGACCAGTGGTCCCTGGCGGCGACCGCTTTGCGCGCGCGGGATCAACGAAGAAGTTCAGTCGCTGGCGGACGCTGCGATCATCGTCATCGCAGCCTTCACGGCAATGCGTGAGAGCGAGATCAGTAGCATCCCTCGCCACGGATGGCGCACAACTTGGCATGGTCAAGATGCGATCGTGTCGGCCCTCGTGAAGACTGCGGATGGCGAGCCACGAAAGTGGTGGGCCACGCCTGCTGTACTGCAAGCATGTGAAGTGCTGGATCAGGTAGTCCACCCGTCCAGCCCCTACCTCACGATGGTCGGACAAGCGGCCCGCGCAGGCGAGGAAACTCACCGCAACAGCGACAAGGCCTGGAAGGCAGTCCAAGACTTCGTTCGTCGGATCAACCGTGACGCAGTCTTGGATGGGTTCGTCCCTATTGATGCTGGCTTCAAGAGCACAGGCGGCAGCCGAGCGGAGTCGGACGACAGTCTCCCCAACATCCACACGCGCTCGTTCAGGTTCACGCTGGCCAGCATCAGCAACTTCGTTGCGTTGGGCGACGTAGCGTTCCAGCAACAGGCGAAGCACGCTCAGATACTCATGACGCACTCGTACATGGCCAACGCCGCTACAACTGATTGGCAGGACGTGCTCAACGCCCGGCTCAACGCCGATGCGGCAGAGCGAACGGCGAAGACAGTCGACATGTACGTTGCAATCTGGTCGGGCGAGGACGACCTCGCCGGGCACGCTGGACGTGCCCTTACTCGCACTGTCAAAGACCTCCTTGAAGGGCTTGGAATCCCTGCGTACGACGACGGCGATGACTTGGGCGTGCTGGAGCAGTTCCGTGTGCGCGTCCTGGAGAGCCCAGAGTTGGCATCTGCGATCAGGTCGACAGCAACGCTGCTGTACCCGGGCACCATCAATCATTGCCTGAAGAACGTAGCCGCGGCGAAGTGCGTCGAGAACGGGTTGGAACCTGCGCTCGGCCTGTGTCGACCTGAGGACTGTGGGAACGTCCTCCTCGAATCTGGGCAGCAGATTCTGTTCGAGCACCGGCATTCGCAGGTGGTGGAGTGGCTCGGGATCCCGCGGCTTCCGGCGGCACAACGGGACGTTCTTCAACGACGCGAACGCCGTCTCCGCCAACAACTGCGACAGGAGGAGCCAGATGGCGAGTGAAGCAAGCGTCGCGGCAGTCTGCGACGCCATCCGCTCCGTCTACCTCGGTCGACGAGAGCCCAAGAAGGCAACTGCCAAGGAAGTGATCGCCGCAGCAGGCGTCGGGCAGAAGACCTACTACCGCGTGCTCTCGGACCACCCACACGTCGCGCGCATGCTCCAAGACTTCGAAAACCTTCACCTCAAGCGTGAGGCAACGTCCGAGGACGTGGACCGAGATCCTGTGCGGCAGAACCCGCGGGCGGCCGTCGACGAAGCGCTCCTAGTGATCGGGCATCTCGCCACCGTCGTCCATCAGCAGCACAAGCGAATCCAGGATCTCCAGCAGTCCGTTGACCTCCTCGTCGATGAACAGATGAGCGGGAAGCGCCCTGATACGCCGAGCATCAGCGCCGCACGCAAGCGCTGGCGCAGTCGACAGGACCACGGCACCTGAACCATGTAGCACCGCATCCCACGGCAGAGCCGGAGCGAGCCCCTTCGCACTCGCTGAAGCATGAAACGTAGCCGTCGCTGGCGGGCTAGTCAGGCATCAAGGAAGCAACCGGCAGGTCCATTGCATCTGCAATGGCGTAGACGCTTGCCATCGTGGGATTCCCGCCACCGCGCTCGATGGTTCGCAGATGCTCCGGAGTCAGACCAGAACTGCGCGCGAGGTCATCCTGCGTCAAACCGGCACTACGACGAGCAGCCTGAACCCTGGCGCCCAACTCAACAGACCGCTCGACAGAGAGTCTCAAGTGCCTTCGATACGGGGACGGCGTCACGATCCGACACGCTGCTGCCTCCGCAGGGACCTGACCAGAAGATATATCTTTGGTTCTGCTCATTGGACCGTGCGACGCGTCACAACAGCCCAGCGAAAGGACCCGCCCATGAACGAGAGGTCATGCGACTGTTGGTTGATCGACACCGACGACGGGACTCGCGCGAAGGCAACGTGGCTCAGTCTTCACGACGCGGTACGCCTTCGGGACGTCGCCGGCCAGGTAGCCGAGGGCTATACGTACGGTCCGGACTGGTGGTGGAGCACCGACGAAGGGTGGACCGCGATGCTTGAAGTCGAAGTCGAGGGTCAGCCCAGTGTGATCGTGGAGATGTCGGAAGTTTGCACACTCACACCTCTGGCTGCGATCACGTCACGTCCAACGATGCTGGCTGAGGTGACGCGACTAATCGACGCCGCAACGGCAATGCCCTCAGGTGAGGAGCACTTCGTCCAGATGGTGCTGGATGAGCACTCCACGCTTGATGTGACGGTTCGCAGGAATGAGCACCGGTGCAAGCCCGGTCCTCGCCCCACCCGCCCGCTGCTGTGACGAGTGGAGAGCGTTGTGGAGGGGCGCATCCGCTGGGGGCGGAGCGCAACTCGGCGCACGTGCAGCCGAGCGCAGTGCGGGGTGAGCCGCAGCCACCCTCGATTGATATCGAGGTGCGTTCGGCGATCGGGGAGACCCGAGGCGCGTGGCCGGTCCAGTTGCTCGCACGGCTAGGTTTCCACCCACGCGACGCTGTTCGGCTACAAGCCGTGCTCCCGCACGTTGGTGCGGGCGCCCTCGCTGGCTTGGACAGGCGGATGCAAACCGAGCCTCGATACGTGTTCTGGAACAACCCGGCTGCGCACGTGGTTTGGTGCATCCAGAACATCACGATGTCCCAGGCCATCTGGCTGACGGAGGCCGGGCGAGGCATCGTCGATGTGCTGACAATTCTCGACGCTGTGCGGAAGCACGTCCCTTACCGCGGTCCGGGCACCGGGATCGATCTCGTGCATGAGTGGGCGATGGAACGATGTGTACCTAGGCATCGCCTCGGCCGCTACATCGAACTCGGCTTCCCCCCGGCAATGGCGGCCGGGCTGGAGGCCGACCCTTCATCGCCACCATCCGAGGACGCGCTGGAGACGTTGTCGGCTTTGCGACGACCTGCGGTATGACTGCAGCAGCCCCGTTGGCTGGCGCCAGCGGCCCGCGCCGCCTGCAACGACGGCTCGGGCCAACTGGGTGGTCCGGCTCACCTGTCACCGTGCTCCGGGCCCACGTGGCTGCGTCGAGAGCCGGTCACCCGGCCTCGATGCTGCCCGTCGGGTGGTGGGTTCGCCTGCTCTCCGCGGACCGACCCACCCGCAGCCAGTATGGATCGGGCCGACTGACGTCCGGTAGTGGTCGGCTTCAAACAATTGAGGACCTGCCACGCCTGCGAACGCGCCATGCGCAAGAGGACGGGTGCGAGTGACTTGTCGGTGGGACGGCCTACGTTGAGAGTCACAACTCAGCCCACCCAACTGATGGCTACGGGCACTCGCTGTGCTCCGTTCTCCCGGCGTCGGACTCTGCCTTGCTTAGTTCGGTCCAACAGCGTTGACAGGTTTGCAGGGTCGCCGGAAGACAGCCGCAGGCACGGCAATGGGGGCATCGCGCGGCGTGGCAGGTGCCGCAGTGTTCCTCGACTTGTTGCTGGGTGAATTCGGTTTCGCAAGCAGGTGACGAGCACACGTGAACGACGTTGTCCCACTTCGCCCTGCCGTACCGGTGTTCACGAGTCCCAACCACGAAGACGTAGCCGCCATCGTGCGCCAAGTGTCCGTCCAATATCAGGTCACTCCGCGTGGTGCCGCTGCTGTAGACGATGCCATGAGAGGCCACGCGTCTGGCTCTGCCTCCGGCTTCCACGGCCGCATCCGCCAGGGCAGCGAGATCGGGCTGGTAACTCCCTAGCGGTGGAGGGAAGACGTCATCGCCCAGCACACTGCTGAAGACAACGGTGCCTTCAACGGTGGCGAGTGTGATGAAGCAATGCTCCATCGTTCCGGTGGCCGCCGCCGACTCGGCCACCTTCGCGATGCGCACGATCGCAGCCTGTCGTGACGCGCGCGCAGACTGATGCAGTTCTGCCACCTGGCGGGCGGTCGGTAGCGGGCTGACTACAACCAGTGCACTCGCGGGGATCAACGTGAGCGAAGCGAACTCGTTGGCGACGGCTTCGTTCACCCGGCGCCGGAGTTCGGGTGGCTCGATGCGCCACTCAACGTCCGCCCACTCTGGGTCGTGCTGCTGAAGGTGGTGGGCATACTCATGCAGCAGCGTGAAATGCTCGCGGCCCTCGGTGGACGATCGAACAACGTGAATCGTCGGCGGACTCGGGCTGTAGTGGCCGTGCACTGCGCATCCGTCGTTCGGCTCGTCAGAGTGCACGATGCAGATGCCTGGGTGTTCCTCCAACGTTTCGTACGGCTCGCTGGCAAGCGCTTCGAGGGAGATGCCCTCGGTCTCCGCGGCGTAACGGCACAGGTGCTCTACGACCGCTGCTATGTGATCGATGCCGAGCCACAGCACGGGCGATCCCGGTGACGGAAGGCTCACGGCTAGTCGTTCAGCAGGCGGCGCAGCGCTGCCTCCATGCGCGCCTGTCGGTCGCGGAGATTGCTCGTGCGCGCTGCCAGTGTGTACTCCGATTGCGCGCGTCGACGAACAGTCGGCTCGTCATCGCCGGACTTCGCCATGACTTGCTCGATCAACGCCTTGAACGCCGGATGGGTGAGGACCGTTGCGCCCTCGTTCTCGCCCGCGGCTACTACCTCGTCTGGCGTCACATGCCAGGCTGCCGCAAGTTTCTGTACCTCGTCTGCGGTGGGCGCGGCCTCGCGTCGCAACAATTCCCCGGCGCGCGGAACCGCCACTCCCAAGGTCTCGACCATGAATGCGATGTTCGCTTGCATGTTGGTGAGCATGTCTGACGACAGGACGAGGTCCCCGTCCTCGCTGGCCGGCCAGGTGTGAAAGCACAGCGCCTGCATCTTCCCTGCAAGTTCGCTGAAGCGGTCGCTGTTGCCGTCGGCGTAGTAGTCGCCGGAGGAGATAGGGAGTGGTGAATCTGTACCGTCTTCGGCATATGCGCGAATGAGTTGCAGGGTGCGCTGGCTGAGTAGATTGCCGAAGTTGCGGTGCAACAGGTGCCGTCCCAGGCCCGTTTCAAGATTGGGCCAGATGGCGAGAGGGGCGCCTAGAGGCGTCTTGTCGCGAAGGACAGCCGGAGCGAAGTGAGCATCCGTAGGTAGCGTCACCGGGTATGCCAGAACGTAGTCGTCAATGACCTTCGTGAGGACGACAAGACCGAGCGCGCTGCCGTCCCAGCCGAGGAGCCACAAGTCACCGACGCGTGGTTCGGGGTCCGCCGAGGTTGTCCATCTTTCGCGAGCCTCGGTCGGCATCGCGGTTGGCGCCTCGATAAGGCTGAGGGAGGTCATGGTTCTGTTCCTTGGGGAAGTGGATAGTCGCTCAACGTAACCCCTGACGGGCCCCTGTGACTATTCGTCGTAGTACGCGAGTACTTGTATACGCGCCTCCTCCGACAGTTCCCCTAGATAGGGACACTGGACCTCGTTGCCCAACTGCTCGGCTTGGATGGTGTGCTGAAACCGTTTGGACCACCAGCCGTCGAGGTTCAGACCGCAACGGTCATCGGCCGGGCTCGGAAGATCGCCTCGACGGTGGTCGGTAGTCGTCCGTCCGAGTGTGATCCACGCTGGGGGAGGCCCCGGTATCGCCTTGATCGCCCCGACTCGACGCATGACGTCCTTCTTGGCGTCTCCGCCGATCAAGATGCTGGAGTGCGCCTTGTACACCGATCCAGGGTTGGGGGGGCCTGAAGGCGTTGTCGCCTTCTTCGTCTCTCGGTTGCGATTGCGAGAAGGCGACATCAGTAGTCGGTTGCCTTGTCACTGAGGTACAGGGCTTCGGCGTCTTGTGCGTCAAGGACTGCCTGCTGGACGGCGGGGTCGGTGATGTCGAGCACCCGGAGCGTGTCGTTCTTCATCTTGGCAACGGCTTCGATTCGGTGGAACCGGTGTCCGTGCTCGCGGGTGAAGGCGACGAGCCCGCGCAGTTTGGGCAGGGCGTCTCCGAGATGGAACCCGTGCGGATCAACGATTGAGACCTTCACGTCGTCTTTGGTGCCGTGAAAGAACAGGAAGTCAGGGCACATGCGTCGCCAGTTGTCCTTGCCGTCCTTGTAGGCGATGGCAAGGGAGTCCTCAGAGGCGCGGCCCGGGTTGCGGTACCAGGCCAGAAAGCCGGTCCGTCCTGCTTCCGCATCGAGGACGTCGATCTCCCACTTGTTTAGGGATCCGATGGGGAAGTTGCCGTCCTCGTCCGACATGAGGTGATGTGTGCGGGTCTCCACTTTGGTGCCGTCAGTGTCGGATTCGGTTTCCTCGGACCGGACCTTAGGTCGCAGGATGTCGATGGGCTGGGGGTCTGTGGACATGGCGATGATGGCGTCGTAGACGGAACGGCGTTCGTCCTTGAGGCCCTTGATGCCAACGCGGTGTTGGGTGAGCCACTTCTTGGCCAGGTCGTCGGCCGCCCGGTCTACCTCGGTGTGAACCTCGTCGACGCGGGCGAGTGCCGCGATCTTAAGGTGGGCGTCGAAGAGTCCGTCGTCGTCCCCGTCGTCGTCCGGCACGGCGATGTGGTCGGCGTATTTGCGGGCGAGGTCAGGCGAGAGGGTGCGTTGAGCCTCCTTGAAGTCGGCCTCGACGGAGCGGTCATCGGCCACCTCGGTGAACTTGGTGGCATCACCGACCTTCTTGCCAGCGACGGACGCGACGACGGTCTCACCTTGAACCTCGAGCAGGCCGTAAATGTTTGCCTCCACGGCGTCCCTGTGACGGGCCATCAGGCCATCAAGGACCGCGAACATCTCCTTGTAGGCGTGCTTTCGGGCGTCGGGAAGGAGTCCGTCGCGGGAAAGGGCTTGTGCGAGGCTGGTGAGCCGCTTGGTCGGCTTGGCAGCCTTCTTGGGAAGCGTCTGCGAGGGGATTGTGTCGAAGGTGTCCCATACGAACTCGGGGATGGCGTCGTTCACCTGCATGTCCACCGGGTTGAACAGGACGCGGCGCCCTTCACCCCCACCGGACTCACCTGAGCCGTCCTCACCTTCCGCCTTGACGCCGAGCAGGATCTCCCCGACCTCGATCGCGGTCTTCTTGGTGAAGTGAGGAAGGATGCAGTCGACGGCATTGAGCGTGTCGTCTCCTGCGATCCGTCGTGCCAGCGGTGTGCGAACCATGCGGCCGAGCAACTGGGTGATGTGGGTCTTGTCGCGGGCCGGTCGGTACGAAACAAGCACCTCGGCGCGGGGGCAGTCCCAGCCGGTGGAGATGGCGTCCTTAGCGAGCAAGACGCGCAGGTAGGTCGCGTCCTGGACCTTCTCAGGCGCGATGTGCGGAACCTCGTACCCGCCCACTTCCAGAGTGGAGTGGTCACCGAACACGTGCGCGATGCCGTCCAGACCCAGTTCAGGCCAGGCATCGCGGACGGTATCGAGAGCAGAGGTGAGCAAGTCGTCCGAGGGGGTGTTGGGAACCTGCACTACCAAGAGGGGGATCACCAGGTCGGCCTCGTTGTCCTGTTCGGCTGCGTAGGCAGCCCACAGTGCGGTCGACTCTTTGATCTTCTTCACGGCGCGCTTGAGCAAGACAGTGTCGAACAGGCCCTTCTCCGCTGGGAAGGCGAGGCGGATGTCGTCCTTGAGGAGGCCGGACTCCTGGATGAGAGCCGGGTCGACCTCGTAGTTGGGGTAGGCGAACCGACCCTCGGCGTCTTTCATGGCATCGGTGAACCGCTCGATGGTGGCCGAAATGCCCCAGACGACCGGTACCGGCGGGACGCCGTTTGCCCCGTTGATGAGGCGCTTGACGATCGTCTGCTTCTCAGCGGCTTCGTTGGTGGAGGGCCGCCGCATGCCCTTGTGTGCCTCATCTAGCACCAGGTACAGCGTCAGCGAGTCGTCCTCGATTGTGTTGCGGATCGTGTCCCAGATCGTGTGCTGTCGCAGGTCCGGGGACGCCTTGCGCTGGATCAGGGCGTCCTGAGGGTCCTCCGTGGCACCGCGGACCAGCAGGGAGTTCTTGGACAACTTCTGCGAGTTGAGAAAGTAGACCGTGCCGGGCTCCAACTTTTCCTGGTTGAACGAGTTGTCGATGACCCGCAGACGCGAGAATGGGATCCGGTCGCCGGACGCTTCGAGGATGCGGTTCCTGGTCTGTTCGTTCAGCGAGGGGTCGTCGGTGAACCAGAGCACCACGGCGCTCGGATCGGCCTCGAAGTCCCAGTCGGCGTCACCGAGGAAAAGACCTTCGATAACGGCAGATGCCATGACGGTCTTACCAGCACCGGTCGTCGCCGCGAGCGAGAAGGACACGTTCCGGTTCTTCCGATGGAAGTCGTCCCGCGCGTCAGCCAGATGGCTCAGCATCTGTCCAACGGCGTCGGACTGGTAGTCCTTGAGTGTGTAGCGCATCCCCCGTCACTCCCTGCCGGTGTTGATCGTGAAGTTGGTCAGGTACGACTCGTAAAGCCGAACCGGCTCGACGCCTTGCGGCAGTTCGCTGCAAACCATCTGGAAGGCCCGGTCGTCGTCGGTCACAAGGAACGCCATCCGGGCGCCAGCCTGGTCGGCGAGCGCGCCAAGGAACTCGTGCGAGTAGTCCATATCGAAGAGGACGCCGTACGTGTCCGCGACGTCGAAGTCCTCCGAGGCCTTCTCGATTCGACGGCCTTGTGAACCAGCACGCAGCCACAGCAGTGGGGCGATAGCCTCGAACGACCTGTTGTGGGCAACGGCGCGTGGAGCCTCGTAAGTGAGGGTGAAGAACTCGATGTTCTCTTCGAACCCGTCCGCCATAGGGAACTCGTCGACGAACTTGTAGTCGCCCTTGACCGGCTCGCCGTTCGGTGCCTTGCCGGTCGCCGCCGCGCGTAGTCGGGGTTTTGTGATGTAGTCGCAGATCCCCAGCGCTTCCCACTCGGGATCGCCAGGCCGTAATCCGCGCTCACGGAGTTTGGCCTGCTCCTCTGCCGACACCTCGTTGTTGGTGACTGAGATGCAGCGACGCGATCCACCGTCCTGCCGGTTGAGTCGCATGACTGCATGAGCGGTCGTACCGGATCCGGAGAAGAAGTCGACGACCAGGGCGCTTGGCTTGTCTGTAAGGAAGAACCGCAGCGAGTCCTCGACGGCATAGAGCGACTTCGGGAAGGGAAACTTTCGGTCCGGCAGAAGGTTCGCGAGCAGACGTGACCCGTACTGTGTCGAATCGTGCGCCGGGATCCGCCATTGGGTTCCGGGCACGATTCGGCGCTCAGAAGTTTCGAGGGCTGACGTGATCGCCGAGCCGTCCTCGCGGTGCCCGGTGACCTCGTACATACCGGACTGGATCTTCTCGCGCTCGCCTTCTGACAGGTAGTAGATCGGCGTCCGCTCCCCGCTGACTGCCCCGAGCCGGATGCCACCTTCGGCCTGTACTCGGCGCGCCGTGGAAGGTTGCAGGCGCCAGCGTCCCTCGCTGCCGTCCCTGCGGATGGGCCAGGCCGCGAAGGTGCCTTCCGGTGCCACCGTGTCGTCGCGCAGAGCGCCCACACCGATGGGATCCCCGATGCTGTGGATGCGCTTTCCGTCGGTGGTGATGAAGAATGGGTAGACGGTGTCGGGGTGCCCCTCCCGGGTGGGGCTAGCGCCCGACTTGCGTAGAAGGTCCCAACGAATCTCGCCCCGGTGAGTCCTGCCCTTGGCCGTGATCCACTCCTCGCCCAACAGCGTGGGCGAGACGCCAGCCGAGCCCAGGAGGACGAAGAAGTAAAACTCGTCCGCACGGCCGAAGAGCCCGTTCCGAGCAGGAGGAGCGGGGTTGATGGCGACGCTGGCCATCTGCACCTTCCCCTCTGGGAAGGTCTGCTCTAGAAGGAGTCCGAGCCGCAAATACTCCTTCTCGTCGATCGTGACAATGAGGACCGAGTTCGCGGGGTTGAGGAGTCTCTTGGCAAGTTTGAGACGACGCTCCATGAACGCAAGCCACTTGGAGTGGCGGTAGATGTC